>Ga0206922_1012_pt1 | contig 60944 bp, 51 predicted proteins | sample Alteio_BWOrgHeat_63_FD_152976 | JGI IMG/M metagenome (GOLD analysis project Ga0206922, IMG submission 152976) | Enriched cells from forest soil in Barre Woods Harvard Forest LTER site, Petersham, Massachusetts, United States -... | ecosystem: Environmental > Terrestrial > Soil > Temperate forest >... | reverse complement strand
TATGTACCATTTAATTTAATATCATTCTTGTTGCCCTCAACAGAAATATCTGCGGCAAAAGCATTCGCCTGCTCATTATTTACTTTTATGGTCACTGTGCCAATACTGTCTTTTTCATATTGCAAATTTGCCACGGTAATATCTGAAGTAAAAACGGGGTTGGCAGTTGCGTTTTTTACTGTGGCATTACCATTTATAGTTCCGCTAACAAGTAATGAATCCTGGTTAGCCATGTGTGATAATGTACTTATTTGAAAATTATTGAACTTAACCTGTAAAGGGGCATTCCCTGTTTTTGATTCGCTGTTAATGGAAAGAGATTGATCTCCATTATTTATATTGAAATTATTGATGATCAAACCTGATGAATCGTACTGAATATAGTTATCCTGCGCTACATTCCATTTATCATAATTAAGTACAAGGCCATCAGGCTTAAGGTTGAATTTTATTCCCTGTTCTATTTGTTGCAATGTACCTGCTATATTATATTGGGTTTTATTTTTGCTATCGTTTATATCAAGGGATACATCTGCCTTATTATTTGCTATAAATCCCGCGAGGGATGTATGATAGGTACTTAATGAGCCACCACTGGCACTTTGCACAGATGCACTAAAATTAAGCTGGTTGCCGGCTGTATTAACCAAAACATTCAAGCTATCTGCCTGTGTGCCATTATACATAATTCTTTTTGATTTAAGGGATGCATTCAGATCGCGCGATGTACTGTTGAAAGCTGCGTGCAAGGCAACAGAATCACTACCCTTAACCCCTGAAATAAGTTGCAAAATGAAAGATGACGGAAAAAAAGTGGCGTTCAAATGCCAGTCTTCCGCAGCAAAGCTTTTTTCCTGGTAACCGGCAATATTATAGTATTGATTAATGGTTTGTTCCACCGCCTGCCCCATTTCACTAAACCTGTATTGCCCTGTTAGGTTAGCTTTTAGGAATTCTGAATTAATATTCAGGCTTTTCTGCAAGCCGTTTGCATCTGCTGTTATTAGAATTGAATCGGGGTTTATTTTTCTTTGTGGCGTGGTAACAGACAGTTCAGACAGAGAAATTTTACCAATTAAAGAATCAGGGTTTGCAACAGGCAGGTCAGCCATAATATTAGCATGCAGGCCAATCGTATCTTTTGTTAAATTAAGCGCGTTTAAATTAATGGTATCAAGTTGCAATTGCATTTTAACGTTAGATGGATAAGATGTAGTAAGGTTAGCATTTGCAATAAGATTAAATTTTATATTTTCATCCTGCATATTTGCATTTACATTGGCTGCTCCATTATCGGTGCTGGCTGTTAAAACCAGGTTCTTATATGTATAACCTTTAAGTTGTGCCGATTGAACATTTGCAGCTATTTCTGCAACCGCTTTTTTAAAGTCAAAACCATTTCCTTTTGCTTTTGCGGTTAACGTTATGGCGCCGATATTTTGTTCCTGTTTTGTTAAATACCCAACATTTAAATTATCAAAAGAAACATTCGCTGTATAATTATTGCCGCTCATATTTCCTTTCACAAAAGCATTTCCACTGGAAGAATTTAGCTGTAATTGTGTTTCAAATTCCTTTATGCGCCCTTTAAAATACCCTTTTGCCAAAAGCAATTGCGGAATGCGCACGTTTGAAGGAATTGAATTAGATGGAACAAGCGCAGTAATATCAGTTGAGGTTGTTTTAAAATTTATAATGTTTATGTTATAATAGGCTGTCTTTGCATTGGGCAGCCCTTGTATATTACCTGACAGGTCAACAAATGTATTACCAACCCCGCTTAATTGAAAAATAGGGATGGAAAGGCTTTTTACAAAGCCCTTTAAGCTTGTATTGATATGCAAAAGCGTTTTTTCGTTCCCCCTTAAATTAGCTGCAAGCTGGGGAGCAAAAGTTAGAATATCTTTCGTGTCAATAGTTGAATTTTTAAGCTCTGCATCAATATAAATATCACCAGGCCGCGATGACATTGTTTTTACGGAAGAATATTTTATTATTATTTTATTTTTTATTACAGTTCTGCCGGCCTGCAACACCAGGTTTTGCAGGAATGCCGCAGTATCGCTATAATAAAAATTTGTTTGTAGTTTTTGCAAGCTGAACCCCGACTGATCTTTAAAAGCAAGTTGTTCAATATTACCCTGATACCCTGCTGCGGCAATTGAAATGTTATTGCCGTTAAATTGAAGGCCTTGAATGTTTAGGTGACTGTAATCAATACCCTTTTTAACATGAGGCTGGTTTTCATCGTCATAAATAAAATTCTCATTATTAAAAACAACCTTATCCATTAAAATTTGATATGGAGACGACGAAGAATCATTAACGGCAGTGGAGTTGCTTACCTGTGTTTTATTGCCTTTGCTTTTTTTGATAATAACCGACGCATTTGTATTATTCAAATTAATATCCTTTAGTTCAACTACTGCATTTTGCAGACTGATAATTTTTGGATGGGTACTAAAATCGCCGATTTTTGTATTGACGGTTATTCCTGAAATATCACTCAAATAATTAATGTCAATATTTCTTAAGAAAAGCTCATCTACTTTTATTGATGTATCTGCGTTTGGAGCAAGCTTCTCCTTAATAACTTTGCCTACTGCAGGAGTAATTATTTCCAATGGCGCGTATTGGTGCACCCTTGCCGTAATATTTGATAAGTTAATTGTAGAAACTGCAAAAACAAGCTTCGATGGATCGAGGGATTTTATTTTAGTTTCAAAATTACCGAGGTATAAATAGATATCATTGCCTGTTTCATCGTCTTTAAATGTTGTACGTATATCTTTAAAAACAATCCGATTTATGTTAAACTGCATACCTGCGCTTGTGTCAACAGGCTGAGGCTGTTTTTGAGGCGCCCCCGCGAATGCTTTTATTATATACTCATAGTTGAACGATGTATCCGGGTTAACACGGTATATATTTGCTTTTACGCTATTAAGCTCAAAATAATTAATATTAACCTTATGCTTCAAAAGGTCGAATAAAGCGATATCCACCCTTACTTCTTTACCATATAGCAGCGTATCCTTTTTTTGATCTTCAAAATAAACACCTTTTAGTACTATTTCTTTTGGGAATGAAATGGAAAGCTTGTCAATAACTACTTTGGTTTTAATTTTCTTCTCCAGGTATGCTACTACTCTATTTTTGGCATAATTCTGCACTGCCGGTATTTGAATAAGTATAAGTACCAGGATTAGCAGGAAAATAATACTGCCGAGTATCCAGGCAAATACTTTAAGAATCTTTCTTACAACAGGGTTCAATTAATTAGATAGTTAAAGCTTAATAGTTATGAATTTCAAGTCTTTAAAAAGCAGATATTATGCCAAAGGCTGGTATTAATAAAGATAATTGCGTCATTGAAAATGACAAACCCAAGCCAGCGTCAGAGTTATAGCTACATTTAGCTGTATTTGCCTGCACGGATTTCCAAAAATTTATTAATCTAAAGAAATAAACATAGTTTGGCGGAATATAATACAATTCAGGACTGATTGAAAAAATTATTGTAATAACTGCCATTAATCATTCACTTGCTCAGTTGCTTCAAAAGCACCACCGGAGCCATTAGCATAAATGTCATTTTCACCATTAACTATTTTATTGCTTTCATTCACAATTTTCGCATCTGTGTTAGCGGGGGTATTTATGGTTTGTGAGTTTACAATATCGGTATTTTTAGGCCCGGCGTTTTCATTTTGCGCGCTGCCCTCAACAAATTGCTTAGCGCTATTATTATCTTGTTTTATAACCTGTTTTGAATTTGTGGGAGGGTAATGTGCAAAATCTTTTTCCAGAGGCATATTCCTTACCGGATCTTCCTTTAATTTTTTAACCTGTTTAGACATAAATATAATTTTATCTAATTAATCAATAGATCAAAAAGCATTAAAAAAAGTGATAATATCTAAATCATGAGTATTTTTTTCCACACAACTTATAACTGAAACAATAATTGCTCGTCCCTATCCTCAACATTCATTTTCCGTATAAAATTATCATACCCTTCTTCATCATCATGATTGCTATAAACGCCATAGGCATCCAGGCTGTAGCCTATAAGGCCGTCATTTGCTTCTATTATATACACTATGCTTGAATCAGATGGATCGGATTCCCCCTCAAACCGGAAAGTTTTGATAATTGTAAGCTCTTCAGCGGTGTATTTCTTCCCTTTCCCGGCTGTAAAATGGCCATCTTCCCACCTAAATTCGTTGTCTATTTTTTTCATCCTTAATTTTTCCAGGACTTCAGATAAAGTTGCCATTTCGTCATGTCTTTCAAGAACTATATTTTCATTTTGAGTTTGCATAAAAGGAGTTTAGTTACAAGTAGTCAAAATTTATACCGATAAAAAAAGAGGAATGTTATTATTATAAAAATTCTTGTTTATCATCAAAAAAATAACTTCTGCCCTACCTTTGCCGCAATTCCTGATTAAAAACCAAAACTTTAACATGAAAAAATTGTTGCTTGCTGCCGGCGTTATTATATTTTCAGTAACGTCTTTTTCTCAATCACTAAGTATTATACCCGCACCTGCATCTGTAACTTTAAACCAGGGGACGTTTACTATAACCCCATCAACCAAAATTATTCTTGAAGCACCTGCCGCCAAAAAGAGCGCTGATTTTTTTAACAAATACCTAAAAGAATATTATGGTTTTACGTTGCCTGTAGCCAAAGAGAAAACAGCAGAGAGCAATGCCGTTATTTTAAATTTTGACAAGATGGAAAATTCCATTCCCGGTGCCTATAACCTGTCTGTTGATAAAAACAAGGTGTATATTGGCGGAGACAATGAGCAGGGAATATTTTACGGTATTCAAACATTAATACAATTATTGCCTGTTGAAAAATCAACATCATTAGCAATAAAACAATGCAATATTATAGATTCACCCCGCTTCGCTTATCGCGGCCTGCACCTCGATTGCGGCCGTCATTTTTTTTCGGTTGACTTTGTTAAACAATACATTGATTTTATAGCCCTGCATAAAATGAACACTTTTCACTGGCATTTAACCGAAGACCAGGGCTGGCGTATTGAGATAAAAAAATACCCATTGCTTACACAGGTCGGCAGTTGCCGCAATGGTACTGCAACAGGCCACAATAAAGAAAGCGACAATATTAAATACTGCGGTTATTATACACAGGAACAAATAAAAGAGGTGGTGAAATATGCTGCTGACAGGTATATCACCATCATACCCGAAATTGAGATGCCAGGCCATGGCCTTGCCGCATTAGCTGCCTACCCTTATTTAGGTTGCACGAAAGGCCCATACCAGGTTGGGCAAAAATGGGGCGTGTTCCCGGATGTATTCTGTGCAGGTAATGACTCAACCTATAAATTTATTGAAAATGTACTGGATGAAGTAATGGCATTATTCCCGTCAAAATATATACACATTGGCGGTGATGAATGCCCTAAAACAAGATGGCAAACCTGCCCTGTGTGCCAGGCAAGAATTAAGAGTGAGGGTTTGAAAGATGAGCATGCTTTACAGAGTTATTTTATTCAGCGCATTGAAAAATATTTAAACAGCAAGGGCAGACAGATCATAGGCTGGGATGAAATACTGGAAGGCGGCCTTGCACCCAATGCAACTGTAATGAGCTGGCGTGGAGAGCAGGGTGGCATTGATGCTGCAAAACAGCACCATAAAGTTGTTATGACACCAGGCAGCTATGTTTATTTCGACCACTCTCAAAGCAAAAAAGAAGACTCACTTACCATTGGCGGCGACCTGCCTTTACAGGTGGTATATAATTATGAACCAATACCTGCTGCATTAACTGCAGATGAAGCAAACTACGTTTTAGGCGCACAGGCTAATGTATGGAGCGAATATATGGCTAACCCAGCGAAAGTGGAGTACATGCTATTTCCCCGTTTGAGCGCTTTAAGCGAAGTGCTGTGGAGCGGCAAAGGCAATAAGAACTGGGATGATTTTCTTACACGCATGCAGGCACAATACAAACGATACGATCTTTGGAAAGTAATGTATAACACAAAAGGCATAAATAAAGGTGAATAGAATTAGTTCAAGTACGTGAGTTTAACTGCTTCTTTTAAGCAGGAACAGACATTGATACCTACTTTTGTAAAAAATAAACACATTGGATACATCAACTATCATTCTTATTGTGGCTGCAGTTTTAGTGGCAATAGGTGTTACATATATTTTAGCTGTAAAAGATAAAACAAAACAGAGCGATACTTCGTCTCCTCCTCTTAACAGTTCCTCTGTGCAAATACAATTACAGGCTTATGAAAGATTGATATTGCTGGTTGACAGGATTGCGTTGCCAAACCTTATAAGCCGGGTAGGAAGATCAAGCATGAGTGCCAAAGAAATGCAACATCTGCTTACGCAAAACATTCGGGAAGAATTTGAGTATAACATAACGCAACAAATTTATGTTAGCCCCGACGCATGGTCGGCCGTTAAAAATCTTAAAGAACAAAACATGCTTATTGTTAACCAATTGGCTAACACACTGCCGCCCAATGCAACCGGGCTTGACCTGAATAAACTTCTGCTTCAATTTTTAATGAATGACAAAAAAGGAACTTTGCATGAAGTAGTTAGCGAAGTGTTGAGCTATGAGGCAAAGAAGCTGATATAGAACCAGGATTGACAAGATTTTTTAGGATTAGGGTGAAATTATAATATGTTATAAGGAAAGTTTTTTATTCATGTTAAAATATAGTGACATTACAGGTGAAATAATTGGTTGTGCGATGGAAGTGCATCGTGTGCTTGGCCCTGGGTTTCAGGAATATATTTATCATAGAGCGCTTGAAAAGGAATTAAAGGAGAAGAACATACTCCATACATCAGAATATGAAATGAAAATATTTTATAAGGGAGATGTTATAGGTTTGCGAAGAGTAGATTTTTTAGTGAAGAAGCTTGTTGCTGTTGAAATAAAGGCAGTAACACAACTCGAAAATGTACATCTTGCACAGGCATTAAATTATCTCGAAGCCTCTGAATATGATGTAGGCTTGCTAATAAATTTTGGAAGCAACTCATTAACTTTTAAAAGGCTTCAAAAAAAATGGGATAACGGAGACAAAGAACCTGTTAATATAGTTTAAACGTGTAATGAAAAGAGTCAAGTTCCTTATTTCCTCATTAATCCATTTCTAATCAATAAAAATCATGGTTCTACATACTGACAGTGGAATTGAAATAAAAGAGGTGTACACTTCTTCGGATATAGATTTTCATCCTCCTTCCTTAACTGGAAACTGGAAACCGGAAACTGGAAACTCAAATCCAGGCATTTATCCCTTTACGCGCGGCATTCAGCCTGATATGTACCGCGGCAGGCTTTGGACCATGCGGCAATATGCTGGTTTTTCCACCGCTGAAGAAAGTAACAAGCGGTATCATTATTTATTGTCGCAGGGGGTAATGGGTTTAAGTGTGGCATTTGACCTGCCAACACAAATTGGTTACGACAGCGACCACCCCCTTGCTGAAGGCGAAGTAGGTAAAGTAGGTGTTGCCATTGATAGTATTGAAGATATGGAATGCCTGTTTGCAGGTATTGACCTTGAAAAAGTTTCTACCTCAATGACCATCAATGCCACAGGTTTTATATTGCTTGCTTTTTATGTAGCGCTCGCTAAAAAGCAGGGTGCAGATCTTAAAAAAATATCAGGCACTATACAAAACGATATATTAAAAGAATACGCTGCAAGGGGCACATATATTTATCCGCCCAAACCTTCCATGCGCATCATCACCGATATTTTTGAGTGGTGCAGTAAAACGGTACCAAAATGGAACACCATTTCTATCAGCGGCTACCACATTCGCGAAGCAGGCAGTACAGCCGTGCAGGAAATTGCTTTTACCCTAAGTAATGGCAAAGCCTATGTTAAAGCAGCGATGGAAAAGGGGTTGGATATTAATGTATTTGGCAAACGCCTTTCCTTCTTTTTTAATGCCCATAATAATCTTTTTGAAGAAGTGGCAAAATTCAGGGCAGCAAGGCGTATGTGGGCGCGCATAATGAAAGAACTTGGTGCGACGGATGAAAAGGCAATGATGCTCCGCTTTCATACACAGACCGGTGGCAGCACCTTAACGGCCCAGCAGCCATTAAATAATATTGCGCGGGTAACGGTGCAAACCCTTGCAGCTGTGCTGGGAGGCACACAAAGCCTGCACACGAATGGTTATGATGAAGCATTAAGCCTGCCTACCGAAGAGGCTGCGCGTATTGCCTTACGCACACAGCAAATAGTAGCATTTGAAAGTGGCGCACCCGATACGGCCGATCCATTAGGGGGCAGTTATTTTATTGAGTCTCTTACCAGTGAAGTAGAAAAAAATGCATGGCAGTTAATAGAACAGGTTGATGTAATGGGCGGCAGTGTAAGTGCCATTGAACAAGGCTTTATTCAAAATGAAATTGCCCGCAGTGCCTATGAATACCAGCAAAAAATTGAGAATGGCGAAAAGATAATTGTGGGTGTGAACAAGTTTAACAGTGATGAAAAAAGCAGTACGCCTCTTTTTAAAATTGATGAAGGCATTCATCAGTTACAGGTTGATAAGTTGAATGCGTTGAAAAATAAAAGAGACAATACTAAGGTTAGCCAATCATTGGGTGCAATAGCCGCCTCGGCGAAAGACGGCAGTAACCTGATGCCTTTTATAGTTGAAGCAGTAGAGAACTTTTGCACTTTGGGTGAAATAGCTGATGTATTGCGGGAGATTTGGGGTGAATACAGGTAGGCTTTTTAGTATTTACAAAAGCCAATGAGATTTAGTAAAGTGTTAAGTTAATTGATTGAGTTATTCTTTATTTGATAACTAAATTATCTTTTTGAAAAGGAAAACTGGCTTTCGTGTAGTAACTTTGCCCCGATTTATTAAAAACCAATCTTTCTTGTATGACCTGGAAACAAGTTTTTACTTCTTCCATTGGAAGGAAAGTAACGATGGGCCTGACCGGAATTTTCCTCATTACATTTTTAGTAGTTCACGTAGGTATAAACGCCTGTATCTGGGCAAATGATGGTGGTGAAATGTTTAACAAGGCTGCGCATTTTATGGGTTCCATGGTGGTAATAAGGATAATTGAAGTGGGGCTTTTTCTTTTCATTTTCATTCATATTATACAGGGCCTTGCACTGGAGATCAGTAACCGCGGCAAGCGCGGTATTGGCTACGCTGTTAATTATGGCAACCGTGGCAGTAAATGGTACAGCAGGAGCATGGGTTTGATCGGTACGCTTATATTGCTTTTTCTTATTCTGCACTGGACAAATTTTTGGATACCATCACGTTTTACCGGTGTTACAGATTCGTTAGGCATTCCGCTCACAAAAACATACAACGGCACAGAGATGCACGACCTTTACAGCTTAATGAAAATAACTTTTGCTGAACTATGGGTTGTTATTGTATATGTGCTGGGCTGTATTTCTTTAGCGTTCCATTTGGCACATGGCTTTCAAAGTGCTTTTAGAAGTATTGGAGTGCATAATGGAAGATATAACGCCTTGCTTACAAGCATAGGATATGGTTTTTCAATAATCGTTCCTTTGGCATTTGCCATGATGCCTGTGAGTTTTTATTTGGGTTGGATAAGTTAATTTTCAACGCAACAGATAAACAAAAAGTTCAATCAGTATAATCAGATAAATCCCGCATTATGTTAGATGCAAAAATTCCCGCAGGGCCTTTGGATGATAAATGGACAGAATACAAAGGCCATTGCAAGCTGGTTAATCCTGCTAACAAGCGCAAGATCGAAATAATAATTGTGGGTACCGGTTTGGCTGGTGCAAGCGCTGCCGCAAGCCTTGGCGAAATGGGATATAAGGTAAAAGCTTTTTGTTTCCAGGATTCTCCGCGCCGTGCGCACAGCATTGCCGCGCAAGGCGGTATTAACGCTGCAAAGAATTACCAAAACGATGGTGACAGTGTTTTTCGTTTATTTTATGATACGATAAAGGGTGGCGATTACCGCTCAAGAGAAGGGAATGTGCATCGCCTGGCAGAGGTAAGCGCCAATATAATTGACCAATGCGTTGCACAGGGTGTGCCCTTTGCACGAGAGTACGGTGGTTTATTAAGCAATCGCAGCTTTGGTGGCACACAGGTGCAAAGAACTTTTTATGCTGCAGGCCAAACAGGCCAGCAATTGCTTATAGGCGCATACCAGGCCTTAGAAAGGCAAATAGCGTTAGGCAACGTGAAAATGTATAACCGCCACGAAATGCTTGAAGTAGTGAAGATTGAAGGTAAAACACAGGGCATTATTGCAAGAGACCTGATAACAGGTAAATTAGAACGCCATTTTGGTAACGCTGTTTTATTGTGCACCGGCGGTTATGGTAATGTATTTTATCTTTCTACAAACGCTATGGGCAGTAATGTAACTGCTGCGTGGAAGGCTCATAAAGCAGGCGCATATTTTGGCAACCCATGCTATACACAAATTCATCCAACATGTATTCCTGTCAGCGGCGACCATCAAAGTAAATTAACGCTGATGTCTGAATCGTTGCGGAACGATGGCAGAATATGGGTGCCAAAACAAAAAGGGGATACAAGAAAACCAAATGAAATTCCTGAAGAAGAAAGGGATTATTATTTAGAAAGAAGATACCCTGCTTTTGGTAATCTTGTACCGCGCGATGTTGCCAGCCGCGCAGCTAAAGAAAGATGTGATGAAGGTTATGGGGTTGGCAGTTCAAAACAGGCAGTATATCTTGATTTTGCTGCAGCTATAATACGTTATGGTAAAATTGAAGCAGGTAAGCATGGCTCGGAAAACCCTTCTGCCGAAGAGGTTCGCCACCATGGCGTTGATGTTGTGAAAGAAAAATATGGTAATCTTTTTGACATGTACGAAAAGATAACCGGTGAAGACCCTTACGAAATACCCATGCGCATTTACCCTGCGGTGCATTATACGATGGGTGGGCTATGGGTAGATTATGAACTGATGACAAATGTAAAAGGATTGTACTGCTTGGGCGAAGCAAACTTCAGCGACCATGGCGCCAACCGCCTGGGTGCAAGTGCTTTGATGCAGGGACTGGCAGATGGTTATTTTGTTATTCCTTATACCGTTGGTAATTATCTTGCTGATGAAATTTACAGTAAGCCCGTTGCAACTGACCATCCTGCTTTCGCGGATGCAGAAAAAGCCGTGAGCGATCGCATTAACAAACTGATGGGCATACAGGGTAAAACAAGTGTTGAAACTTTTCATAAGCGTTTGGGCAAGATCATGTGGGAAAAATGTGGCATGGCCCGTAACGCCAAAGGCTTGCAGGAAGCTATTACAGAAATACAGGAATTAAAAAAAGCATTTTGGAGTGATGTGCGCATACCAGGAGGTACAGACGAATTTAACCCTGAACTGGATAAGGCCGGAAGGGTTGCTGACTTTATTGAACTGGGCGAGTTGATGTGCATTGATGCCTTGCAACGCAATGAAAGCTGTGGCGGCCATTTTAGGGAAGAATATCAAACACCCGAAGGTGAAGCATTACGCGACGATGCGAATTATATGTATGTATCAGCATGGGAATATAGAAATGAACATGAATGGGAATTACATAAAGAGCCATTGGTGTATGATGTAATTAAACCAACAGCGAGGAATTATAAGTAGGTTAATTTAAAAATTTGATGATTTGAAAATTTGAAAATGTTGAAATAAAGTAATTCAAAAATAGAAATACATTCACAAATTCAATTTCAAACCATTAAAAAATTAAATTATGAGAAGTGATAAGGAAAATATCATCGTAGAAAAAACAATTAATTTTTCACTTTTGGTTATTAAATATTCTGAGGTTCTTGAACAGGACAAAAAATATGTAATTGCAAAGCAGCTTTTACGGTCAGGCACATCAATAGGGGCGAATGTTTTTGAGGCTCAAAACGCAGAGAGCAAAGCAGATTTTATTCATAAAATGAAAGTGGCGGCTAAAGAGGCAAGTGAAACATTATATTGCTTGATATTATGTGAGCGGAGTGGTACCTATAAATTTGATATGCAGATGCGAACTGATATTGATGAAATAATAAGAATACTTTCAAAAATTATTGCCTCATCCAAAACAGGTATAAGAAACTTCATTTGGTTGTTGTTTCTTGCATTTTCAAATTTTCAAATCATCAAATTTTCAAATTCCTGAGCATGGAGCATTATACAATGAACCTCACTTTAAAGGTGTGGAGACAGAAGAATCAAAATGATAAAGGCCGTTTTGAAACATACAAGGTAAGCGATATTTCTTCCGAAATGTCTTTCCTTGAGATGTTTGATGTATTGAATGAAAGGCTGATACATGAAGGCGCTGACCCGATTGCTTTTGACCACGATTGCCGCGAAGGCATTTGCGGTATGTGCAGTATGTATATTGACGGCAAGCCACATGGCCCATGGCAGCAAAATACCACTTGCCAGTTGCATATGCGTGCCTTTAAAGATGGTGATACCATTACGGTTGAACCATGGAGGGCAAAAGCTTTCCCGGTGATAAAAGACCTTGTTACCGACCGTACTGCATTTGACCGTATCATCCAGGCAGGTGGGTTTATTTCCGTAAATACAGGTAATGCTGTTGACGCAAACTCTTTGCCGATAGATAAACACAAAGCTGATGAAGCCTTTGCTGCAGCAGCCTGTATTGGTTGCGGTGCTTGTGTTGCTGCCTGTAAAAATAGTTCTGCGCTTTTATTTGTTGGCGCTAAGATTTCACATCTTGCGTTGCTGCCACAGGGCGAACCTGAACGCAAAACACGTGTTATGGATATGATAACACAAATGGATAAAGAAGGCTTTGGGGCGTGCACTTCAACAGGTGCATGCGAAGCTACATGCCCTAAGGGCATCTCCATTACGAATATTGCGCGGCTGAATAAAGAATATTTAATGGCAGGGCTTACGGCTGATCAGTAACCCCTGCCCTAAAGGGGAAGAAAGATAAAAACAGCCAATACAATTATTTTGTATGAATTATATAGTTCCAAAAGATACGAGAATTGGCCATGTGCATTTAAAAGTAGCCGACATAGACAGGTCACTGTCTTTTTATAGCGAATTGCTCGGTTTTGAACTTATACAACGCTACGGTACGCAGGCAGCATTTATTTCAGCAGGCGGTTACCATCATCATATCGGATTGAACACCTGGCACAGCAAGGGCTCCGAACCTGCTCCAAAACATTATCCCGGCTTATACCACACCGCCATTTTATATCCAACAAGAAAAGACCTTGCTGTAATATTGCAAAGATTAATTGATGCGAAATACCCTCTTACAGGGGCTTCAGACCACGGAGTTTCGGAAGCTATTTATCTTGATGACCCTGATGGCAATGGTGTTGAATTATATTGGGATAAGCCCAAAAGCGAATGGCCTTATGATGCGGAAGGCAACCTGCAAATGGTTACTGAATATCTTGACATACCCGATTTGCTTGCCGAAATTGATAAATAAACGCACATCTACATCGTTTGATCATATCCTATATTCGTGTTAATTCGTTCTAATTCGTGTAATTCGTGTTTAACTATTTTCAATTCAAACAATTTACAGTTTACCAGGATAAATGCGCAATGAAGGTGTGCACAGATGCCTGCCTGTTTGGCGCCTTGCTATCAACCATACCGGTTAATAATACGCGGGATTTCAAAGCACTTGATATTGGAACAGGCACAGGCCTGCTTAGCTTAATGTATGCACAAAAAAACGAGTCCGCCATAATTGACGCGGTGGAGATTGATGAAGGGGCGGCAAAGCAGGCAGCAGAAAACTTTGCAACATCGCCGTGGAGTGAACGATTAAATACTCATAATATTTCTATCCAGCAATTTTCTATTGCTAAAAAATATGATCTAATTTTTACCAACCCTCCTTTTTTTGAACGCGATTTAAAGAGTGATGATCCCAAAAGAAACCTTGCCCTGCATAGTGATGCGTTAAGTCTTGAAGAGTTGATTAACGTAGTTGACTTACTATTAAAAACTCAAGGTTATTTTGCCATATTGCTGCCTTGCCACAGAACAGATTATTTTATTGAACTGGCAATGTCAAAAGGATTCAACCTTTTTCAAAAAATACTTGTAAAACAAACGCCTAACCATGCTTATTTCAGGAGCATATTATTTTTTACGAGAACCGGGATTGAGCTTGTAGAAAGAGAGATAACTATAACGGATGACGGAAGACAATACACTCCCGTGTTTATAGAATTATTGAAAGATTACTATTTGTATTTGTGAAGGAAGGGTGAAGTAAAGGGGAAACAAATATTTTGAGAAGTTGGCCAGAAGGAGACCATCAGGCCAACTTCTCAATGTTCCACATATTCCTTTAAATATTCAAATTGTTTTGTAAGTTTTCCATCTTTTAAAATGGTGGCGCGGGTTAATATATCGCTGCCATTGCTTAACAGGTCTGCAAGAACAAATTTTATAAGTTGTTCGCCAAAATAACGGCTTGCATCCCGGGGCAGTTCATTGGGCAGGTTGCCCACTGCCATCAGATCAATACTGCCGGGTATATACGGTTCTGTTTTTGTAAAAGTGGAGCGGCTTACACCGTAAATGGGATGTTCAATATCCTGGTCGCCAAGATTGATGGGTATTGAGCCGCTTACATCATCCGTAATGTCTGCAATAGTGTTAATGGTAAAGCTATCGGTTACATCTTCTTTTTCAAATAAACGCGGCATGCTGGGTTCCCAATAAATACCGTTCATTAAAATATCGCTGGTGCGTGTATATGGCAAAAAGCGGCTGCGGTACTCTTCGGGGTATTCGTGAAAATGCTCCCGCTTATATGTTTTAAGCTCTTTGTGGGTATAAAGGTCATGCCCCTTTAACTGTACATAAACAGGGTAGCTGAAATTTCTTTCAAGGTATTCGTCAGGTTCCACTTCAGTTATTCCAACAAGGTTCATTGTTTCGAGTACGCCGTGCGTCACCCGCCCGCTGCCGGTTATAGCCACCTTTATATTTGGCAGTTTTAACCCAAAATAAGTATGTATCAAAGCCCGGTAATCTTTATGCTTATACACCCTTTGCAGTTTAAATAAACCGCTCCTGTTGCCGTAAGCCATCAGGCCATTGTGTGCGCCTACAATACCTGCGAAAAAACCAAAGCCAATAATGCGCTGGCCATCTTCATGTTCCAAACATTCATAATCAATCAACGTAATGCCTTTATCAGTAAGGGCATGCATAAGCCTTTGATTATATGCCTGCTTTTTTTTGGTGTGTGAGAAAAACAGGTAGGTTTTACCTGTTATAAGCATATCTGCCGGTACTTCTTTTATACCCATCAATATATCGCAATGGTTTAGATCATCTGTTACAGGTATGCCTGCCTGCTGGTATTCTTTGTCACTATAACACCGTGTTGCAGAGCTTTGCACCGTTACAGAACAACCGGCTATATTTTGCTTAAGCCACCTGCATTGCGCAGGCGTTAATGCTACCCTGTTATCTTCGGGAACCTTACCTTCTTTTATTAAGCCTATTGAAACCATAGGCAAATATCAAATTAAAAGCTCAAATTCGAGGAAAGAGGCAAATTGTAATAGGTACATACAAACCCTGTAGTTGCAAAGGCACCTATATGTAATTTTGGACAAGTCAGATATATTTATCATTATTGCATTGATAAAGATCATTTGCTATGGAAAACTTTAAACCTTTTTTTGGTATCTGCATGTTTACTGTATGCGGATTTTTTTGCTGCTCCAAATCTGGGACGAACCCTCCCACCGGCAACCAGCCTGCTGGCTTGGGCCGGATCATTGGAACATGGCAGCTTGTAAGCGACTCAGTTGTTACAACCGGTGACTATTATGTGCTTGTAAATGGCGTTCCTAATTTTCCGCTGAATGGTAACATTTCAGCAACCGGGGGTGACTATTTTCAATTTGTTAACGGAGGTAAATTTTACGCTCAGGAATTTGGCATTTTGCATGATACAAGTACATATCAGTTGCTTGCTGACAGTGTACTTCAAATTAATTCACTAAGGGCAACATTAGATTCTGCGAAAGTTACCGCCCTAACTGACCACAACCTTACTATAAGGGGGGTAGCTACTATTTCCACCGGGCAAGAGGTAGAGATATTTTATTTAGCTAAATAAAAAAGACAAGGCAGAAGTATATACAAACTCCTTTTGTTAATATCAGTGCTCCCAATACCCTTACAACCCAAACACCCCTTTGTTTATTTGCTGTAGCATTTGTTTTTTAAACGCAGCGGGTACCAGCAGTGATATATTGTGTTTGCTGCCGCCATAACTTACCATGCGCACAGGTATGCCGCTTATGGCATCAAATAATTTTTTAAGTACCTCAGGTGTTTCGGCAATTTCGTTGCCTACGATCGACACAATAGTTTGGTCAAGATCAACTTCTACCGTTCCAAAAGGCTCTAATTCTTTTTTAACTTCATCCAGGTGCGCAGCGTTATCAATGGTTACAGATACCGCCACTTCGGATGTGGTGATCATATCTATCGGCGTACGGTATTTTTCAAACACCTCAAACACCTTTCTTAAAAAACCATAAGCCAGCAGCATGCGGCTGCTTTTTATGTTTATGGCAATGATGCCATCTTTAGCAGCTACTGCTTTTATACCCACACTTTTTGCATCTTCGGCAATGGTAGTACCTTTTGCCTGTGGCTGCATGGTGTTGAGCAGCTTAACGGGCACGTTGGTTTGCTGTGCCGGCCATATACAGGTGGGATGCAATATTTTAGCGCCAAAATAAGCAAGCTCGGCAGCCTCGTCAAAGCTCAATATTTCAATAGGCATTGTTTTATCAACCACACGGGGGTCGTTATTATGCATGCCGTCAATATCAGTCCATATTTCGCAAACGCTTGCATTAACTGCTGCTGCAATCAGCGATGCCGTGTAGTCGCTGCCGCCACGTTTAAGATTATCCACCTCTCCTCTTGCGTTACGGCATATATACCCTTGTGTTATAAATAATTTTTTATTCCGGTGCTGTTGCAATAAAACTTTTAATTTATTGCTTATCGTATTTAATTGCGGCTCCTCATTAGCATCAATGCTCATAAATTCAAGCGCCGGTAAAAGAAGGTGGTCTATCCCTTTTTCTTCCAGGTAAACAGAGAATAATTTGGTGCTCATTAATTCGCCCTGTGCAAGAATATCTTTGTTAAGCGCTTCACTGAAAGAAATACGAAGGATGATATTTAAAAATTCAAAATGCTCTTCAACGATAGCTATCGCTTTATTAACAAATTCTTCTTTTTCAACAAGAATGGTTATAAAGTTACTGTAGTGGGTATGCAGTGCATCGATTTTTTGCTTTGCGGCTTCCCTGTCGCCTGCCGCAAGGCTGTCGCTTATTGATACCAGTGCGTTAGTGGTGCCGCTTAAGGCGCTAAGCACTACAATAACAGGTTCATCGGTTTGCGTTATCAGTTGTGCTACCTGGTGCATACGTTCCGGCCTGCCAACGCTGGTGCCGCCAAACTTCATTACTTTCATAAAAGTCCCTGTCAATTTCCACAAAGCCTTATGGCTGAAGGAATATTATTTTAATTGATTTAAAAATTGGCTGCAAAAGTAACCTGTAAAGCAGAATTGTGGAGAATAATTTTAAAAAATAAGCATATCAATTGATAGCCTTATTAAAAGGGTACTTGTCTTTTATTTGCCTGTTAAAGAAATCGCCTTTTGAAGCTGAGATCATTAAGCCTAAGTATTTGCCACCTGGTACATTGTAGTAAGTGTAAACCTGGCCGCTTGTAAATTCCAGGACAAGCGTTTTTGAATCAGGGTCATAAGCAATATATGACATAGCCGAAGAATGAACTTTGGTGCGTTCCATAATCGTTAAATTGGCATGTGCTGCAACAACCAACCGTTACAAAATGTACGCCTGTTAAAGCATGTAAAATGTTAAGATAGGTGAGTGAAGATTATATTTTCTGAACAGGGATATCAGGCATTTACTTTATCTGCCAGTATCTCTACGTCGGGCTTGCATTCATCAACCAAGGCAACTTTACCACGGTTTTTACGGGTCATCCTGCTAAAAAGGGAAAGTTCTTTATCAAAAAGAAAGCGGAGGAAAAGCAATGTCCAGGATCTGTGGCTTGCAAGGGAATTATAATAAGATGGAGCAGTATTTTTAATTTGGGGCAATTTATTCCACGGCACGGAGGGAAAATCGTGATGCTCATTATGATAGCCTACATTAAAAGCTACAGCATTAAGTACACCGTAATAGCTATAAGTTTCCTGTTCGCCCTTTGTAAGGTAGTGTTCCTGTATCCATCTTGCCCCGAGAGGATGAAGGCCGACAGAAAAGAAGAAACTCGCGGTTAAAAACACTATGGCTTTAGGCCCCCAAAGCAAATATATTCCGGTTACAAAAAGTATTTGCACTGCCCAGTTTAAGGCTACCCAACCGTCAAAAGGTTTTATTTCCCTTAACCTTGCCAGCCTGAATAACTGGAAAAATGGGTAGAATAACAACCATATAAGTTTACCTATAAAATAGTTATTAATAAGCTTAGCTTCCCAATGATTGGGCAGGTCTCCATCCAGTTCATGCACGCCCTGGAATGAATGATGTTTTAAATGATAACGTTCAAACGAAACAGAGCTTGCAAATATCAAAGGCATATTTGCTGTTATGCCCGCCAGTTTATTGGCAGTCTGGCTTTTAAACAAAAGCCGGTGCGCACATTCATGTATCATCACAAACAGGGCATGGTCTGCAAAGGCACCCAGTAGATATGCCGCAATAAAAACCAGCCACCATGATTGTGTAGAGAGAAACCAGGCTCCTGCAACCTGGAAAGCCACTAACCCAATTATGGCAAAAACAGTAACAGGGTTTTTACCAATTAGCTTCCTTATATTAGGATACTGCTTTAGTATTTGCCTTGTTCTCGCACGGTGGGGCTCGGCTGTTTCAGAATAATAAAACTGGTTTCTTCTCTTCATATTAAATTCAAGATAGTATATTAACCAAAACTAAAGAAATATGTTCAAGGGATAAACTTAAAAAGAGATTAGAAGGGAGGAAAGAATATTATTTAACGTTATGTGATCTACTAATAAATAAAGCGTTGCACTATTGCATGTCTTAACGCCGCGGCTATATTGAATGCAGAATAATTAAGAAGAAAAGTATGTTCATTGGGTCATTGTTCAAACACCCTTCCGGGCACTTAAATTCTTTAAATCGCAGTTCAAACAAAAAGCCCTGCATTTCTGCAAGGGCTTTTTCCTTTTATCAACCAAATCTATTAAAACCCTTTTGATACCGGTTCTGTTACTTCACTTCTTCATACTCTGCATCAGTTACCGTTTCGCCGCCATTTTGCTGTGCGTCTCCGCCTGCATGGCCGTCGGTGCCAGCACCCGGTTGTTGGCCTGCGCCACCGCCTGCCTGTTGAGCCTTATACAGTTCTTCACTGGCAGCCGTCCAGGCAGCATTTAATTCGGTTAAAGCTTTATCTACACTATCAACATCCTGTGTTTTATGAGCATCCTTCAGCTTAGTTAAAGCTGCTTCAATGGTGCCTTTTTTATCAGCCGGTATTTTATCGCCAAATTCCTTTAACTGTTTCTCTGTTTGGAATATAAGGCTATCGGCCTGGTTAAGCTTATCTACCTTTTCACGGGCAACTTTATCGGTTGCCTCGTTGGCCTTAGCCTCGGCCCTCATTTTTTCAATTTCTTCCTTGCTTAAACCGCTACCTGCCTCAATACGTATCTTTTGTTCTTTGCCGGTTCCTTTATCTTTTGCGCTAACATGCAAAATACCGTTAGCATCAATATCAAAAGTCACCTCAACCTGCGGAACGCCACGCGGCGCCGGCGGAATGCCATCCAGGTTAAACATGCCCAGGCTCTTATTCTGGTTGGCCATTGGACGCTCACCCTGCAATACATGTATTTGCACACCAGGCTGGTTATCACTGGCTGTGGAGAATATTTCTGTTTTCTTGGTAGGTATAGTGGTGTTGCTTTGTATCATGGTTGTCATAACGCCACCCATGGTTTCAATACCCAGGCCAAGCGGGGTAACATCAAGCAGAAGCACATCTTTTACTTCGCCTGTTAATACCGCACCCTGTATAGCAGCGCCTACAGCTACCACTTCATCAGGGTTTACGCTCTTATTTGGCTTTCTGCCAAAGAATTTTTCTACAATTTCCTGTACTTTAGGTATGCGGGTGCTACCGCCAACCAATATAACTTCATCAATTTGCGAAATATTGTATCCTGCATCTTTTAATGCCGCTTCGCATGGTTTTAAGCATCTTGCAAAAAGTTTGTCGGCAAGCTGCTCAAACTTAGCACGGGTAAGTTTTTTTACCAGGTGTTTGGGCACGCCGTCAATTGCCGTAATATAAGGCAGGTTAATTTCTGTTTCAGTGGAAGATGATAACTCAACTTTCGCCTTTTCTGAAGCCTCTTTAAGGCGCTGTAATGCCATGGGGTCTTTCCTAAGGTCAACGTTCTCGTCTTTTTTAAATTCATCAGCCAGCCAATCCATAACAACCTTATCAAAGTCGTCACCGCCAAGGTGTGTATCACCATTGGTGCTTTTTACTTCGAACACTCCCTCCCCTAACTCAAGGATGGAAATATCGAATGTACCGCCACCAAGGTCAAAAACGGCTATTTTTTGGTCAGTATGTTTCTTATCCAGGCCATAAGCAAGTGCGGCTGCAGTGGGTTCGTTCACAATACGGCGAACGTTCAACCCCGCAATTTCACCGGCTTCTTTTGTTGCCTGGCGCTGTGCGTCATTAAAATAGGCAGGAACGGTAATTACCGCCTCATGCACTTCGTGCCCGAGGTAATCTTCGGCTGTTTTCTTCATTTTCTGAAGTATCATCGCCGAAATTTCCTGTGGTGTATATAATCTGCCATCAATGTCAACACGAACAGTATTATTGTCACCTTTTGTCACTTTGTAGCTCCAGTGACTAATTTCCTCTGTAACCTCGTCATAACGGCGGCCCATAAAACGCTTAACACTCATAATGGTGTTGTGCGGGTTGGTAATAGCCTGGCGCTTGGCAGGATCGCCCACCTTGCGTTCGCCATTTTTTAAAAATGCAACTACCGAAGGTGTTGTACGGCGGCCTTCTTCGTTTGCTATTACTACCGGTTCGTTACCTTCCATAACTGCTACGCAACTATTGGTAGTTCCAAGGTCAATTCCTATAATTTTTGCCATATAAATTGTACTGCTTTAAGGTTAGTATTCAACTTTTTACAAGTTTCTGTCGTCAATCATTATGCCATCCCTTACAGATGTGAAAAATTGGCAGGAAAATTAGAGGCGGGTGACAGAGGGAAAGGAAGTTATAGGGGCAAAGGTCAATAAGTCCGAAAAATTGGACAGACGGAGTTGCGAAATGAAGGCTTTTCGTTGTTGTTAACCCCTTAAAATCTGTAAGATAGCCTAACATCTATAAAATCAGCTACCTGCTTGTGTACCAACATATTAAAACCAGCGAACCAATGGTTATCAAGTTTGTACCTTAAGCCCCAGCGATGATATAAAAGGGGGAATGCCTGCTGGTATAATTGCGAAAAAGTCTGCGTATTTTTATAAACATATACCCCTAACTGCTGGCTGAAATAAATTCGCCGGAAAATAAATTCGTGCCCAATCATTATGCCTGCCAAAGTACAGGGCGTATTATCGCCCAATATCTTTTTAATGCTTTTTAGTCCGTCATCGTAATATATTTCGCCGGCAAGTGTTATGGCATCTAATGTACTTACCTGCCTACTTATTTGTGAATATGCTCCTATAACAAACCTGCGCTGGCTAACCCAGGCATATTTGTAACCGGATTTAGGCGAATAAAATAACCCCGCATCAAAAGCCAGCTTCCTTTTCCATGATGTGCTGGTTACTTTTTTATAAACAGGGAAGGAATTATCAACAACATTATACCTAACCCCAATGGAAGCTGTCGGGTAATTGACACCGTGGTTGGGCAGTTGAAATCCCCCATTGGAATTGTGTTGAAAACTGGCCATAAAATTTAGGGCTATATGATGTGTTAACTTGAAATTAAGGCCTATCCCTAATGAAAGAAAAAAGTTTACAGGTAAACTATAAGATTGATTGGCAGGGTTTTTTAATGAATCATGCGGATTGGTTAAGTAAGAAAGCCCGACAGCGCCACGCAAAAAAAAGTCGCAAGTTTTGCTTAAACGATAATTTGGTTCAAGAAAATAAGATGCCGAGTATGACCTGCCAAGTATTGGTGTATTAAGATCAAAATATGAAAATGCAAACCCTGTTCTGGGAAAGCAACGGTAATAATCCCAGCTCTTTCTATCAGTCAATTGCTTTGATATCTCAAACTCAAATCCGCGCGGATGAGCGCCCGCGGTATTTTCAACCAGGAAAGTATGGGCGTAAATAACACCATAATGTACCCGGAAAGCAAACTCTGTTTTGGCAGGCTGGCCGCCGGTACTGTCACTGGCCTGGGCATGTAAACTAAATACAGGAAATGTTAAAAGAACAGAGTATAAAAATGTCTTTATTAAGGAGTAGATTAGCTGTATTCTCACAAGATTATTATTAACTGCTTGCTATTAGATACGAAAAAAACAGACGATGCGGTGCAACCAAATATAATTTTCCTGAAAAATAAATAAAAATAAGCAAGATCAAAGAAACAGGCAAGGAATAAAAATGAATAAATTTGTTTATGCCGCTTTCTTCAGACATATACGAACGGGTGGTTAACGCCAAACTGTTTATTGATAATAACTTTGATGGGTCGTTAGACCTTGCATCTATTTCACAGCAGGCGTGCTTCTCCCCTTTTCATTTTCACCGTTTGTTCACCACCATTTACCGGAAAACGCCGCACCAATACCTAACCTATAAACGACTTGAAAAAGCGAGACTGTTATTAGAAAAAGAAGGCATAAGTATTACAGAGGTTTGTAACAGTGTTGGTTTTGAAAGCCTGGGCTCCTTCAGTACCCTGTTTAAAAAGCAAAGTGGTTTCGCTCCCCAGTATTACCGAAACATTGCCTACCTGAAAAAGAAACTTGCAAAGGAGCAGCCAAAAACGTTTATACCCCATTGTTTTGTTGATACATACAAGCTATAATATCATCTCTACCTTCATTTATTCCACACTGTTATTTTGACGCACATTTAAAATTGCTGTTTGTTTATAAACGGCTAATAACAAACCAAATAGTATCAGGAATTCTCCTATAGTATGCCGCATTGGCAAAAGATGTGTATTACTAATATTCAGTATCAAACCTGCCATCATCAACCAAAATGCTGTGTTGTTAAATGATCTCATAAATGTAAAGGTCAATATCAGTGCAGGCAACCATTGCACGGTGTTATACTGGTGCCGGTGAATGGGAGAAAATATTTCTGTTAACATATACAGTGTATATCCAAATATTAAAGCGGCTTCAATATTAAAGGGGTATCGCCGGCTTACCATGTAATAGTAAATGCAGCATATAAGCATTGTAATACCCCACAAACTGTTTAAAATATACAAGGGCATAAACCGCCCTTTATATAAATAATACAAGTGGAATACATTGCCATTCTCAGACTTATTAGCTTGATAATTATTTAAACTTAACATGTTGGCTTTATCCATATTAAAACCTTCGAGATTGTGAAGCGGTATTATTTTATCATTTTTTTGCAAGGAGGGGTTTTGATTTTGATGGATCTTTACCTGCTCTGCCAATCCATCACTATAATCTTTCCAAAGGCTTTTTTCAAAGGGATATGCCATGATAAATATACCATACGCCAAACCGAACAAAGCAGTGAACAGAAGTAACCTTACATTCTTTTTAAAAAATAATAAAAATGGTATCATCATCACAACAGCAATAGGCCGCATTAAAATAAACGATGCGATCAATAAGCCAGCTAGCAGCAATGGTACTACCTGTTTATATTTTATCAACAGGTAAGCGATAATTGAAAATATTGCAGCAAATAACAAATATATCTGTCCGTAACGGGCATTCATTATCCAGGCCTCTGTATAGGTAAAAGCAATGCCAATGTTAAGTACAATTAATTTATTGAATGTTGTTTTACACAGTAAAACAATCGTCAATAATATAATGAACAAACAAATGTATTGTAGCAAAAGCCACAGCTTTGAAAACACACTAAAAGGCAGGTTGCATACAGGTTCTAAGATCCTGTGAAAGAAAGGGGTTGCTGTAATAATAGATACTTTAAATGAATCTGCATTATTGGGGTCGTAGTAGCGAATGTCATCGCCTTGTTTCCACTTATAAAAATAAGGCAGTTTGCCGTCTTTTATTAATCTTGCCCCAACCTGCCTGTTGCGCAGGTCGCCGGGGTATTGCTTCTCGAGTTGAATATCCCTGTAAACTGAATAAATAAGCAACACTGAAAATAAAAAAATATTAAACCATAATATCGGGGCAGGTATAATTCTATCACTCCGCAGTATTTTACGTAACCAGGTTGATATTTTTTTAACCATGCAGAAAATAAGTTTTAAAGGTATCCCAATAATAAAGCTATTTGATCATCTTGCAAAATCATCAGCGGAAAGAAAAGAATAGCAATTTTCAAGAAGGCGCTGTCGTTTGCCTGGTTTAATTTCACTTTATTAAATCAATAATTATGGTAACCAAATTATCACATGCTTCAATCTTTGTAACTGACCAGGAAAAAGCCTTTGATTTTTATGTAACAAAGCTTGGCTTTAAAGTAAATACAGATGTCAACATGGAAAACGGTTTTCGCTGGCTTACTGTTAATCCACCCGAACAACCTGACCTGGAAATCGCGATCCTCGCTCCGCTTCACGAAGGAATGCATTTTGATGAAGAAACCCGCAACGCCTTTAAGGTATTGCTTGATAAGGATGCATTAGGGGCAGGCGTTTTACATACTCCCGACTGCAGGGCTACCTATGAAGAGTTAAAAGCTAAAGGCGTTCATTTTAAATCGGAGCCAAAAGAACAGTTCTACGGCATTGAGGCAGTGGTAACAGACGGCTGCGGCAATTGGTTTAGCATGACACAACCGAAGGAGATGTAATGCGATAAATTTGAGTGGTGAAAATTAAAAGGCTGCCATCAGCCTTTTTTTTGTGTTTGAGGCACTGTTTTAAATGAAAAATTGCGTTGTGCAATATAGCTATAGACTATTACAACAACGGAAGTTGCAATCTTGCCTATTGTATTGTAAGGAGCGAAAACTCTTGTAAAAATCTTAAGGCACACATAGTTAAGGGCCATATTACCTATTATTACGATCAGGTATCTAAATAGCTGAACGCGCCTGTGTAATGTTGATTCCTGGAACACAACATAACGGCTCAAATAAAACCCTACCGGGAAAGCGATCCATATTGCGAAAAGATAGTCCGGGGCTATTTTGCCGCTCATCGTCATAAAGCCCAGGTTTACATTTCTGTCTTTAAAAATGAATTTATTACCGATGAAATAAAGAAAAATACTGAAAACTGTATTAAAACCGCCACAGGCGGCATAACGGAAAGTTGTTACCGGCATTATTTTTTTGAAAGGAGGGTAAAACAGGTCAACAAAGTTGAGAATAGTCCTTCGTGCCCATTTGTGTATTGCTTTCATTGTTGCAACGAAGGTATAAGTTATTGCAAATTTTTAAAACATAAGCAGTGATTTTAAATAAACTTTTAGAATCAAAAGAAGTTGGAAGGCTTCCAACGCCCTCATTTTGCTATTTTTGCCAGCCAAATATAGAATAATGAGTGTTGTTGAACAGATAAAGCAGGTTACGGCAGAGGCGATTAAGCAAGTGTATAATGTTGAGGTTACCGAAAATGATATACAGGTAAACGCCACGAAACCCGAGTTTGAGGGCGATTATACCGTTGTATTGTTTGGGTTTATTAAGCAATTAAAAAAATCGCCCGAAGTTTTAGGTAACGATATTGGCAATTACCTGGTACAGCAAAACAGCACATTATTTACATCCTTCAATATTATTAAAGGTTTTTTAAACCTTACCATAACAGATGCATATTGGGTAAATTTTTTACAAGCTAATTATGGCAATACCTTGTTTGGCAAAAAAGAACCAAATGGGCAAAAAGTGATGGTGGAATACTCCTCCCCTAACACCAACAAGCCCCTGCACCTGGGGCATTTACGCAATAACTTTTTGGGCTGGAGCACTGCAGCCATTTTAAAAGCCAATGGGTATGATATTATTAAAACCTGTATTGTAAACGACCGCGGCATTCATATTTGCAAAAGCATGATTGCATGGCAATTGTTTGCAAATGGTGCAACGCCGGAAAGTACAGGTATTAAGGGTGACCATTTTGTGGGTGATTATTACGTAAAGTTTAATGACGAATATAATAAACAGGTAGCACAATTGGTTGATAACGGGATGCCAAGAGAAATTGCGGAGAAAGAAGCCGCAATTATGAAAGGTGCCCAGGAAATGTTATTGGAATGGGAAGCCGGGAAGCCAGAAGTAGTTGAATTGTGGAAAACCATGAATAGTTGGGTGTATGCCGGTTTTGACATTACTTACAAAAAAATAGGCAGCGATTTTGACAGGGTATATTACGAAAGCGAAACATATTTGTTAGGTAAAGGCCTTGTAGAAGATGGATTGAAAAAAGGGGTGTTTTATAAAAAAGACGATGGCAGCGTATGGATAGACCTTACAGCCGACGGGCTTGATGAAAAGCTGGTGATGAGAAGAGATGGCACATCGGTATATATTACACAAGATATCGGCCTTGCCGTAAATAAGTATGAAGAATATAAATACGATCAAAGCATTTATGTTGTGGGCGATGAGCAGATATACCATTTTAAAGTGCTAAAGTTCATTTGCCAAAAGCTGGGGCTGCCTTCGGCTGACGGTATTTATCATTTAAGTTACGGAATGGTTGAATTACCCGGTGGTAAAATGAAAAGCCGTGAAGGCACAGTAGTAGATGCGGATGATATGATAGCTGAAATGATAAGCATAGCACAACAAAAAACAGAAGAGCTTGGGAAGGTAAAAGACTTTACAGCAGATGAACTGAATGAATTATATAACACACTTGGGCTGGGAGCGTTAAAGTTTTTCCTGCTGCGCGTTGACCCTAAAAAACGCATGGTATTTAATCCTGAAGAGAGTATAGATTTTCATGGGTTTACGGGGCCGTTCATTCAATATACACATGCAAGAATAAAAAGCATTTTAAGAAAACAGGCTGATAACACCTGGAAGGAAGCAGGCGTCAGCAGCAGTCATTTACTTCCACTTGAAAAAATGCTTGCCACTCAGCTTGAGCAGTTTTCTACTATAATTAATGAAGCTGCGAATGAACATGACCCTTCCAAACTTGCTATTTACATTTTTAACCTGGCCAAAATTTTTAGTTCGTTCTATACAGAACATTCCATTATGAGTGCTGAAAGCGAGGAGAAAAAAATGTTACGCTTAAAATTAGCGCAACTTACTTCCCATACTATTAAAACAGGGATGGAATTATTGGGCATTCAGGTTCCGGAGAGGATGTAAAATAAATTTAAATGATACTGCAAGCTGAAATGAACACCATCCCCAATAATACAGCGCTGTTATTACACAGTTGCGACCGCTACGAATTTCTGTTCAAGGGATTTGAACATTTTTTTGAAAAGCACTGGAGTTTTACAATACCTTGTAATTATTATTTTGCAACAGAAGAAAAAGAGGTAACAGTAAAGGGCTTTAAAAACATCTTGTCTGGCAAAGGCGAATGGACAAACAGGCTTGCTTTTTTATTGAGAGAAAAAATAAAAGAGGATTACATTTTATATTTCCAGGAAGATATGTGGCTGGATAAAGATGTAAACTCTGCTTTTTTTACAGAGCTTTTTCAACAGGCATATCAAAACAACTGGAAACAGGTAAAACTGCATAGTTCCGAGGTATATAAAACAACAGCAACACCAATAAATATTGAAGGTTTTAATGTTGCTAAAGTTAATAATGCAACTTCCGGTTATTTAATGTCACACCAGGTGACTTTATGGAATAAAAAATTCCTGCTTGCCCAGCTTTTAAAAAAAGAACACCCCTGGAGAAATGAAAGAAAAGGAACCAAAAGATTAAAGCAGCTTGATCCTGAAATTTTTCATATTGATTATTTTGCTGAAAACGGCAAACCAGCTATTAATGCCAACAACAATCCAGTTGGCAGAAGTGAATACCATACCATATCAGTAAACGGCATGCTGGATGCAAGCGTTCTGCCATATATTAATAAATTGTGCAGGGGAAATGAAGGTGATAAAAAATATGCTGAGCAGTTGGAACACCATTACACAAATAAGTTAACCCACGACGGCAAACCCAAACCCCGTAAAGAGGATATTTTTAAAAAGCTAAAAAATTGGGTGAGGAGGTAATATTTCCTCCTGCCTTATCCTGATTTATCATCGCAAAACAACAGCAGACAAGGCAGGTAAATGCACTTTCAATTTATAGCAATTTGATGGTTCATCCACCAGTTCACTCATAATCTCCGGGTTAAATACATCGCCGGTACCCCAAAATTCATGATCGTTGCTGTTGAACACTTCTTTCCAAAGACTTTTATTGTGCACATATACTTCCCAGTCTCTTCTTACCATGGGGGTCATATTCAATAAAACTAAAAGGTTGTCTTTTGCATCATTTCCTTTTCGCATGTAAACAATAACTGATTCACTGCCATGGTTAAGGTCAATCCATTCAAATCCACCCTTCTCAAATTGTTTTTCGTACAAGGCCGGCTCGCTACGGTATAACTCATTCAATTTTGTTACACAATTTTTCATGCCGCTGTGGCTAACAAACTGCAAAAGGCCCCATTGGAGTTCGCTTTTATAATTCCATTCGCTGGTGGCGCCAAATTCATCCCCCATGAATAGCAATTTTGTACCCGGGTGCGTAAACATATAAGAATACATTAAACGCAGGTTGGCAAATTTTTGCCAGTCATCACCGGGCATTTTGAAAAGCATCGGGCTTTTACCATGTACTACCTCATCATGGCTTAATGGCAGCATAAAATTCTCGTCATAAAAATACATCATGCTAAATGTAAATTTATCCTGGTGAAATTGTCTGAAAAGTGGGTCCATTTTAAAATAATCCAATGTGTCGTGCATCCAGCCCATCATCCATTTCATGCCAAAACCCAGGCCGCCGTCAAATATTGGTTTACTTATTTTCGGCCAGTCTGTTGCCTCTTCAGCAATGGTTTGTATATCAGGAAAATCGCGGTATAAAGTTGAATTCAGGTCTTTAATAAAAGCAATAGCCTCAAGATTACCATTGCCCCCAAATTCATTTCGTTCCCATTGCCCTTCGCTCCTGCTGTAATCAAGCCGCAGCATAGAGCTTACAGCATCTACCCTTATGCCGTCGGCATGATACCTGTCGCACCAAAATCTCGCGCTGCTTATTAAAAAACTTTTTACTTCACCACGGGCATAATTAAAAATATAACTGTTCCAGTCAGGGTGGTAACCCTTGCGCATATCGGCATATTCATAGGTATGCGTGCCATCAAACATAAACAGGCCATGCGAATCATATGGAAAATGTGAGGACACCCAATCCAGTATAACCCCTACACCTGCGCTATGCAGGGCATCTACCATTGCAGCAAAATCCTGCGGGCTGCCAAACCGTGAAGTAGGCGCAAAAAATCCGGTACCCTGGTAACCCCAGCTTCCGTCAAAAGGGTGTTCCATAACCGGCATAAATTCTACATGCGTAAAACCCATTTCTTTTACATAAGGTACCAGCCGTTCCGTTATCTGCCCGTAGGTATTATACGTTTCTTCATCATGCTTGTCAGGCCTCATCCAGCTTGCAAGATGCACTTCATAAACACTCCAGGGGGCAGTTAAGGCATTGTGTTCTTTTCTTTCTTCCATCCATGTATTATCCGTCCATTCATAAAATGTTCCCCATGTTATAGATGCGGTTAAAGGGCGCTTTTCCCACAAGTGAGCAAAGGGGTCGCCTTTATCTAATCGTGCGCCTTCAAATCCATGTATATGATATTTGTATGACTCGCCTGCAAGCACATCCGGAATAAACCCTTCCCATATACCCGAATAATCGAGCCTTACAAATAGTTTATGTGTTTCATTATTCCAGTGATTAAAATTGCCTATAACACTTACCTGCGTTGCATTGGGGGCCCATACTGCAAAATATGTTCCCGGCGTGTCAAGTACAGTTAGTTGCTTATTGCCAAAGATGGTATATAAACTATAATGTGTGCCCGACTGAAAATTTTGAATGTCTTCATGAGAAAACAGTGAATAATTCCATACCGGCTTTGTACTGTCAACAAAATATATGTCCTCGTATTTTTTAGCCATATAAAATTTTAAATGTTGGCGTAATGTAATACTATCAGCCCGCATTATGAAATCTTTAACACCACTTAAATATCAAAATTACCATTAACGTAAAATTATGAAAATCAACTTCGTTTTTGATAAATTAAATACGAAGTTTGCCGTAGAAAAACCAAAACTTAACCTTTAACCTGACACATGAAAAAAATTGTACTGCTGCTAACTATCTTATCCGTCACTTTTTTTTCTATTGCCCAAAATGCCTCTATTAAAGGTATAATTACTGATACAATAAATAAACAGAATTTATCAAACACTGTCGTTTCCCTGTTAAGGGCAAAGGATTCTATGTTGGTAAAATTTACAAGAAGCAACGCTAAGGGAGAGTTTGAAATTAAAAATATTAAGGCAGGTGATTACCTGATGTTTGTAACTTATCCTGAATACGCCGACTACGCTGAACCGCTTACTTTAAAAGATTCAGCAAAAATAAATACAGGCGCCATATATCTTATTTTAAAGGCAAACTTGCTGAAAGAAGTGATAGTAAGGCAACAATTAGGCTCAATAAGGCTAAAAGGCGATACTACGGAATTTATTGCAGACAGTTTTAAAGTGCAGCCGAATGCAACAGTAGAAGACCTGCTTAAAAAAATGCCCGGTATTCAAATTGATAAGAATGGAAAAATAACAGCGCAGGGCGAAACGGTTCAAAAAGTATTGGTTGACGGAGAGGAATTTTTTGGAGATGACCCAACGTTAGTAACACAAAACCTGCGTGCTGATATGGTGGGCTCTGTACAAGTATATGATAAAAAAAGCGACCAGGCTACTTTTACGGGTATTGATGATGGGTCACGACAAAAAACGATAAATCTTAAACTAAAAGACGGAAAAAAGAATGGCTATTTTGGAAGAATTAGCTTAAGTGGCGGCACCGACGGATATCATGAGAACCAGGCAATGGTAAATGATTTTAAAAACAAAGAGAAATTTGCCGCTTATGGTATTGTTTCTAATACAGGTAAAACCGGTTTAAACTGGCAGGATATAAGCAACTATGGCGACCAGGGCGGGAACGGGATGAGTGTTGAAGGCGGGGACGGTGGTGGCGTTATGATCTCATTTAATAGCTCAGGAGATGATTTTGAAGGATGGAACGGGCAGTATAATGGACAGGGGTACCCATTGGTGCAAACCGGCGGATTGCATTTCAACAATAAATGGGATGACGATAAGATAAGTATGAACGGCAACTACAAAATAATGAATTTAATGGTTGATGGCTCAAGCACGACTAATTCACAAAACATTCTTTCAAACGACACGATAAATTACACCAACGACTTTCAAAAATTTCAAAACAGGATATTGCGTAACAGGGCGAATGGAACCTACGAAGTACAATTTGATTCCAGTTCATCTATGAAAATAACTGCAGATGGTGGTGTTGACCATAAGATATCGGCTACTTACGACTCATCAGAAAGCCTTACCAACAGCAACCTGGTTAACCGCAGTTTACGCAACTTATCCAGCGTTGGCGATAACAGCACTGTTAACAGCAATATACTATTCAGGAAAAAATTTAAAAAACCAGGCAGAACGATTTCTTTTAACTTAAGAGAAAACTATAACACCAATATAGCTACGGGCTATCTCAATTCTAAAATTGACTCTTTTCAAAATAATATTTTTGCCGGAAGCACCATAACAGACCAGTATAAAACATATAACAGCAGAACCGTCTTAATTGACACCAAGCTTACCTATACCGAACCTCTTTCAAAAACATCATCATTAATATTTAATTACGGTATAGTTGTTAATAACAGTAATTCACAGCGAAACTCGTATAACAAATCTGCCGATGGAAAATACACTGATCTTGACAGTGTTTACAGTAACCATTACCAGTTTAATGTGTTTACCAACAGGGGAGGCATGGCGTACAATTACAGCAGAAAGAAAATACGGTTTAACATTGGCAACAATCTTGGTTTTTCCAGTTTTGACCAAACAAACCTTGTGAATGATTCGGTATCGAGAAGAAATTTTGTAAACTGGTATCCCACAGCTAATTTTTCTTATTCATTTACGCAATTCCGCCGTATATCGCTCAATTATTCAGGTAACACAAAGCAGCCTTCCATCCAGCAAATACAACCGGTTGCCAGCAACGATAACCCATTAAATATAACGGTTGGTAATGCTAACCTTAAACCGGAATTTGACAATAATATAAATTTGAATTTTAATGATTTCAAAGTACTATCGCAACGGGGCATTTTTACAGGTATCTTTTACAGTTTTACTCAAAACGCAATTGTAAACAGTACTTCATTTGATGCATTGTCCGGTAAACAAATAAATAAATATGTAAACCTTAACGGCAACAGCACTTTAAGCGGGTACATGGGGTTAAATTTTAAATTGAAGAAAATAGACACTTATTTAAACTTTAATACAGATGTCAATAGCAGCACAACTAACAACATTGTAAACAATGTGCTTAACACTACAAAGAGTGGTACTTATTCAGGCAGAGCGGGAATATATAAAGAAAAGGAAAAGAAATTCACTTTAGGGTTTAGCGCTTCTGCTTCCTATACCAGCAGCGTTTCATCTATACAATCGGGTATACAAACAAATTATTGGACCTACGAAATACAGCCCAATATTGACTGGTACCTGCCTTTTAAGCTTCAAATACATGCAGATGCCGACTACAACATAAGGCAAAAAACACCAATCTTTACTACTAATAACGATGTGCTTTTGTTGAACGCATGGTTTGGCAGAAAATTCCTTAAAAATGACGCCCTGGTTATTAAAGTGTCCGGCAACGATCTATTAAACCAAAACGTTGGTTTCAACAGAACAGTTAACAGTAATTTTATCACGCAAAATACCTATAGCACGATAAAGCGATATTTCTTTTTATCCGCCGTGTGGAATTTTACAAAAGCCGGTACTACTGTACCTACAGGCATGTTTTAAACGTCTAAATTATTTCAAGATGAAAAAACTTATTTATACTACTGTTTTAATAATGTTTTTAGCTGCATATTTACCTGCAAATGCACAAAATACCATATTCCTGAAGCAGGGAAGAATAGAGTTTGAACGAAAGGATAATATGTACGCACGAATTGATGATGAAGAGTGGCTGACCGCTGACACTAAAGAAAGCATTAAAAAAAATGTGCCGCAATTTAAAACAACTTATTTCGACCTGAGGTTTAATAATAATAAAACATTGTACCAGCCAGGAAGGGAAGCAGAACCAAATAAAGGAATGAATTTTTTTGGCAGCGTTGCGTCCGATAACACTGTTTTTAATGATCTCGCGAGCCAACAGAGCGCAAGTCAAAAAAATGTGTTTGAGCAAACCTTTCTTGTTCAGGATACTACACGCAGGATACAATGGAAGATAACCAATGAAACAAGGAATATAGCAGGTTTTGAATGTCGCCGTGCCAACGCAATAATAATGGATTCTATTTACATAGTGGCTTTTTATACAGATGCAATTACTACTACCGGCGGCCCCGAGTCTTTCACGGGCCTGCCGGGCATGATACTTGGCGTGGCTATTCCGCATGAGCATGTTACCTGGTTTGCAACAAAAGTTTATACTGAAACTATACCGGAAACAACGCTTACACCACCCACCAAAGGAAAAAAAGTAACAAATGTTACCATAATGGCAAGTTTAGAGGACATGCTAAAAGATTGGGGTAAAGAAGGCCGTACGAATGTTAAACAAATAATGTTGTAGCCTGGTCCAATTGACAGGTTAAACAGCATCGGCAAGTAATAAAGGCAGGGTAATCGTAAACAGCGCGCCGTTATTATTTTCTACTTTTACGGTTCCGCTATGTGCCGTTATATATTGCTTTACAATAGCAAGCCCCAGCCCGGTTCCGTTGCTCTTGCCATTGGTAATAAAAGGTTCAAACAAAGTTTTAATGATCAGGGAAGGTATTCCGGGCCCATTGTCCTGTACAGTTATCATCACTTCTTTATTTTCGCTGTCTTTTTCTGCAATAATTTCAATAACAGGATTGATCACTTTATGTATTGTTAAGGCATCTATCGCATTATTTACAATATTCATTATTATCCGCCTTAGTTTGCTTTCGTCACCTTTTATTATAATATCAAAGGGTACGTCTGTGTTAATGGTTATACCTTTTACATCGGCTTTTGCTTCCGCAAGTTTAATACCATCTTCAATAGTTTTTAATAAATGTACCGGTTGTTTTTTTATTTCGGTTTCTTTTATAAAATCAAGAAAATCATCAAATATTTCCGATGCCTGGCCCGCACATTCATCAATCGTATCAAGCCATTTATTACTATTGCCCTCCTCCCGTAAAATATCAGTTATCATTGTTATACTTTTGATGGGCGAGCGCAGGTCGTGCATCACCATGCCAATCGCATTGCCCACAGCCGAAAGCTTTTCTTTTTGCAATAATTTTTCATAAAGCTCGGCATTACGTATAGCCTTCGAAGCACTTTGTACAAACAGTTTAAGCAAGTACATTTTTTCCGTTTTAAGCAAAACGTTTTTTGCAAGCACAGCAAAAATGATATAATTATCCATTTTAGCCATTACTACCTCATCAACCTGTACCACCTCTTCCTGCGCAAGTTTGCCGGTATCAATCCTGCTGATAAGTGCAGGCATATTTATTTTTTCTTCAAGGGCGCCGATAGAAAATATTTTTTCGTAAGAGAAATCACTATGCAGTTTCCCCAGCAATGCCAAATTTGTTTGCAGGGTACCCGCAACCTGGTCAAGAATATTGTGCAGTAAAGTGAGCAAATGATGCTCATTTATACTTATAGAAGAAACGGCTTTTATAAGATTTTCGAGATTTCTTAATTTATTATAATCGCTTACCGCTTTGCTGGCAAGCTGTATAATTTCTTCCGAGGCATAAGGCTTGCAATGGTAACCTACATTTTGCCCGGCACGCATTATTATTTCTTCGATGGACCTGTCGCTGAAAGCAGTTACAAAAATAATTTCAGCTTTATTATCGTACTCCCTTATGTAGCCTGCTGTTTCAAGCCCATCCCATCCCGGCATACGCATATCTAAAAAAATAACCGCATAAGGGCTACCTGTTGCTATTGCACGTTTTACCATTTCAAGGCCTTCCATACCATTAGAAGCCTTATCAACAGTAAAATGGGGTATGTCGCTGCTGCGGGGTGTTAAAAGCGGGTTCGGGGTATCAAACAATATGCTTGAAGCAAGGTCAATGCTGTCATTATCCGGGTTGCCTTTCCCGGGCATTAATATCTCTTCAATATTATCCCTTACCATTTCTTCATCATCAATCACTAAAATAGCGGTGTTTACAGCTGAGTTCATACGGTTAATTTATATAAATTCAATTTTTATTTTCCCTGGAAATTTTTCAAAGCTGAAATTCAATTACCGCTACACAACCTTTGCCCGGCCCGTCGCTGCCTATATGCAGGGATGCACCGTGCGATTCCAATATTTTTTTACAGTTATCCAACCCGATACCACTGCCCGACGATTTGGTAGTATAGCCTCTCTCAAATAATTTTTTACCTGTTTCTTCATCAAAGCCAATACCTGTATCCTTAACTTCAAGCAACAGGGTTTTATCAATTGCAGTTACTTTAACAGCTATACTTTTTTCCGCGGCATTTATATCAATCGCTTCCAGTGCATTTTTAATCAGGTTAAGCAAAACCTGCATTAATTTTGTACGGTCACCTTTAATAATAGGTAAGTCGGGCGGCAATTGAACCGAAATTTCAATACCTCTTTTGTCAAACGAAGCAAACAGCATTGCCATACAATCATTAATAATACTGCGCAGGTTTACAGGCTTTCGCTCCTGCGTGCCTTTACCTGATAAATACTGCCGTTGAATATTAAGAATTTCCTGTATGTGGCTTATAACGTTTAATTGATCGGTTATGGATTTTTTAATTTCATCGTGATTGCTTTTTTGTGCTTTTACAATACCATTTATCATCATAATAAGGGCTGATGCTTTTTGTTCGCCAACAGCGCCTGCAATGGCTTGTTGCTGATCGTTTAAAAAACCGGCAAGGCTGCCAAGCTTTTCAACATTATCCTGCTCCTGTAGCCGCCGCATCCGGGTAAGGTACGACCCGAAGCCAACTACAGCATTGCCAATATCATGCAAAACACCGGATGCAATTTCAAATTTGCCCTGTTCAACAGCTTTATCAACTTCTGCCTGGCGCATGGCATTTTCTTTTACATATTTTTCAGTAAAATCTTCAAAACTTACCATTATACAGCCGGGAAACATTTTAGTTATGGTAAGATTGAAACATTTTTTTGTATCCTCGTCCCCGGGCTGAATAAAAAACTGGTATAATTCATTTATTAAAATAATGCCGCCCGGTTGTGAGAAAGTCTTTATTTTTTCGACGATAACAGGGTCAATAAATTGAAGAAACGTAAAAATATTTGATGTGTCAAAGCCTGTACGGGCTATAAATGGCTGCAGCAGTTCCTCCCCTTTAAGATTTAACGATACAACATCCCCTGTTTCATTTATCTCCGCCAGGCCAATCGGGGCATATTTCATTATAGTAAACAACTTCTGCTCGGCAGGACTTAACTGGTTTTCCATGTGAGGAAAGGATTTTTGCTGACAGTGGGTTAAAGAAAAGTATTTGGCGTTAAAGGTAAGCATACAAAGACGCACACATAATAACATCACAGGTTATATGACAATACCATTAAAGTAAATATATGTTGCCAAAATAAATCTGCAAAATAAATTTAGCACTAAGGAGTAATTAATCAACAAGGCTCTGTGTGCCTTACATCCACTTATGTTATTTCCCTAATTCCAGCACCCACATGCTTGTGCCCTGAATGGTTGTTTTGTCATTTATATTAAATACTTCGCTGCTTACAACACTGGAAGCTTTCGTAAAACCAGAGGTTCTTTCGGTATAGTTGGAGAAGTCTATTTGCTTAGCTTCATTTGATGTGTTCATCACACACATAATTGTTTGCTTATTATCATACCTGAAATAAACATATAAACCATCAACCGGCAGGTATTGCATGAGTTTACCCGTTTTTAGGGCCGAAGAATTTTTACGATAATTACCGAGGGTTTTTACCAGTGATTGTACAGATTTCTCATCGTCGTTTAAGCCATCGCCTGTAAAGGCATTCTTTTTATCACCATCCCATCCACCGGGGAAATCGTGCCTTACATTACCATCCGGGTTGGCAAAGCCGCCCATGCATATTTCTGTTCCATAATACAACTGCGGGATGCCCCTGCAGGTAAGCAGCCACTCAATACCCATTTTTTGTTTGGATACATTCGAATCTACCACTGAAAAAATGCGGCTCATATCATGGTTATCTAAGAATATTACTTCAGTCATGGGGTTTTGATAAACAAAATCACTTGCAAGCACTGTGTAGAGTTTATTCACTCCTTCGGTCCATCCAAAAGGTTCGGTGAGAGCGGGAATAATTCCGTGCAGGTTGGTTTGAAAATCACAGGTAGCAGGCAAATTGCTTTTAAATGGGACATCAAATTTGTTCCTGGTGAAATATGCCTGGTTTATCACACCATGCACCCATGTTTCGCCAAACATGAACATTTTAGGATATTCCTTTATCAGCGCAGCATTACATTCATTCATGAACTTCATGTCGTTGTATATATAGGTATCTATGCGCCATGCATCCACGCCAAATTCTTCCACGCACCAAATGGCATGCTGAATAAGAAAAGTATTTAGATAAGGGTTGTATTGATTAAGGTCGGGCATTTGCCTGGTAAACCAGCCGTCTGTAGTTATCTTTTTATCTTTTTCAGATGCGTAGGGATCAAATAAAGGCTGGTCTTTAAAACTCGTATTCGTGTACTTAGGCCATTGGTGCAACCAATCTTTTGAAGGCGGGTCAGTCATCATAAAATCAAAAGAGCCTACATGGTTATACACCGCGTCCTGTATAAGCTTCATACCGCGTTTATGCAGTTCATCGCTCAGTTTCTTATACATTTCACTCCCCCCAAGGCGGGGTTCAATTTTATAGTGATCTGTAAATGCATAGCCATGTTCCGTACGGTTAGGCATATCATTCTCTAACACAGGTGTCATCCACAAAGCAGTAATACCAAGGCTTTGCAGATAATCAAGGTGATTGATAATGCCCTGCATATCGCCGCCATGGCGTAAAAAAATAGAATCCCTGTTGAGGGACTGATCGCGCATGCCGGGTATCCGGTCATTTGATGGGTCACCGTTGCTAAAACGGTCAGGCATTAAAAAATAAATAAAATCTGAAGACGTCAGGCCCTGTGCATATTCGGTGCCGTTGCCTTTTCTGCGGGGTTTCAACTCCCACTGTACTATATTAACTTTTCCGTTCTCAATAAATTCAATATCTGCCATTCCGGGTTTAGCCTCACTGCTTATTGCCACATCCAGTGCCATGTATTTGCCATTTTCAAACACGTGCTTTTGCAAAAGCGTTACTCCGGGGTAATGCACATTCACTTTTTCAGCCCCAAATTCCGAATTGTCGCCACGCACAAGTATTTGCACGTGATTCATTTTCATGCCCACCCACCAGTTGGTTGGATACAGGCGAATAGATTGAGAGAAGCTATGAACCGCAATGAAAAAAAATAGAATAGCTACAATCTTCTTATTCATCTTTATCGTTTACAATTTTTGTTAATAATCCCCCAATGATCATTGAGACACCGCCTGTAACAAGAACATATATGCTTTCACCATGAAAAAGATGTTTTACACAAAACCCTAAAACAGCAGCTGCTACAAGTTGTGGTATAACTATAAAGAAATTAAATACCCCCATATAAAACCCCATTTTGTTTGGGGGTAATGCTCCCGCAAGTATCGAATAAGGAATAGTAAGAACTGATGACCATGCAAGGCCAACGCCAAGCATAGGAATTAATAGTAATGCCGGCGATTTGAGATATAATTGAGATACCAGGCATATGCCACCAATAATAAGGCATATCATGTGGGTGTTTTTTCTTCCTGCAAATTTTGCTATAAATGGCAATAAGAAAGCTGTTGCGAAAGAAACTGCATTATAAACCATAAACATTATACCCACCCAGTCGCCCGCGTCCTGGTAAGCTTTCGTAGTGGTAACAGTTGTGCCATACGCATTTTGCGCAATTGCCGGTGTAGTATATATCCACATAGAGAAAAGAGCTACCCATGTAAAAAACTGTACAACTGCCAATTGAAGCATCGTTTTTGGCATTTTAAATATGCCTTTAGTAATTTCGCTTATACCGTGTATAATGCCATTATTTCTTAATTTTTCTTCTTCCCAGGTTTCAATATTTTCCGGAGGAAATTCCTTTGTTGTAAATACAGTCCACATTACGGCACTTATAAATACTGCTGCGCCAATATAAAAAGAATATTTTACTGAAGGGGGGATAATACCGGCAGGTGCCGTATTACTAATATCTAAAACATTATGAAAAAAATATGGTAAAAGGGATGCAATAACCGCCCCAATGCCAATAAAAAACGTTTGCATGGCAAACCCTGAAGTACGTTGCGACGGTGGTAACTTATCCCCTACAAAAGCCCTGAACGGCTCCATTGAAATGTTAATAGAAGCATCTAATATCCATAATAACAGGGCTGCCATCCATAACTCATACGAATTAGGCATTATGAATAATGCGAGTGAAGAAAGTATAGCCCCGCCAAAAAAGAATGGCCTTCTTCGTCCCCATTTTGGATGCCATGTTCTATCGCTTAAATAACCAATAATAGGTTGAACCAATAATCCTGTTGCGGGTGCTGCCATCCACAATATACCTATATGGTCAATATCAGCACCCAGGGTTTGAAAAATGCGGCTAACATTTGCATTTTGCAATGCAAACCCAAACTGAATCCCTAAAAACCCAAAATTCATATTGAATAGCTGCCGAAAAGTCATTTGTGGTTTGGCAAATGCAATTGAACCGGATGGAGTGGAGGTTACTAAAGCCATGGCAATCGTTTAGATAATGTGTAAAAAATACATGGTGCTAAAAGTACATGTTTTATAAATACAACGAACACCTTTCACCACACAGGCTCATAAAATAAATAAGTAACACATAGAAATACAATATTCCCTATGTGTTATGTTTCTAGAGATCTTTTATCATATAGGCTCGCTGGATACACAGACCGAATCCTTACATTAGAATGTAACTATGTGTACCTATGTCCCCTCTGTTTCTATGTGGTTGGATTTTATATAACAAATCCATCGGGCAATACAGCCCCTTTTTTAACCACTACTATACCGTCTTTAATAGTATAGAGCATGTGGTCAGTATTTTCGAGGTGCATTCCGCCATTTATTCGCACATCATTGCCAATGCGTGAATGTTTATCAATGATGGCATTTTTAATATAGCATCTTTCGCCAATACCAATTCGCGGAATACCTTTAGACAAGTTGGTTTCCATTTCCGCCAGGGTTTCATACAGGTCGTTACCCATTATATAACTGTTTACAACGGTTGTACCATGGCCTATACGCGCCCGTATGCCGACTACTGATTTTTCAATACGGCTGGCAAGAATAATAGAACCTTCAGCAATAACTGTTTTTTCAAGGGTTGTTCCGCTGATCTTTGCAGGTGGCAACATTCTTGCGCGGCTGTAAACTGTCTTCTCGTTATCAAATAAATTGAACGGGGGGATATCATCCGTTAAGGCAATATTGGCCTCGAAAAAAGAATAGATGTTTCCAATATCTGTCCAGTAACCATCGTACTGGAAGCTAACTACTGTTGATTCAACAATTGAATTGGGAATGATCTCCTTTCCAAAATCGGTCGCATCGGGATGCTTGTCTTTAAGCAAATAGTCCAGCACAGTTTTATTAAATATGTAGATACCCATTGACGCAAGGTAAGGCCTGCCCTGGCGCAACATTTCGGCACCGGTGTTGCTTTCCCATTCAGGCAGTAATTCTTTTTTTGGTTTTTCGATGAAGCTTGAAATATGGTCATTCTCATCCGTTTTCATAATGCCAAATTCAGGCGCATCCCGCTCACCAACAGGTATGGTTGCAATGGAAATATCGGCCCCTTTCTCAATATGTGCGTTAAACATATCTGCAAAATCCATTTGATATAACTGGTCGCCGCTTAATATAAGCACATAGTCATAATCATTATTATGTATATGGCGCAGGGATTGACGAACAGCATCTGCTGTACCCTGGTACCACCCAGGGTTATCAGGCGTTTGCTCCGCAGCAAGTATATCAACAAACCCACTGCTGAATGCACTGAACTGGTATGTATTTTTTATATGCTTATTAAGCGATGCCGAATTAAACTGTGTTAAAACATACATGCGGTTTATGTTTGAATTAATACAGTTGCTGATAGGTATATCAACCAAACGGTATTTGCCGGCTATGGGTACTGCGGGTTTGCTGCGGCTTGCTGTTAAGGGGTACAGCCTTGTACCTGCACCGCCGCCTAATATTACGGCTATTACTGACTTTGCTAAGGTGAACATATAATGGGCAATTTTTAGGTTTATATATTGATTTGCTATTTCAAACTTGCATACACATTTATATATTGCTGAACGGCATTTTCCCAACTGTTATCAATTTTCATCATACGTTGCCTCATCCAGTTTAAGTGTTCTTTGTCATTATTATATAATGCTGCCGCACGCGTTACAGAATAAGTAATATCCCCTACACTTGCGTTGTTAAATCTAATGCCCCATCCCTCATGGTCGCCCATATCAACAACTGTATCCCTTAATCCTCCTGTGCTTCTTACTACAGGCACTGTTCCATACTGCATTGCATACATTTGGTTAAGGCCGCAAGGCTCTACCCGGCTTGGCATCAGCAGAAAATCAGCACCTGCATACATCAGGTGGCTTAATGTTTCGTTATAGCCTATAACAGCGTGGTAGTTACCCGGAAAATGTGCATTCAACTGCGATAACTGCCACTCCACATGCGGCTCACCACTGCCAAGTATCAAAAAATTAACCCCGTTATTCAAGGCGTACATCGAGGAGAGAATTGCATCCGGCAAAAGATCAGCCGCCTTTTCCCCCACCAATCTCCCAATAAAGATCAATAATGCTTTGGTTTCGTCCAATCCAAATTGGCTGCAAAGCAATTTTTTATTTTCAGCCTTACCCTCTTCTACATCCTCAACACTAAAATGATCTTTTAAATAAGTATCAGTTGCGGGGCTCCATACATCAGCGTCAATACCATTAAGAATGCCAACACATTTGCCTTTTTCATATTCAAACAACGCTTCCAGCCCATTGGAATTGTATCTTAACTCATCTAAGTAACTATGGCTTACAGTGGTAACCTTCCATGCATTTTTTACTGCAGATGCCAAAGGGTTTATATTGTTCTTCCATTCCAGCAAACCAGCTTTCCATGTATCCCAGCGGGGGATGTAATAGCTTTTATCCCAGCCCATCCATCCCTGGTATTGGGCATTATGGATGGTGAAAACCGTTGGCACATCCGCCAGCTTATTATAATCGTAGCAATACTTTACCATAAATGGTATAAGCCCCGTATGATGGTCGTGGCAGTGAATAACGTCCGGTTTATGCTGCCAGTGGCTAAGCCAGTTTACCACGGCTATTTGAAAACATGTAAACCTTTCGGTATCATCATTATACCCATACACTTTCTCACGGTCAAGCAATCCATTTATGTCAATTAAGTAAAGGTCGAAGCCAAGTTTGTTGGTTTTTTCTTTTATAACCGTAAAATCAAACCACCAGTTACCCAGGTTAGTACGGCCTTTAAAATCAATCACCCAATCGTTCTGGTACAAAAACTTTGTACGGTACATGGGCATTACCACTTTGGCAGTATGGCCCATGGCAACCTGGTATTTGGGCAGTGCACCCACCACATCGCCCAGGCCACCGGCTTTGGCTACAGGATAACATTCCGCGCTAACATGTATTATTTCCATTGGAAAAGCAATCTATGTGTTTTTAGCTAACGAATACCAATTTAGGAATGAATTTTATATAAACGCCAAAACATTTAAAATTTTTAGAAATGTAAAATGTATTTATCTTTCAACGCTCAAAATTCATAAACCATATAATGATTGCAATGGATACCACTACTTCTTTCGCTGCACCAAAACCAGCCATTAAAACAAATATTGGCGCCCTGGCTACTTTAGTTCTTGTATTTTTCTTTTGGGGATTTATAGCTGCGTCCAGCAGTGTATTCATTCCGTTTTGCCGAACAGAGTTTAAGTTAACCCAGTTTGAATCGCAATTGATCGGCTCTGCATTTTATGGGGCTTATTTTGTCGGGTCTCTTGCTTTGTACTTGTTGTCGAGTGCATTTGGCTACGACATTCTAAATAAAATGGGATATAAAAGAGGTATTATCGTAGGTATATGGATATCAGTAATTGGCGCATTGGCGGTTATACCTTCTGCAAACGCCCATTCATTTCCTTTAATATTGGTATCGTATTTTTTAGTGGCGTTAGGTTTTTCATTGCAACAAACAGCAGCTCAGCCTTTTGCCATCGCACTCGGTGATCCTGCAACAGGCAGCCACCGTCTTAATTTTGCCGGCGGTATTAATTCGTTGGGTACCACTTTAGGGCCTATTATTGTTGGTTATTTTTTATTTGGAACGCCCAAAAATAGTTCTGCTATCGTAACCGTTACCAATATTGATAATTTTTATATTCTTGTTGCTTGCGTGTTTGCGGCAGTAGCATTGTTTTTCACTTTTTCCAAATTACCATCTGGCAAAGATGATGCAAAATTTGAAGCTTCGAAGAAAGCTTCTATTTCATTGATATTAATGACTTCTTTTTTAATTATAATTATCATAATAGGCCAATTAACTAATATCGGCAAAACGCCGTTATTAATAGCAACCCTTGTTATGATATTGGCGATTTTATTTTCATCTTATGCAAGCGCTTCTAAAAATAGCGACGGATGGGGCGCTATGAAATACCCTCAATTAATATTGGGTATGCTGGGTATATTTTTATATGTGGGTGTAGAAGTAACTATTGACAATAATTTTGGGGCATTGCTTAAAACACCCGGATATTTAATTCCCGCAGGTTTACTCGACAAAGACATATCAAAATATGTTACCCTTTATTGGGGCAGTTTAATGATCGGGCGATGGACGGGAGCCATTGGAGTATTTGGTTTATCCAAATTGGGCAAAACCATAGCTACCATTATCGTCCCCTTTATTGCATTTGGCGTTGTGTTGTCTGTGATCAGTCTTTACGGTTTCAATGTAAATGACCTCCTGGCCTATACAGGTGTTATTGCTCTTGCCATTTTAGCATTCTTTTTCGGCCAGCAAAAGCCGGTTAAAACACTGCTAACGCTCTCCCTCCTTGCTGCTTTTTTTATGGTGTTTGGTGTTTTTAGCACTGGCATTGTTTCAGTATATTCATTTATGGCGGGTGGCCTTTGCTGCTCCATTATGTGGCCTTGTATTTTCTCGCTGGGTGTTGCCGGCCTCGGCAAATATACAAGCCAGGGTTCAGCGTTCCTTATTATGATGATATTAGGTGCAGCAGTGATACCACCGTTGCAAGGTTCAATTGGCGACATTCGCGCTGCCGATGGTAGTAATAATATGCACAACTCATATTTAGTTGCCGCCGGCTGTTTTGCTGCACTTGCTTTTTTAGCGCTAAGGTTTAAAAGCGTACTTAAGGCACAGGGATTGAATTTTGATGAGCAAATTGGTGGTGGCCACTAATTTTTTTAATAAACAGGATTTTTATTTTAACAGGATACTATGGCAACTGCAAAACCTTCTTTAGAACCGTTAGCAATAGGCATTGACATTGGCGGTACAGGTACCAAGTTCGGCATTGTTGACAGGGTTGGGAACGTACTTTTTTCGGGTGAGATATCTACTAAAAAGCACAAGCACATTGATACTTTTATAACAGAACTGCACAATTCTGTTTCTCCTCTTATTGAAAAAGCGGGTGGCGTTGGCAGGATAAAAGGAATGGGTGTAGGCGCGCCTAATGGTAACTATTATACAGGAACGATTGAGTATGCGCCAAACCTGCCATGGAAAGGCATTGTTCCGCTTGCAAAACTTATACAGGATAAATTTCAGCTGCCTGTTATATTAACCAACGATGCCAATGCCGCCGCAATAGGCGAAATGACCTATGGCGCCGCACAGGGTATGAAGGATTTTATTATGATAACCCTGGGCACCGGTGTTGGAAGCGGTATTGTTGCAAACGGGAGCTTAATTTATGGGCATGATGGTTTTGCAGGCGAACTGGGGCATACTATTATTATTCCCGAAGGCCGTTTTCATGAGGGAACAGGAAAATATGGTTCGCTTGAAAGCTATGCATCTGCTACGGGCGTTACACTTACCACGCTTGAGTTACTGCAAAAAAGCAAACAGGCAAGTTTATTAAGGGATGTTCCTAAAGATCAAATTGATTCTAAAAAAGTGTATGATGCCGCAATGCAGGGCGATAAGCTTGCAAAGGAAATTTTTGAATATACCGGCAAAATTCTTGGTATGGCTTTGGCAAATTTCGTTATGTTCAGCAGCCCCGAAGCAATCATCCTGTTTGGTGGATTAACAAAAGCAGGCGACTTGATATTAAAGCCTACCCGCGAGCATATGGAAGCAAACCTGATACAGATATTTCAGAATAAAGTAAAAATATTGGTAAGCCACCTTAAGGAATCTGACGCCGCAATTCTTGGTGCAAGCGCATTGGCGTGGGAGTTGAGTTAAACTGACGCCCCAGCCCCTTAAGGGGAGAGGAAGAAGATAGCGCACGAAAGTAGGTTAAGCATAAGTTGCATCATTAAAAACGCTGGTTTATACCGGCGTTTTGTTGTTTATAACAATACTTAAAATAATTGTCTTCTAAATTTGTATAGTAATACTAAATAATTTTGTTATATTTATGCACTGTAAAAACACACGCTGCCATGCGACACGGTTTTAATCTGCTTTTTCTACTAATTACCCTATTGTGTACATTTAACTTTACAAATGCCCAAACAACGGGCAAGGTGATTGAACAAAAAACAATTAAAAGCGCTATTCTTTCCAGGGATGTTAACTATACAATATACCTGCCTGCCGGTTATGAAAAATCGGAGCGCAGCTATCCTGTTGTCTCCCTTTTGCATGGCTTTACTGATGACAATACGGGTTGGTTACAATTTGGCGAAATTAACCGCTATGCAAACAAGGCTATTGCCGATGGCACTATTGGGGATAGTTTCAGGCAGAAATAACCAATTAAGTTAAAACATATTAAATAAAAGTATAAATTAAGCTTAAAGTAAAATAATATAAAAACAAAATATTAAACATTTACGTTTATAAAGATGGTGTTTTTCATAGGTTAGCAAGCCCCGTTCCATTCCTGGTATGGGGCTAATTTTTTTACCACGATTCTATCCTGATTTTTCTGATTGCGCTGTGATTACTACGAAATACGAATCAATACGAACCTGCTTGCCGGTAGGCAAGTTTACGAATGAAGAAATGATGCGGCTTAAACATCTGATCCACTATTTTCGGATTTAACTCACTTTTCAACTTTCGGACTTTCGGTCTTCCATCTTATCTTTACAGCATGTATATTATGTATGGCCTACCTTATTGTGATGCCACAAAAGCAGCAATGGAATGGTTTAATGAACACAAGATAGCATTTGAACTGCACGATTATAAAACCAGCGGCATAGCAGCTGAAAAGTTGCAGGCATGGTGCGGCCAAAAAGGTTGGGAAACTATTCTTAATAAAAGAAGCACTACCTGGCGCGGATTAAATGCTGATGCCCAGGCTGCGATAACAAATGAAAATGAGGCTGTAAAAATAATGCTGTTAAACACAAGCTTAATTAAACGCCCTGTAATTGAATTGGATGGAAATGTTATGGCTGTAGGCGTTGATAAGAAAAAGTATAAGGAAGTGTTTACCCCCATCCCCTATAGGGGGACTTAAGACAGGGAATTTTTTATTTATGAAAAGGCATCAACACCAGTCAACTATTCTTCAGCAGATTGCCACAAAAATCCCCGTGCACAAACCCGTACCGATTTTTTCGCAATGACGATGCCTGTTCTTCCTGTTAACTTCTTGCTTAATAACAAATGACTTTTCTTCCCTGTCAACTGTCATCTAAACATCTGTCAACTTCTTCAACATCTCTCTCAGTACTGCGATTCCTTCCGTGGCGGGTTTTTCTATTGCGGTAAGGTTGTATATTGATGATGTATTGGGCACGCGTTTATCTACAATAAATTTTGGTATTTTCCAGGGGGCATAATTAACCAGTCCTGCCGCGGGATACACTGCAAGCGACGTACCTATTACCAAAAATATTTCTGCTGATCTTGTTATCTCAACAGCGGTTTCTATCATCGGTACCGGTTCTTCAAACCAAACAATATAAGGCCGCAATTGCCTGCCATCCGCGGCAGTATCCCCAAATAAAATATCTTCCCGTATTTCGTATATAAGTTCTTCATCTGTTTCACTGCGCATTTTAAATATCTCACCATGCAAGTGGCATATTTTAGTGCTGCCTGCACGTTCGTGCAGGTCATCAATATTCTGTGTTATAATATGAACATCAAAATCATTCTCCAGCTCTGCAAGAATAGTATGTGCGTTGTTAGGTATTGCTAAAGCAACATCTTTGCGGCGCATATTATAAAACTCGAGTACCAGTTTAGGGTCTTTTTTCCAGGCACGCGGTGTAGCAACGTCTTCAATATTATAGCCGTTCCATAAACCATCACTGTCGCGAAATGTTTTTAATCCACTTTCTGCACTTATGCCCGCGCCGGTTAAAACCACTAATTTCTTTTTAGCCATATAACAAAAATAAAGGGGAATTTGGTACTGGTTAAAACCTTTGCGATTTTTAATAAACAATTCATAAAAGTTCATACCTAATATATTAGCAATCATTTATATATTTTCTTATCTTCCCGTTGCGAAAATATATCCCCCTCATGCGCTGCTTAAACACAACAAAATCTTTTAGTTGTATAGTTATATGCAGCCTGGTTGGATAAATAACTTGATGGGTAAAGCAACCTTTAGGCATCATACTACCGTATATGCAGTTAACCACTATGTGCAACACCAATAAAAAACATTTTTTCAAAAATTCAAATTTCATCTCTTCTGTGAGAAGATTGCTTTTGCTGATAATTGTTCTTTGCTGTGGCAAATTATTTGCGCCACAGGCGACCAAAGCAGGCGCTTTTTTAACTATTCTTAATAAGCATGCGGCAAATGATATTGAAAACCCGGTATTGCTCAATAATATCTCCGGCGCATTCATCAGATGGCATGATAACTGTAATACTTCTTTTAGCAGGCGGTTGGTAAACGCGCTTTGCGGCCGGTTGTGTGCAAAAGAAAAACCAGAAGTAAATAAAGGTACAAGTTTTATCTTTACTATTCCTGAAGCAGCATAACACTATGAAAGACGACAAAGTACATATATTAATTGTAGAGGATGAAGCCATAGTAGCCATGGACCTTGCTGCGTCGCTTACAAAAGAGGGTTATGTAATAGTGGGTATTGCAGATAATGCAGAAGATGCGGAAATATTGTTCAGGGAGCAGGAAATTGATATACTGCTTGTTGACATTAATATAATTGGCGACACAGATGGAATAAGCCTTGTAGAAAAACTGCTTGATCTGCGTGATGCCCCTATAATTTATCTTACCGCTCTCAGCGATGCAGAAACCCTGCAGCGTATGAAACGCACAAAGCCTTCTGCTTACCTTACCAAACCATACAGCATTCAAAATGTTCGCATAGCCATTGAACTTGCGCTAAGCAATTTTGCGTTAATGCACAATAACCCCAAAGCCACAATCAATCTCGATTCGGGAATGTATGCTGTTAAAGAAACAGACACTGATAAGGAACAAATACTTCAACTGAATGATTATATTTTTATCAAACAGAATTACCGTTTTATTAAAGTAATGCTTGGTGAAATTATGTATGCCGAAGCCGACAATAATTACATACACATGGTAACATCGGATAAAAAATATACAGTACGTATGTCGCTGCAACAATTAGAAGACAAAATAAACTACAGCCAATTTGTGCGCATACACCGCTCCTACCTCGTTAATATGAATGCTATAACTACCTTTAGTGATTCAGAGTTGCAGGTTGGCAAATTTACGCTGCCCATTGGACGTAATTACAGGGATGCATTTATCAGGCAGTTTAATTTCAGGTAACTGCGAAATCAATTTAACAAAATGGCGTTAAATTAACTCCTAAACCTAAGACTACAAGGATAATTAATTTGCAGTTTATAATAATATCATATCTTTAAATTACTTCATAACAATCATCGCAAAAACTCTATTCCCCTCAATAAACCGCTTATTCCCTTTTTAAAACAACATTCATATTAGTTACCATTTAACAGGCACGATATTGGCTGTTAACAAAGATGCACTTAACCCATTTGTAAAAAAACTTGCAGGTGTTACAGGTTAACTGGTTTTATATCTGCAAAAAAGGAGACCACATGTTGTCTGTCATTATCCCGGCTCTAAACGAAGAAAAAACAATAGCCAGTGTAGTTAGGTATTGCCTGGACAATCCATTGGTTAGTGAAGTAATTGTTGTGGACGATACATCAGACGATAGCACAGCGGCACTGGCTGCAGAAGCCGGCGCAAAAGTAATTACAAGCAAAATACGCGGAAAAGGCATTTCCTTAAAAGATGGCATTGGGGTATCAGGAAATGAGTTGCTGGTTTTCCTGGATGGCGATATTGACCCTTATCCTGAAAATGTGATAGCGCTGCTTGCACAGCCAATATTGGAAAACGAAGCAGATTTTGTAAAGGGGACTTTTAGCCGCAATGCAGGCCGTGTGACTGAACTGGTTGCCAAACCTTTACTGAATATTTTTTACCCTGGCCTCGCTCAATTTACCCAACCGTTGAGCGGCATGATCGCAGGTAAAAAAAGTTTTTTTAAAAGGATCAATTTTTTTAATGATTATGGTGTTGATATAGGAATATTACTGGATATGTACCTGATGAAAGCCAGGATAAAAGAAGTTAATATTGGATATATTGAAAACAAGAGTAAACCCTGGGAAGAATTAGGCAAAATGAGCAAGGAGGTGGCAAGCGCTATTATTACAAAAGCGCATCAAAAACAGGATGATGATAACAAGGAAAATACGCCAGTCTCCCCAAACAAAATTACGGAAGCTGAAACGACAGGCAGTTGGCGAAAAATGGCGATTTTTGATATGGACGATACCATTTTAAAAGGCCGCTTTGTAGATGAAAGTGCCAAAAAATTTGGATTTACTGCCAGGCTTGAAGATTTAAGGGCAACCGAAAAAGACGTAATGGCACTTACCAAGCAGATAGCTTTATTGTTTAGGGACAAGACCCTTGATGAATTGCTGAATATTATACACAATATGTCAATAATAGAAGATACGAAACATGTGGTTGCCCAATTAAAGCAACAGGGGTATATAACAGGCATTATAAGCAATAGCTACACGCTTATTACCAATTATGTGATGAAAAATATTGAAGCTGATTTTTGCTATGCAAACCAACTGGAGTTTTTTGAAGGGAGAGCAACGGGCGAAGTTAATACACCATCTTATTTTTTTGCATCAGACGAGAGTATATGCGGCCATTCTTATTGCAAAACCAACGCAGTGCAATTTGCCTGCAAAAAATACCAGGTGCAATTAAAGAACTGCATAATAGTAGGAGACAGTAAGGATGACCGGTGTATGGTTGGCCACGCAGGCAAAGGGGTTGCGTTTAGAACCAATGACGACATTTTGCGTGCCATTGCCAAACTTGAAATAATGGAAGAACGTTTTGAACCATTGCTGGCCTATGCATAAGCAGGATGTAGTAAGCCTTTTTATTAAGTTTAAAATATTAAAATGTTATGTCAAACAATTTTTACAATATAATGGTCCCGGTTGATTTTACCACCAAGAACAAATGGGGTATTGCAAAAGCCATTGAGCTTGCAAATGCATTTAACTGTAACATACATTTTGTGCATGTGGTTTCGTATATCGCTTTTTATACCGGCCATGGTTTTTTTCATAATGAGCCTGTACTTGACGCCAGGATTGCGCGTGAAAAACTAAAAGAGCTGAAGGAGCAATATAAAGATCATATCTGCTCAAATTGTACTATAGAGATCACTTTGCTGCATGGCAACCCATCGCATGAATTGCAGGAGTATATCATTCGCAATAGTGTTGATCTTGTAGTAATGGGCTTGTCAAGGTTTAACCTGCTGCACAGGTTGTGGTCTGCCGTTACCATCAGTACACTCATGCATAAAACCAATGTGCCGGTATTGGCTGTACGCGCAAGCGGTTTGGTAAGTCATTTTAAAAAGATCGTGTTACCTCTTAATGACCATATTCCGTTAAGACGGATACGCATGGCCGCCATGCTGGGCAGGTTTTTTAAGTCAACTATATACTTAGTATCCCTGAAGCAAAAAGATGGCGCCCATAACCTGCCTGTTCTTAGCCAAACACTGGAGATATTTCAAAGCCTTACAACCGTACCTGTACAATCCATTTTGCTGGAAGGAAAAAACCTGGCAAGAACAACACTTGAGTTTTCAAAAAAAATAAATGCTGACCTTATAATGATAAATCATATTAAAGAATTTTTTATGCCCGGCTGGTGGAGCAATTTAACAAGGCGCATGTTGTCGTATGGGTCAAACATCCCGGTACTAACAGTACGGCATGAAGATTGATAATTTTTAGATTCCAGCTACTTTCTTTCGCGTTAAAAAATGCATTACAACCCAGGCAATAATGTACGCGCAACTGCAAATAATAAATATGATGTTGTAGCCCGCGGTTATTTTACCCAACAGCTTAAAATGATCAAGTATAGCCCCTATAAGCAGGGGGAAAATGATAGAGCCCACAGCACCCGCCATTGTACCCAGTCCTATTACTGAACTTAAAGTTGATTTTGGAAAAACATCGGAAGCTGTGGTGAATATATTTGCGCTCCATGCCTGGTGTGCAGATGTTGCGAGGCTGATGAGTAATACAGTTGCCCATACCCCTGATGTAAACTGTACAAGAAAAACGGGCATAACACACAAAGCATAAATAAACATAGATGTTTTCCGGGCCCGGTATATGCTCCAGCCTTTGCCAATTAAAAAGCCGGGCAAATAGCCGCCCAATACACTGCCCACAGTAGTAATGCCATATATCACTGTTACATATACCCATGATGTTCTAAGGTCAATATGGTAGCGGCTGTTAAAATAAGTGGGTATCCAAAAAAGATAAAACCACCAAACGGGATCAGTAAAAAATTTACCAAGTACAAATGCCCAGGTTTGCCTTATGCCTAATAATCTTACCCATTTTATTTTTTTTTCATCACTTAAAATTATTTCAGGGGCATCGCTTTGTATGTAGGCAAGTTCAGCGGGGTTTACCTTTTTTTTCTTAGTGGGAATTTCATATAACAACAACCAGAATATTAGCCATATAAAACCTAACAGCCCGGTAACAATAAAGGCAGCGCGCCAACTATATTCATGAGATATCCAGTAAATTATGCCGGGTACTATAACAGGGCCAACATTGGTGCCGCTGTTAAATATGCCGGTTGCAAGTGCGCGTTCTTTTTTGGGAAACCACTCCGCAACAGTTTTAATAGCAGAAGGAAAATTACCTGATTCCCCCAGCCCCAGCGCACCGCGCGCTATATAAAAACCAAAGGTGCTTCTTACAACACCATGAAACATAGCTGCTATACTCCATAAAACAATAGAAAAACTATAGCCTTTTTTTGTACCTATCCTGTCAATTATCATCCCAAACAATACGTTACCCAAAGCATACGCTGAATTAAAGGCAATAACTATGTAACTATAAATAGCCTCATTCCAGTTAAATTCTTTACCAAGATCATCTTTTAGCAGGCTAATGATCTGCCTGTCAATATAATTAATGGTTGTAGCAAAAAAAAGCAGTGAAACTACTGTCCACCTGTAACCTGATCTTATTGGTGTCATTACAATCGTTTTTACAGTTGTGTACGCAAAATACGCAATCTGTAATAGCAACTCAATAAAAGCTTATAAACAATAGTACCTCAATTTGAACAGGATCAATTTGCAGGCGAATTATAAAATCTTTTCAGATACCATACTTTTTCTTTACGAACACAAACCACTGTTTGGTGAAAGCTGCGTCATCAATGTTCAACGTCTGCTTAATGTTTCCATTATTCTTAATTAGTGCGTTCAATACAGCATTCCCTTTACTTAGTACGAGATATTCAGCTATAAAGTAACCTACGTCATAAATGGCTGTGTCTGACCAATCATTTAGTTCTGAAAGAGCGGGCGGTTTTTGATTTACAAGATAAGAAACTTGCCGTGGGTCAGGCTTTTGATTTGATTCATAAATAGCGATAGCTTCCCATAGCCAGCGTGGATTATTGGCAATGGTGTTATTAATATACCGCGAAACACAATGAGCAAACTCGTGAATTGTGCTCTTTATCATTTCCTTGTAATCCTGGTTCGGAGCGTCGGGCGAGATAATATGAATTGCGGAATCGCCACGTGTAAGCCCCGTCGTCCATAAAGGCAGATTGCGGGCCCATGATTTTACCCCGTCACGAAAATTTGATGCATCGCTATAAAAATAAATATTTATAACAGGAAGTTCCCGGGATTGAAGACTTATAATGATCCTCGTATAATTAATCTCTAAGCTGTCTGCAATTTCTTTAATGTTTCGGTCATCTAATGAGGAATGGAATATTTTAAAATGTTTGGTTGTATAAATTTGAGCTTCAGAATATAGGCAGCAGATTATCAAAAGCAAACTAAAAATAAATTTCATAGTTCTTACTTGTAAATTATAATCTGTTTTTCGACAGGGTATGCCCATGAAGCCTTATCGTGTTGTTAGCTTAAAATCAACCTGGCAAACCGCCTTAATAGCTCATTCACTTACTATTCCTTTTTTCTTTCTCCGTTTCCACCACATGGTAAGGCCGCTTACTACCTGTACAACCATTAACAGGCTTGCAAGGCTCATAATTATTTTAGTTGGCAGGCCGTATATATCACCCGTATGTATAGCACGGTTAATGTTTACTAACCGCTTACCACCTGGGGCAGTTCGCGATCCTTCTGCAAATAATACTTTGCCGTTGTAGGGGTCTAAAAATACCATACTGCGGCCACCCGGCGTACGGTCTTCGGGGTAGCGCGCACGAACCTGGTAAGCATCAGTTGGGCCGGGTACATTAATATTAAACGGCTCAACACCAGGCAGCGTTTGCCTAACAAGGGTTAATGCACTGTCGGGAGAGATCATGCTTGCATTCGCCTGGGCCTTTATGTTGAAATCCGGCCACTGGTTTGGTTTACTTCCCGTTATTTGATAGAATAATGGTGTGGTCTTTTGTTCAAAGCCTATCATAATGCCTGTAAAAGAAAGTATCAAAAGAATTATAAATACCGTAACCCCAACCAGGCTGTGAATATCAAACCATACAAGCCTTGATTTGGCTTTCCACCGCACAGCAATCCTTTTTTGACGCCACCAAAGTATCAGTCCTGAGGGCAGGATGATAAACAAGCCAACGCCTGCCCAACTCATGATCGTTTTACCGGTATCTCCCTGGTTCCTAAAAGCAAGCCTCAAATGAAGCTGGTGAATAAAGTTCTGAAAGTTGTCCCATCCATCCGCGCCTATAGTAGTGCCCAATATTTCACCCGAATATTGATCAATAAAAACTGTTTTATCCTGCAGGTATATTTGATAAGATATATCCGGCGAAGTAGAAATATTATATCCACCTATAGTATCTTTTGGAAATGCCTTTTTAACTAAGGCGCTTAGCCCGGCAAGTGTTTGCGCTTTAGGCTCGGGTTTAACATAAGACAATTTTGCGTGAGCAAGATGGTTTATCTCCGGCTCAAATGCCATTATACTGCCTGTTACGCCAAATATTATTACCAGTGGAAATGTTATAAGTGATGTGTACAAATGGAGTTGAAAGAAGAATTTACGCATAATGGATTGGGTTTGTTTTCTTATCCGAAATTGATGAAATAAATAACAGCGTACAAGCAAACTTTATAGTTTGTGATCAATCGGGGAAATAAACAACACAGGCGGCTACTAAATGGTTGTCAGGGGTACAAATGCAGTTAGTCCCCCAAAAAAACCTGTTGGTATAAATTATTGCTGAAATGGCCTGCGGCGATATTCTTATTCCTAATTTCAGCTATGCAAAAAATCCCTTTCATATTTTCCAATAAGTTACTATACAGGATTGCAAGGCATTTTGCCTTTTGGTTTTTTGCAATATTTGGCGAGGGGCTAATAGGGGTGGGCATAAGGCCACTGTTTAATGTAGAAATATCACCTGGTTCTTTTATGGAAAATATCCTGGAGCCGGTTTTATACCTCCCTGGTCAGTTATTAATGGTTTATTTGCTGCTATATTTTCTAATACCCAGGTATATACTCAAAACAAAATACCGCCAGGCTATTTTGTGGGGCGCAGCATTAACCATTGTCTCAGCATTTATAGCCGCCTTCTCCTACACATTGCTCATTGATGTTTTCCGGGCTCATTTTTTGAGCCACTTCGAATTTCGGGAAAATGGAAAGATGGTGTCACTGGTTACTGAAAACAAAGGTGCAATTGATTACGGCCAACTGCCCTTTGAATTTCTTTTTGGCTTTCGGGCAGTACTGAATGTGGCTGGTTTTGCAGCAGCAATAAAACTGATGAAATACTGGTATGAAAAAGAATACCTTAACAGCATTCTTCAAAAAGAAAAATTAGATGCTGAATTGCAATCGCTTAAAGCGCAACTGCACCCGCATTTTTTATTCAACACGCTTAATAACATTTATTCAATTACAGAAAACACTTCTCCCGTCGCTTCGGATATATTGCTCAAATTATCGGCGCTTTTGCGGTATATCCTGTACGAGTGCGACCAGCCCCTGGTAAAGCTTTTAAAAGAATGCAAATTAATAGAAGACTATATAGCGCTGGAAAAAATACGATATAAGGAAATTGACCTGACGATTAATTTGCCTGCTGATACAGATAATCATTCAATCGCGCCGCTGCTGTTGCTGCCATTAGTTGAAAATTGTTTTAAACATGGTACCAGCAAAATGCTGGAGCAACCCTGGATAAATATTAATATTGACATAAAAGACGATACCCTGTTAGTAAAATTGATCAACGGAAAGCCACCCGGAAATGAGGTAATTTTGAAGGAGGGTATCGGCTTAAGCAACGCCAGAAAAAGGCTTAACCTGTTGTATCCGGGCGAACACGACCTTACCGTCATCTCAGAAGAAGATGTTTTTATTGTTCAGCTTAAACTAAATCTAACTGCTGCCAGTGGACAAGCCGGTTAAAATAATAAAATGCATGGTAATGGATGACGAACCTCTCGCCCGCGAGGTCATAATCCGTTACATTGGCCGCTTACCATACCTGCAACTTGCAGCAGAATGCAGTAATGCAGTACAGGCGCTTACTATACTGCAGCAACAACAAATTGATCTGCTGTTTGCAGACATACAAATGCCCGAATTGCTTGGCACCGATCTTATTAAAATATTGCACAATCCGCCAAAAGTGATCATCACCACAGCTTTTGCCGAATATGCTATACAAGGCTATGAGCTTGATGTGGTGGACTATTTATTAAAGCCTGTACAATTCGACAGGTTTCTTAAAGCCGTGCATAAAGCATTTCGCGATGAAGGATTATTTATGCAGGAGCAAATACAATCCACAGAAAAACAGGAAACAAAAAAAGAAGCTTATCTCTATTTTCGGACGGACAGAAAGATGGTTAAAGTAATGTTGGATGACATTATTTATATAGAGGGGATGAAAAATTATATAAAGATCATTACTCATAACGGGATGGTTATAACCAAACATTCCATGAACGCCATTGAAGCGATGCTTCCCGAAGAGCAATTCGTAAGGGTGCACCGCTCCTACATAGCTTCAAAACAAAAAATAAAATATTTTACCGGCGAGGTAATTCATCTTAATAATGTGGAGATACCGATTGGTAAGTTATTTAAAACGAATGTGATAAAATTACTGTCTTTATAAGAGACATAGCAAAATACTTAATGTTATTAAATTAGATTGTTTTCAAAAAAATTTACTGCCGGTACACTTTCTCCACATTCCAGAAGCGTTCATCATACTGGCTGGTTATGAAACTAAGTGGGGAACTGTTGCATATTTCAACGTTGCGTTTATTGTTGTCTTTTATAAACTGCGACGGGCTTATGCCAAACATCTGCAGTATCATTTTATGAAAATGGCTGCTATCGGCAAACCCGCAACTGATGGCTGCTTCAGCTACTGTAGCCCCATTCATTATTTTGGTGATAGCCAAAGTTATTTTATTCCAGATAATATAGCGGTGTAACGAAACGCCTGTGGTGGTTTTAAACAGGCTGCGCAGCCGGCTTTCAGATAAAAAAATTTTTTCTGACAGTGCTCTGATGGTTATGTCTTCGCTGTTCTCGCCTGCTAATAGTTGCATTACCAGTTTTATACGCTCGTCTATTGATGCTACCTGTATGTTTCCGATCAGCGTATGAACTATGCTGTTCACCAGTTTCTCCAGCAAATCTTTGTTGGGTTCTATCATGCATTGTTCAAGTTCGCCAGGTTTGGTAAAATCAAGGATATCAATTGAGGGTGAAAAAAAATCGCCTTGCTGCAGGTATTTTAATTTGATGGCTTTTGCAATATCGCTCGAAGCATCCAGGTAAATGATCAGCTGAACGCTGTTGTTGGTATCAAGCTGGTGAATAACATTCTCTTTAATTATTAAAGTTTTGTAAAAGCCCCACCCCGCGTTTTTAACCCTGAATTTGAATTTCTTTCTTATATCAAACATTAGCTGCATCGTGTTGTGGCTGTGAAAAGGGGTGACACACGATGAAAAGAAAACGGCAGATATGTAGTTCCAGATATAAAAAGTTGTGGTGTATGGCGACCTCTCTGCTCTCATTTTAAAACGGGTTTAAAAACAGTCATATTGTACAATTTTTCTTCTTTAATGGCAGATACATTTATTCAATAAAATTAACTAAAAATGAAAACAACAGGTTTAATACTTATAATATTGCTATGCACTTTACAACCTGGTTTTTATGCGCAAACACAGAAAGCGTTTTCCATAGCAGGGATTTCTCAATACGATCTCGTTTCCAAAGTAAATGGGCTTCCATATAGGCTTACAATTGCACTTCCTTTTGGATATTCAGCCACGGATACTACTCATTACCCCATAATGTACATGCTTGATGGAGACCCCAACCTGCCTCTTACGGCGTTGATACAATGGAATATGACGTATGACGGTGAATTACCCAATATGATCATTGTTGGGGTTGGCTACCAGGCTGAAAGTTTTATGGGTACTGTCTCTTACCGCACACTTGATTATACGCCTACCGATGTTGCAAGGGAAGATTCGCAGATGACAGCTAATCATCATGTTAAAATGATATCAGGGGGCGCTTCTAGTTTTTTGCGTGTGATGACAGAAGAACTAATTCCTTTTATTGAACGAACTTACAAAACCAATCGTGACCGTTCTTTGGCGGGGCACTCTTTTGGCGGATTATTCGCTACTTATGTATTGCTTAACAAGCCGCAACTGTTTAGCAGGTACCTTATAAGCAGCCCATCATTATATTGGGGTGATGGTGAGATGCTAAGAGAAGAAGCAAGCTATTATTCTTCCTCTCACAATAACCTTGATGCCAAAGTATTTATTTCTGCGGGTTCGTCAGAGCCGGACGAAATGGTACCCGGTGTGAATGAATTGGTTAAAGTGCTAAAAAGCAGGAACTACAAAGGATTAGAGCTAACTGAACGTGTATTTAATGACGAAACACACTTGTCAGTAATACCTTTTGCAATAAGCAGGGGCCTGCGGGTGTTATACACACCTGGCAGGTGATAAATGGTTTAACATTTAATCCAAACCCGTACCGGTATAAAATGCGCCCTGTAGGGTTTGGCACTGTTAACCCTTCAGGAAAAAGCAGCCTGTGTTTCCTCCATAAACAATTCTTCCGGTAATGTTATTTGCATCAGTAATTTTTCTTCCAGCACACTTGCAAAGGTTTCAAAATAAACAATCACATCTTCCCTAACATTTCTTTTCAGCCAGCGAAAGCCGCCGGGTAATTGTTGCAGAACTTCCCTATCCTCTAAATACTCCAGGTTATGAATATCCGATGGAGTAAGTCCTATGTGTGTAAGTTTGGAAATAAGCAGGTTTACAGGAGCATTTGTAACATCGCAGTAATCAACGGCAAGCTCTGTCCATTCCCCAAAGCCGGTGTGGGCGTATTTTAATATTTCTTCTTTGGTAAGTTGTGTAACAGCCTGCAAAAGATTGCCACAATTACAACTGCCATGGTTGCCCCAGGCATAATCCGCGCCCTTCTTCAAACGCTTTGCTGTTGCGCGCAGCGCCTGCACCAATTCAATATTAGGATGTGCCATACGTTATTGGTTTAAAAAAAGTCCATGGTCGGTGGCCCATAGTCCATAGAAAAACCCGCAACTAGCTCAATGACTTATTGACTAATGACCCAATGACTCATAATTCAGCTTTCCTTCAAAAACGCATACCTGTAATCCGTAGCCGGATTAAAGGTTTCCTTTATTGTTCTTGCGCTTAACCAGCGGTACAGGTTAATCATGCTGCCGGCTTTATCGTTGGTGCCGCTGCCACGTGCGCCGCCAAAAGGCTGCTGGCCAACAACCGCGCCGGTTGGTTTATCGTTTATATAAAAATTGCCGGCAGCGTTACGCAGTTTATCTGTTGCTAAAGCAACTGCGCTCCTGTCCTGTGCTATTATAGAGCCTGTTAACGCATACGGCGAGGTTGAATCTACAAGGGCAATTGTTTCTTCAAACGCATCAGCATCATACACGTAAATGGTTAATACAGGCCCGAATATCTCCTCGCACATAGTAATATATTTTGGGTCTTTGGCCTCTATAACTGTCGGCTCTATAAAATAGCCATTGGTCTTATCATGATTGCCGCCCACCAATATTTTTGCTTTCTTATCTTTCTTTGCATTATCAATATACCCGCTTATTTTATCAAAGCTGCTTTCATCAATAACTGCATTTATGAAATTGCTGAAATCTTCCACCGTGCCCATTTGCATCGTCTTTATTTCAGCCACCAGTTTCTCCTTAATTTCTTCCGCAATATTTGATGGCAGGTAAGCCCTTGAAGCGGCAGAACATTTTTGCCCCTGGTATTCAAACGACCCCCGTGCAAGTGCAACAAC
>Ga0206922_1011_pt1 | contig 61211 bp, 63 predicted proteins | sample Alteio_BWOrgHeat_63_FD_152976 | JGI IMG/M metagenome (GOLD analysis project Ga0206922, IMG submission 152976) | Enriched cells from forest soil in Barre Woods Harvard Forest LTER site, Petersham, Massachusetts, United States -... | ecosystem: Environmental > Terrestrial > Soil > Temperate forest >... | reverse complement strand
GGGTGAAGCCATAGTGTTTTTGCACCAAGCGGCAGTACATGATTTTCGATGATCCCTTTGAGTTCTTCTTCCGGGCGAAAGACATTTACAATACCAACTGAATCCGGGTGGCTGTCAAGTTTTTTAAACACCATTTTTTTAATACCTGTGCCATCATCAATTAGCTCCGCAACAGAATAGCGGTTTGGGGAGTAGCCATATACCGTAAACCCCGCATCAACAAGCGCACGCGGAACACCGGGGCTTGGCCAGTCAACAAGCAATATTGTTTTTGCTGCTTTAAGTATTTGTTTTGCGCCTGTTATATCAACCATCTTAACTGCAATTCAGTTCAAACAACATTTATTCAATTTTCTTTGCAATTTCCCAATGATGCCCATAGGGGTCCTGTACACGCCCCAGCCTGTAACCATAGTCCTGGTCGGCAACCGGGTACACTTCAATCGCGCCTGCTTCAACGGCACGTTTTGCCACTGCATCAGGGTCATCAACAAATAAACCCATACGTGTGGTGCTTCCACCGATAGTTTCGGGGCTAAAATTGCCATGTTCCGGTGATTCATCAGCAATAAAAAACCGTGCGCCGTCTATTGCCATCTCTGCAACCACCGCACCGTCCGGGTCTTCAACCCGCATCAATTCAACAGCGCCAAAAGCATTTTTATAAAATTCAATGGCTGCAGCACCATTCCTTACAGATAACGTGGGTATGATTGCCGTTTGAAGCCCGTTCATATTATTCGCATCATTTAATTCTTACTTATTCTTTGAATGATCGATCAACTTCTTCTCAATAAGCCAAACATGCCCGAACGGGTCTTTTACCTGCCCCTGCCGCATACCGTGTTCATAATCGGTTACAGGCTGCATTTCTTTCCCGCCCGCAGCCACAGCACGCGCCTGCACTGCATGAGGATCTTCAACTACCAGCTCAAGCAATATAGTCTTGCCATTTATTGTTCCGGGATCAAAATCCCCCCTGTCAATAGTTTCCTGGCGAATATGGAACATGGCCCCATCGAGCGAAAGCTCAGCTACATGTATCGTACCATCAGGATTGCTAAAACGTATCACTTCAATGGCCCCGAATGCTTTTTTGTAAAATTCAACGGCGGCAACGCCATCTTTGATGATAAGCATCGGCGCAAATGTTGTTTTAACTGCTTCCATAAAAACATCTGTTGGTTTTAAAAAATGTACCGTAAGTGTACCAAGTTACATAGTAATAACCAGGCCAACCCATTCTTTTAGTTGAAACGGACAAATTTCTTCCCGAACAGGCCTTTTTCACTATTGCTTTTTGCCCGCATAATTTACGCTCGTCAAAAACTTCTGCTATTTGGCCACTCTTTTTATTTTGTTGCGTAACTTGGTAAACAATGCATCATGTATTACCATACAAAATAGTTTCCTGCGGCGACCACGCAGTTACTATAGACTTTGGCAATACAATAGATGAAACAATTAACAACTATATTTTACATTTGTTTCATCACCTAAAGCAAAAAAATATTCCCGGTATAAAAGATATACTTCCTGCATACAGCAGCTTAACCGTAGTGTATGATGTGATAACAATCCATAAAATAATTTCCACCCCTGATGCGTACATCTGGATTACGCAACAGCTTGAAATGATCCTGCAACAAAAACAGGGGGACAAGTTTGAGGAACCAAGAATAATAAATATACCTGTTTGTTATGAAGAGCAATTTGCTCCTGACCTGCACGAATTGGCAGCTCATAAAAATATAACCCCTGAATCGGTTGGCAAGGTGCATTACAGTAAACCATACCGGGTTTTTATGCTGGGTTTTTTACCCGGTTTCGCTTACATGGGCACGGTGGAAAAGATCATCAGCATGCCGCGTAAAACAAAACCGCGGCTTAAAGTGCCCGAAGGCAGTGTTGGCATTGCAGGTTTACAAACAGGGATTTATCCAATGGAATCGCCGGGAGGATGGAATATTATCGGGCAAACGCCTATAAAATTATTTGATGCAAATAAACCCGGCGGTGCATTGCTGCAACCGGGTGACCATGTACATTTTTATCCCGTGACGGTAGAGGAATTCGAAAAAATAAAATCTGCGCAGTGAGCATACGCATTGTAAAACATGGATTGTTTGATACCATACAGGATGAAGGCCGGTATGGCTTTCAGCATCTTGGCATCAACCCTGGTGGCGCTGCAGATGTAGCTGCTTTTACTGTTGCAAATATGCTTGCCGGCAATGTAAATAACGAAGCGGTTATTGAATTACATTATCCGTCCTCCTCCATATTATTTCAGCAGAACGCTGTCATTGCCTTAAGCGGCGCAGATTTTGGTGCGCGAATTAACGATCAGCCAGTACCCATCAATACACCGGTGCTTGTTTCGCAAAATTCGGTTCTTGAATTTACACAACTGGTTTCGGGCTACCGTTGTTATTTATCAGTTAGTTGCGGCTTCGCGGTTGATGAATGGCTGGGCAGTTTTTCAACCAATACAAAAGCGCAGGCAGGCGGTTACAAAGGCAGGAAATTATTAGGCGGTGATATTCTTACCTTCAAAAAAAGTTTTGCTTTTGCATTTAATGGAAGAAACTTTTTAATACCTGGCTGGAGGGCTGATGTTCTTCCGCTTTATTCCTCACAACATACTATCCGCATTTGCATGGGGAATGAATATGATCAACTTACCGCCGCATCAAAAGAGCTGCTGGCCAATACAACTTTCACCATTACAAATGACAGCGACAGAATGGGTTGCAGGTTATCAGGCGTTCCTCTGCAAAGGGATAGTAATATTGAATTAATATCCTATGCTGTTACACGCGGAACTATACAACTGTTGCCGGGCGGCCAACTTATTATCTTAACAACAGACCATCAAACCACGGGAGGATACCCGCGCATTGCCCATGCCGCCTCTGTTGATATGCCCACGCTTGCACAAATGAGGCCTGGTGAAACTATTCGCTTTGCATGGATTGGTGTGCCTGAAGCCCAGGCTCTTTTAATACAGCAACACCGGTATTTGTTACAGTTGCAGATAGCATGTAATTTGCGTTTACAAGAATTTTTAGATGCAATACATTGACCTGAATTGCGATATGGGCGAAGGTGCGGGAAATGATGCCCTCATTATGCCTTTATAAGTTCCGCAAATATTGCCTGCGGGTACCATGCAGGCGATGAAGACACTATAAAGAAAACCGTTGAGCTTGCGTTAAAGTATAATGTTGCCATTGGCGCACACCCGGGTTTTGAAGATAAAGAAAATTTTGGCAGGCTGGAAATGCACTTGCCTTTGGAAGAAGTGTATGATATTGTTACAAAGCAAATTGATATTATTAAAAAAGTGTGTGCTGAGTTCAATACAAACCTTCATCATGTTAAACCGCACGGCGCTTTATACAATATGGCAGCAAAAGATGAAGCACTTGCAGCAGCCATTGCAAAGGCGGTGAAAGATGCGGATGAAAATTTAATTTTGTACGGCCTGAACAATAGCTTTATGATAACTGCCGCAAAAGAAATGAATTTAAAAACCGCCAATGAGGTTTTTGCTGACAGGCGTTATAATAATGACGGTAGCCTCGTATCCCGCAAACTGCCAACTGCGTTGATTGAAGGTGAAGAAGAGATGCTGCAACAGCTTTTACAAATGGTATTACACAATACTGTTGCATCTGTTGAAGGGGCAACAATATCATTGGATGCACAAACGATATGCATTCATGGAGATGGAAAAAATGCCGCCCGGTTTGCAAAAAAAATTTACGAAACACTAGGAGACAACAATATCTTTTTGCGAACAATTTGAAACAACCTCTGTTCGTGACAAGAAAACAATTTATCCGTAAGGATACTATATTGGTAGTATTACATGATGTTATTTTAAGAATATTTGAAGGCAGTAAACGCCGCGCCGTCATGCCTGCGAAGGCAGGCATCTCAACAGTGAACGGGTTTGTTGAGATAATATCTTTTTAAAAATTTTTTAAATAGGATGCCTTCATAGTAAGGCATGACGGCACCTCACTATTTTGGACGGATCATTAGGTTATATTTGCTTTTATGATAACCAATTTTTTTGATAACATATATGCGGCGTCTTATAAAGGGTATTCTAAGGCAGGGCAATCTAGCCCTTCATTTAGTGCTGTTACTGTTGTTTGTTTACATCTAATTGGAATATTTTTCTTATTAGTTACAATTTGTAGAAATATCTTCTTTAATAATTATCATTTTCAATTAAATGGCACAGCTAAGACCATTGCAGCCGTACCCCTGGTGGTGTTGTTAGTATTAGTAATTAAATACTATTCAGGCGAAAAAAGTGCGAAAGCCCTGGAAAACTATGATGAAAAAGGCAGGACTCAAAAAATTATGTGGGGTATAATTACAATATCTTTACCTATTTTGGAGTTTACCTCCATAGCTATAATATTGAGTGGCAAGTAATTGCAATGTGATAGCCAGTTAAACAGAACTTAAGCGGCTATGATCTTTCGAACACCTTTAGTGATAACATTGATATTGGCGAAGCATTAGTCAAAAGACTCTCTAACTTGTTCTGCAAGTTGGTTCCTTTCTTTCATAAAATCATCAGTGAACATATCAAGGCTGTCAAATAAACTTTGCCACGGTTTATGAATTGCCTGTGCTCCATCCTCATTTTGCGTATCAACATTTTCCATCGTCAAAATTTTATTCTTTCTTAAAAATTACTATAATCACCCCCTCACCTCTTTTTATACACCGGTACATTACTACAGGCTTCGCCATACATAATGCTTTTTACGTAAGGCCTTAGTTTATTGGTTATTTCTAAATAGGCTGTTTCGGGTACCTGCACATCGCCGCAGCCTTTTACAATTATTCTTTTATCAATATAATCTTCGCCGTTTATGGCGGATATTCTTTTTATAAATACAGTATTAACAACAGATTTCTCATCGCCAAAAACAACCTCTTTTGCAACAGGTTGTAAATAAGTTGTCACAAGCATATATGCCCATGCAGGAATAATAGCATCATTACTACAGGTAATACCCACATAAGCATCTTTATATTCGGTCCAGTCTTTATTTTGTAACGCCGTTCTAAAGTCTTTTTCTTTTAATATCAAACCCATAAACAAATGATCTTTCAGGTCAAATATTTTTATTTCTCCTTTGGGATAATATTCTTCAAGGTCTAAAGTAATTAACCCGCTTTCTGCCACCTTATTCACGATTGTCTCCTGCATACACTATTATTTTATTAATTGACTATCCGCATATATAAACCTAACCACTTGTGACAAACTTTGTGTCCTTTGTGATCATCCTTTGAGCACTTTGTGGTAAAAAAGAGAGAACCACAAAGGCCACGAAGAAAATGCAACACAAAGGGCGCCAAGGAATATCTTGATTGCTATATGCGCATAGTCCTGTTTTATTATTTACAAAGTTACGCAATCATACACCCGGCTCTTCAGTGTCCTGTACAAATTCCCAAAAACAAAAAAGCCCCGCAATAGCAGGGCCTTTTATTAGTTAGAATATTATTACTTAAGAACAGTAAAGCGGTAATCGTTAATATCAGCTGCCTTGCGCAATGGCTCGAAAGATTGTGAGGAACGCATTACATTACCTTTAAGCTGCATTTCCTCGCCCTTTCTTTTTGCTTCAAGGTTGCCCCCAGCCGAGGCAACGCCATAAATGTTATTGCTCTTTATTACAAATACCCCCGTTTCGCCTGCTATTGGCGGGCTTATCTTTCCCTGCAATTGTTTATTAAATGCGGCGCCAATCACCTTTGCTTCCAGGCCAATGGTTGGAATAGATCCCAATTGGAAAGAAAGGCTGTCAGCCTGCCTTACAGAAGTTGCCGCATTTTGGGCTATTGCTTCAAGCGTGCTTCCTTTTATTTTATCCGCGATTATCTTTGCTTTCTTTTGGTTCTTTATCTTTTGCTCTACAAGAGGCCGCGCAGTTTCTACACCGGGTAAACCTGGCTTGTCAATCGTGGTAATAATAGCTACAATATATTTTTGGCCAAACTTAGCGGGTTCTGAAACATCGCCCACTCCGTTCTGATATACCCATTTTATAAATTGCCTGTTCTTGCCAAGATATCCCGGCGATTGCGGGTTTCCAAGCTCGTAACTGTTCTCTTTTATCCCTCCCACGGTAATGGGCGATTTCTTAAGCTTAACGGCATTGGCATAAAAATCTTTTATATTGCGCGATGTGCCCGCAAACTGTGCGGCGGCATTTTTTACAGAATCATCTGTTTCCGCGCTTATCTGTATAGGTTTGGCAAGATAGGCGATATTATAGGCAGGCTGGGAACCCTTTTGCGCCAGGATCTCTATATAATGGTAACCAAATTCAGAGTGTACCGTTTTTTTGTCTCCTACTTTTCCTAAGAAAGAAGAATCAGCAAAAGATTCCACCATAGCCCCCTGGCCAAAAAAATCCATCACACCACCCTTAAACTTACTTCCATCATCTGAATATTTTAAACAAACAGAATCAAACTTTTTGCCCGCTTTTATTTCTGCTATAGCACTGTCTAATCTTTTAAGTGCAGCACTATCTTCTCTTACCTTTGTCATTCCCTGCTGGCTCCTTTCATTGGTTTCAACCAATATATGGCGAACTTTAGCGGAATCCGGGATTGTTCTTATTCCTACCATTCTGGCAACTACATAATCACCTGCGTCAAGATAAGGGCCGTACATTTCCCCGGGCTGCAGTTTAAACAATGAATCTTTAGCCGGTTGCTGTATGATATTTTTACCCAGGAACCTGTCAGAGTAACCGAGCTTTGAATCTTTTGATTCTAAAAAGGTCTTTATATCTGTGGCAGCTTTAAACTCTCCTTTTAAAGCATTCAACTGTGCAATTACAGAGGCGGTGTCCTGGGGGCTTGCAGATGCATCAAATGTCAAATAAGCTATTTGCCTGCTTTCTTCCTTCGTTTCAAATTCTTTGCTGTGGTTTTTTACATATTCTTTTACCTCATCATCACTTACAGTAACGGATGAGTCATTTACAGATGTGTAAGGCACATTTATATAAGATATATTGGCATGGGCGCTGTTATCAGCTGCGTTTTTTTCAGCCAGCCATTTGGGTATGTATATAGCGCCATTTATAAGGGCCTGGTATTTTTTGCCCAGCTCTGCATCAGTGGTTGGCTGAAGCACTGCGTTATAAAATAAGATGGCCTGTGGGTTATTGGGGTTCTTTTTTATTTGCGAGGTAATTTCACTCAGCTTGCTGCTTGCGGTTTGCGGGTTATATGCTCCTGTTTGGTCGGAAAATTGCTGGCGAAACCAATCGGGGGGGTTATTGCTTGCCACCGCATCGCCAAATTCTTTGTTCGTATATACCAAACCCAGCTTTTTATATTCCTGATTTAACATCCTGGTTGTTACGAGGTACTCATAAGTTTGCGCAGATAAAATATCTTCATCAACATCCTGCTGTTGTTGCTGCTGTATTTGCTTTGTGAGGGTTTCCTGGGCCTGGAAGTCAGCATAATCTATTGCCTCGCCATTTACCTTTGCAATAGTGCTTGAGCTTCCGAACAGGCTACCCTTGCTCATAAACTTATCCTGGACAACAAAAATGATCAATGCGAAAGCAATCGAGCCAAAAACCCACTTTTGCCTTTCCTGGATCTTTTGGATAACAGACATAATTATATAATATAAAAGTTTTTAAAAGAGGATGGCAAAAATAGGGGAATATACCGTTTCAACAAATGTGGATAACAGTTTAATACGTTGTTGGGCTACAATTTCAAGTTTTTTTAATGTTTAGCTATGAGATTTAAGGAGAAAAGGAAGGAAATAAGGCTTTTTGGGGGCTAAGAGATTGAAAGGAGAAAGAGAAAATGCATAAAATATAGGAAGACAGGAGCGGGACAATCTGCTTTTCTCTTTCTCTCTTTTTTCTCTTTTCATCTCTTAGCCCCCTCTTAGCCATGGAACATTCCCGTGAAACCTGTTTTAACACAGCAACTGTTAACAATTCCATAACATGTGGAAAAGGGATGTTTTATTTGTTTTTATGGTGCAAAAAAGTAGAACAAATTCCGCAGTTTGTCCACAATTTTTGGTTTTGGGCTAACTCGGCACAATTTCCATCCTTGCTATTAACAGTGTATATCCTGTGAATTGCAAAATGGGCATAACCCGGGTTGAAAAAATCAACCGGTGTTGAAAACAATTGCTAAAGTCCGTTCTTATTGAAACTTGCAGTTGCGCATAATTGTTAATTTATGTGGATAGCGCACAGGTAATTAACTTTGCAGCATGTGGATAAAAAACTTATCACGATATCCACAGCCGTAATAGTAATAGGGTTTTATATAAATAATATATTATTAAAGAATACTACAATAGTTATGAACATAAATAATGCCAGGGGAAAAATTTATGATAAAGGTTTTTTGGATGTTGATATTGATGTATCATTAGACTTGTTTAAAGAAATTGAAAGATTGAAGAAAGAAAAAAATGCGGTGGTGCTGGCCCATTATTACCAGGAGCCGGATATACAGGATGTAGCGGATTTTTTAGGCGACAGCCTTGCACTTGCCCAACAGGCTGTAAAAACAAAAGCCGATATCATCGTTTTTGCCGGCGTGCATTTTATGGCGGAGACTGCCAAAATACTTAACCCCGGCAAAAAGGTGCTGTTGCCCGATTTGAAAGCAGGTTGCTCTTTAGCTGACAGCGCACCAGCTGCTTTGTTTAAACAGTTTAAAGATAAATACCCTGATCATATCGTTATATCATACATTAATTGCACTGCTGAAATAAAGGCGCTGAGCGATATTATTTGTACAAGCAGTAATGCACAGAAAATTATAGAAAGCGTTCCTGAAAGCCAGCCTATAATTTTTGCACCGGATAAAAATCTCGGGGCCTACCTTAACAAGAAAACGGGGCGCAACATGGTATTATGGAACGGTTCGTGTATGGTGCATGAGATTTTTAGTTTGGAGAAGATAACGAGGCTTAAAGCACGCCATCCAGGGGCTAAACTGATAGCACACCCTGAATGCGAAGATGTTATTTTGCAAATGGCCGATTTTATAGGCAGCACCACACAGCTTTTGAAGTATGCGGTTAAGGACGACGGTGACGAATATATTGTGGCCACAGAAGCGGGTATTTTGCATGAAATGCAAAAGGAAGCGCCTTACAAAACATTCATTCCCGCGCCGCCCGATAATGCCTGCGCCTGTAATGATTGCCCGCACATGAAGTTGAATACGCTGGAGAAGCTTTATTTGTGTATGGAATATGAAGAACCGGAGATATTGATGGATGAAGAATTAAGGTTAAAAGCTTTAAAGCCGATGGAACGTATGCTTGAAATTAGTAAAGCCGCAGGGTTAATTGGGTGATTTGTTGGACAGGTAAATTTTTTGCTTTAATACGTCTTTATATATTTTAAAAGATTGCTCAATATAGTAACCTAATTCCAGGTCGTTCATGTAAGTAAGTATATCATACGGTGGGCGTGCATAAACCATAAAAGGTTCCAGCGAGGGTGTTTTTAAACCTGTAAGCTGTGCAACAAGACGTTTTGTAAACCGGTGATCAATATATTTATCCTGTTCTTCCTGCAATAATCTTCGTTGAAATGAAAGAATTTGCCGGGTCCTTTTAAAACGGAACACATTTATCAGTTCATCCAGGTCAAGGCCAACAGTTAACCCGCCTGGCACATAACTTTCCGGCGACGGGGAACTTAATCTTAAGCCGGGTTTTCTAAAATTAAAAACCTTTGCATAATCTTCCCGGTTTTGCAGGGAATCAAGCGTATAACTTTTATTCCTCACCCTTACTTCCGGCAACCAGGCGGCATCAATGTATAAAGCAACTTCAAAGTTTGAGAGGTTAACTATGGTATCTACAGGATATTTTTGCGTGTTTTTAGTTAGATAACTAAACCAGATGGAATCTTTGTCATTTACCTCAATGCTATATTTGCCGAGCGAATCTGAAAGCGTAAGCCGCCCTGACGAAGAACGGATAGTAACTGCGTTAAGGGGCTGCTTTGTAAAGAAATCCGTTACCGTTCCACCTACCTTAAATGATTGAGCATCAATAACTTGTGTTAGTGAAAAGTATCCAATTGATAAAAAAATGAGTAGAGCTGGCCTATACACCTGTATTTTATTTTTTGCCGGTTGTAATATTAGGCATTCGGGTTTATTTAAATACGCTTCAATTGTTTTTTAACCCTTATTTAGATAAATAGGCATTACCTGCCCATATATACCAATAATATCTGCACATCACTCGGGTTAACGCCGCTTATGCGGCTCGCCTGGCCAAGCGTACGTGGTTTTATGCGTTTAAATTTTTGCAAGGCCTCATTGCTCAAGGCGGCTACTTTATCATAATTAAAATTGTCCGGGATCAATCGTTCCTCCATGGAAGACATCCGGTCAACCATTTCCTGTTCTTTTTCTATATAGCGTTCGTATTTGATTTGTATTTCCGCTTGCTCTAAAATCTCCCTTCCAAAGTTTTTTAATGTCTCGTTGAGTTTTGGAACGGCAAGCATCAGCGATATAAGGTCAACATCAGGCCGCAGTAATATTTTAACCGCCTTTTGTTTTTCGATGATTGCTGCCGAGTTATTATTTTCTAAGTAACCGTTTATTTCTGCCGGGTCAAAAGAAACTTGTGAAAGCCTTTCAATTATCTCTTTTACACCATCCCTTTTAGCGATCACTTTTTCCATTCTTTGCTGCGATGCCAAACCTATACGGTAACTCATTTCGGTTAGGCGTAGGTCCGCATTATCCTGCCTTAAGAGCGTTCTGTATTCAGCCCTGCTGGTAAACATGCGGTAGGGCTCTTCGGTACCCTTGCTTATCAGGTCGTCAATCAAAACACCAATATAAGCTTCACTCCTTTTTAAAATAAAAGGCGCGTCATTATTTATTTTTAGATGGGCGTTTATGCCGGCAATAATACCCTGGCAGGCGGCTTCTTCGTAACCCGTGGTTCCGTTTACCTGGCCTGCCAAAAACAGGTTATCAATAAGTTTGGTTTCGAGAGAATGGGACAACTGAGTAGGCGGAAAATAATCATACTCAATTGCATAACCCGGCCGGAAAACACGTACATTTTCGAATCCGGGAATTAAGGTAAGCGCCTTATACTGTACTTCTTCCGGTAAAGAGGTAGAAAAACCGTTTACATATATTTCAATGGTATTAAAACCCTCCGGCTCAACAAAAAGCTGGTGCCGGTCCCTTTCAGCAAAGCGGTTAATTTTATCTTCTATGCTTGGGCAATACCGTGGGCCAACCCCATCTATTCTGCCGGCAAACATCGGGCTCCTGTCAAAACCTGTTTTTAAAGTGTCATGCACCGCCTGATTAGTGTAAGTTATAAAGCAGCTTCTTTGTTGTGAAGGAAGAATTTTTGGCGCATCTTCATAAGAAAAGCCGACAATTTCCTCATCCCCTTTCTGTTCATCCATGATGGAATAATCAAGGCTTCTTCCGTCCACCCTTGGCGGCGTACCCGTTTTAAGCCGATCACTTTCAAAACCTAATTCTACCAATTGTTCAGTTATCCCTGTGGACGCTTTTTCAGCCACCCTGCCCCCGCCAAACTGTTTTTCACCAATATGAATAATACCGTTTAAAAAAGTTCCGCTGGTTACCACCACCGATTTGGCGTTAACAGAATGTCCCAAGCCCGTTACAACGCCACATGCCCGGTTATTTTTTATAATAATTGACCTTACCATATCCTGGTAAAAATCAACATTCGGCGTTTTCTCCAGCATTTCACGCCATGTAGCGGCAAAAAGCATCCGGTCATTTTGTGCACGCGGGCTCCACATGGCTGGGCCCTTGCTTTTGTTCAGCATCCTGAACTGCATCATGCTTTTATCTGTTACTATCCCACTGTAGCCCCCAAGGGCATCTATCTCCCTCACAATCTGCCCTTTAGCTATCCCACCCATTGCGGGGTTACAACTCATTTGGGCAATAGTTTGCATGTTCATGGTGATCAATAATACCTTACTGCCTAAATTGGCAGCCGCAGCTGCAGCTTCACAACCTGCATGGCCTGCCCCCACAATAATCACATCGTAATCTGGAAACATTATTTATAAATTGGGCACAAAGATAAGTTTTAATAAAAAAGCAGGAGAAATGTTCCACGTGGAACATATTTGGCGGGTGACGGCCTTGCGAAGACGTCTTTATGGACGCAATTCATCTCCATTTTTTAAATTATATCCAGAGAAATGTTCCACGTGGAACATTATTGTTGGCTACAGGAGAAATCCTGAACAATAAACAGGGTATCCTGCTCATCTCCATATTTTGATACGCCAACCCCGGTTTCCACATAATTTTCATTTAAAAGCGCCTTTCTGTGGCCAAGGTTTTGGATACCATAATCAATATATAGAAGAACGAGCGATAGAATAGGGTCAACATCACCTAAAGAAACATTCTCGCCGCCACATTTTTTTATTCCAACAGCCTTAATTCGATCAACAAAAGTTCTTCCATCGGTAGAAATATGGCCGGGGGCACCTTTCTTCAGGCCAATATCTGAAGCGTGCGATTGTGCTGTAAAGATCAGGTTAGGGTTTAATTGCAGCATTGGGAGCGAAGGGCTATTGTAGAGATCTGTCTTTAACGATTCAGAATAGGAGCTTTTAAGATTGGGAAAAGTTTCAAGAACCGGTACTACAACGCTGTCCCAAAACCGCCTGGGATTCACCCGGCTGTAGTTTGTCCAATAATAGAAATCCTGGGCGGTTTTGTTCAGTTTAATAAAATCAGCCTGTTCATTATTCCAATGGTTTATGGCGGTGTCAACGGTGTATGGTTTTGGGATTGGTTTATCTTCCAATACAATATTTCTAACTTGCGAAAACGATAAAAGCGGGATTATAAAAAAAACAATACTTGTCAAATGTTTCACGTGGAACGTTTATTTAGTGATCTTCTAAAAATGGTGATATAATGATTCTCCTTTTCGCGCATTTGTTTTATGTCAGCCTTCTTTTTGTCCTTATAACCGCATAAATGCAGCACGCCATGAAATATAACCCTTAAAGTCTCTTCCTCAAATGGCAGGTTTAATGTCTTAGCATTCTCTTTCACCCTGTCCACGCTAATATAAACCTCTCCGGCAATATTTTTATTTTCAGATAAGTTAAAGGTGATAATATCGGTATAAAAGTCATGTTTTAAAAAATTACGGTTAATTGCAAGAAGATGCTCATCGGAGCAAAAAATATAATCTAAACGAAAAAAGGATGTTTTTTCTTTTGCAAAAATGCTTTCAATATAAGACCGTAACTTTTTTTTATTGTTTAATGACAAGACCCTGTCTGCGTAGTGAAAAAAGACTTTTGGCACAGTGTATTTTTAGACTTCCAAAATTCGTAACAAAAAAGACAGCAGCGGCATTACTTTTACAAATATTTTGCGTGCATGAAGAGATTATCTGAGATCAGGATAGGAAAGAAAGTTATTATTAGGTCTTTTGAAAAAGACGATTTGTTTATAAAGTTGATGGAAATGGGTTGTGTACCTGGTGAAATGGTAAAAATTGAGCAGATAGCCCCATTAGGCGACCCTATATCTATTTCTGTCGCCGGCTACAGCCTTAGCCTACGTTTGAACGAAGCAGACCATATTTTTGTGGAGGAAACAGAATAGCTTTGTATTGACTGTTAATTATTTACATGAAAATCGGTCTTTATTTTGGTTCTTTTAATCCCATACATATAGGCCATTTAATTATTGCGTCTTATATAGCCAATAATACGGAACAGGAACAGGTTTGGTTTGTTGTATCGCCGCAAAACCCATTAAAGGCCTCCTCAACCCTTTTAAATGAATACCATCGTTTGCACCTCGTTAAGCTGGCAACAGAAGAAGATAAACAGTTAAAGGCCAGCGATATAGAATTTAAATTACCCCGGCCATCTTACACAATTGATACCCTTGCCCACCTGCAGGAAAAATACCCCCAGCACCAATTTTTTATTATCATGGGGTCAGACAGCCTGCAGAATATTCACAAATGGAAAAACCATGAGCAATTATTAAAAGGCTATCCGTTCCTTATTTATAAAAGGCAGGGTTTTGAAATAAAAGAAATACCCGGAGCAGACATCCGCCAGGTAAATGCACCGTTCCTGGATATATCTGCAACTGTTATCAGGAAAATGATAAAGGACGGGAAATCAATACGTTACCTGGTACCTGAAAAGGTGCGGCTTGAGATTGAGCAAAACGGGTATTATAAGAGATAATTGCAATTTATTATAATGTTTAAGTCATTAACTGATAATATAATACGTAACCCTTACCCAATCAGCGTAAGTAAAATACAACCCAAAACAATAAAGGGTGCGCGGATCTTTGTAAAGGTAAGCAGGCAAAACGTTGCTGCAATTACTCCTATGTTTATAAGAGGTATAATAAAAGAACCATCCAAAAGGTCAAAAGATACGGTTTTAGTTAAAAATATGGTAGCACCCAGCATTATGCCAACTACCGCTGCATTAATGCCTTCCAGCGAACGGAAGATCACCACATACCTTTTTAAATTATGCCAAACTGGAAAAAAGAATAGAACAAGCAGTGCGCTGGGGGCAAATATGGCAATGGAGCCAATTATACAGCCCAATAATTGCCATTGAGGGCCCTTTTCGCGCAACGCCATGCCACCGGTAAAAGTGCCTATTGAAAAAACAGGCCCTGGTATGGCCCTAACCATACCAAACCCGGTTAAAATATCTGTTTTCGGAATTTTAAGGGCTGCCCTGTTGTTTTTTTGCACCTGTTTTGTTTCTATGCGTTCTACATACTGGTTATACATCATCGGCATTAAAACATCTCCCCCGCCAAACACAAGGCTCCCGAAACGGTAAAAGTTTTCAAACAGGTTAAACGGGCCACGGTCTCTCCAGTTATTTTTTCGTGCAGTTTCGCTCAAAGAGGCAGCGATCAAAAAAACAGCAAAAAAAATGAGGATATTTCCCCACTTGATCTTCTTTGAGATGATTTCCTGGTCAGGGTAGCGCCTGTTGCTAAAATTGGTAACAATGCCGGCAGCAACTATAATGGCCGGAAATATCCAGGGTGTTCTAAAAAAAATAAAAGTAAGCACCGCACCGGCCACCATTATTACCCGTGTAATGGTGTTGGTAATACTGAATTTGGAAATTTTATAACACGAAAAAGCAATGAAACCAACAGCCATTGGCTGAACATATTTAAAAGCAGTAATATTAATTGATCTGTCGTGAAAATAATCCAGCAAAAAAGAAAAGCTGCCCATTAATAAACAGGCAGGTGTTATCCAAATAAGCAGTGTAAGTATTGCCAGGGAGATCCCCCCTCTTTTATAACCTATTAGTGTAAGCGTTTGTGTTGACGACGCACCCGGCAACATTTGGCAAAAAGCGCTGTATTCAAGTAGTTCTTTTTCTGTTACATCGTGCCTTTGGTTAACAAATGTTTTAAGCATCATTCCAAAATGCCCCTGCGGGCCGCCAAACGCAGTAATACTGTGTATGAATACTGCTTTTAAAAAAGGTATGTGTCTAAGCAATATCAAATTACCAGGTCCCTCTTTTTATTACTTAAAGAAAATTTTGATTGCAATGTTTTTCAAATGTAAATAAGAATAAATGAATTATTATTATATAAAATGCTGAAAAGCAGAACAATTAGGTGAGAGTGACAGGGTACAAAAATGGCTCTGCAGCGCCTGAAAGCGGTTTTATAAAAGTGCTGATTGTTAAGCCGGGCATCGAATTGATCTGATATAAACAAAAAAAACCCTGCCAAAAGGCAAGGTTGTTGCTAAAAAATCCCCCAAATGAAAAAAAACTACGTTTTACTATAATGAAATGATCTTATAAAAGAATTGTCTTTAAAAATATTCAATACGTAACTACCACTTGAAAGATCATCCAGCTTTACAGAAATTTTTTCTGCTGTATCCTGTATTGATCCTATGACCGTTTTTATAAACAGGCCATGAACATTAAGTATTTTAACTATTAAATTACCCCTGGAATTCAAAAAAATATCTATGTAATCGCCCTTATTATCCACGATAGCCGAGATGTTTTGCAATGCCATAGGTAATAGTTTTAGTTTATACGTGAATAAATGCCGAACGGTTTATTCGATTCCAAAATAATGCCAGAATTATTATAGTAAAAGGTGAAAAATCACACAGGAAGATGAAAAAGAAAATAAAAAGTTGATTTTTTGGGTGAAATACAGCTTTGTAGATTAAAAAGATGAACCATTGTATTATAAGTCAATAAAAGGTAATTGGGGTAGTAACTTTCCCGCTGTCCTCTTTTGATGATTAAAATCAACAAAGTGCCTTTCTTCATTATTTATTAATACCCGCCAGCTTTTCTGCGGCGCTGGCATCAAGAAGCATATATCGCCCTACATTATTTATCAGCATTTCATCCATTGTTTCAATAACATTTTTATAGGAGGCATTATCGGTGGGTTTAATAAGCACCATTAATTCATCCGGGCTTCCATATCTTTTTTTAACCGCCGATTCTCTTTGAATTATAATACCACGAAGCCCTTCGGGGGAATAGTTGGTAAATTGCATAGTGTTTACATCGGCGCCAATGTAGTACCCTATTTTATTGTTATCAATCAAAACGAGTGTAAGGGATTTACCTTCAGGCAATTTAGGGATATCTGTTATTTTATGCTCATCCGGCAACGCCAGCTTTATAATTTTAGGTTTGTCTAACGATGTGGTAAACACAAAAAAAGTGATCAGTAAAAAGCCAAGGTCAACCATAGGGGTAAGATCTATGCGGGTGGATAGTTTTTTACAGCGCTTCGCTCCCGCATGTTTCTGCTGCAGCTGCTGCGATTGTATCTCTGCCATAAACAATGTTTACAGTAAGATGTGGGAATGCGGATTTTCCATAAAAACATAAACTATTTTAACCCAACGGCTTGCGGCTAAAATGGAATACAGCAATGACCGTTACAAGCTGGTTGGCCTCATCTATTTCAAAGTGTAATGCATAAGGAAATTTTTTGCAGGCGGCCGTCCGTATGTTGTCGTATTTAACTGAAGCGAAGAAAGGGTTTCGGGATATTGATGAAGAAATAGTTTTTACATCTTCAGTTAATCTTTTTCCTAATCCTTTTTGCTGAAGGTTATACCATTTTCGCGCTTCTTTCATATCATTTAAAGCGGCGGTGGAAAAAACTACTTTATATTTCTTCATCTTTTTCTAAGGCAGTAAAAAACTCGCTTTCTGAAATAACAGAAGATGGGTTTAATTTCATTTCGGCAATACGTTTGCGAACTTCTGTTTTTTGCCATTCAGGGATTGTATCTTCAATTATTTCAATAGCATCAACTTGCTTTAAATCTTCAATGATAGCTGACGCGTATTCTTTTTTTATCTTAATATGATATATATTATCGCCCATATGTTATTTCTCAAAATTACAAAGTTTTTACAATGCTTTCGTCATAAAATAAAAAACCCGTTGATTTTACTCAACGGGTTTCAAAAATTTCTATGTGTTACTATGTTTCCTATGTTCCTATGTGGTAAACCCAACCCTAATTACCGTATTCGCTTAAAAACTTTATGCGCATTATTTTCAACTGTTCCCAGTTATAATCGCTGCTGGCCAGCTCTTCTTTTGCAACTTCCAGCGACGATGTTTCGCAGGTTTTAAAATAATCCATTATTTCATCCTGGTCGTCGTCATCCAGCATATCTGCAATAGCATAATTAAGGTTTAGTTTGGTACCGCTTGCTACAATGGTTTCCATTTCTTCCAGCAGGTTCTCAATTTTCATGTCCTTATTGCGGGCAATGGTTTCCAGCGGTATTTTTTTATCAACATTCTGAATAATGTAAATTTTATTGTTGCTTTTATTGGCAACGCTCTTCATTACAAAATCATCAGGTTTTACAATATCATTTTCTTCAACGTACTGTGCAATAAGCTCAATAAAAGGCTTGCCATAGCGGATGGCTTTGCCTTTGCTTACACCCTGGCATTTTTCAAGGTCCTGCAAAGATGTAGGGTACATCGTAGCCATATCCTGCAGCGACGATTCAAGGAATATTACAAAGGGCGGCAATGCCTTTTTCTTTGCTTCGCGGTGGCGCATATCCCTCAACAATTCAAACAGTTTTTCATCGGCCGCAGCACCTGATCCTCCGGTCTCTGTTTCTTCATCATCTTCATTCGCATCCTCAAACTTATTATTAAGAACGATCTTAAAAGATGTAGGTTTCTTTAAAAACTTTTGGCCATTTTCAGTAAGCTTAAGCAGGCCGTATTCTTCAATATCTTTCTTCAGCAGGTTTGCAAGCAGCATTTGGCGTATAAGACTGTTCCAAAAATGTTCATCCTTATCTTTTCCGGTTCCAAAAACATCAAGCCCCTCATGCCTGAACATGGTTGTTTGTGGCGTAAGCTTGCCTATAATAATATTTACTGAATAATCTATGGTAAAACGCTCATCCAGCGCCTTGGTTACCTTAAGCACCTTTACGGCATCCTCTTTTGCTTCAATTTTTTCTTTAGGGTTTAAGCAGTTATCGCAGCTTCCACAATTTTTATCTTCTGCATCTTCCCCAAAATAATGCAGCAGTATTTTTCTGCGGCATACAGCGCTTTCAGCATACGAAACGGTTTCGGTTATTAGTTGTGCACCTACCTCGCGCTCGCTTAAAGGTTTGTCGCGCATTAAATGCTCCAGCTTGGCAACATCTTTATGCGAGTAATACAATAAACATTTCCCTTCCAGACCGTCACGGCCGCCGCGCCCGGTTTCCTGGTAATAATTTTCTATTGATTTTGGAATGTTATAATGTATTACAAAACGTATATCCGGTTTATCAATACCCATTCCAAAGGCAATGGTGGCTACAATAACCTGCACATCCTCATTCAAAAACAGGTCCTGTCTCTCTGCCCTTAATTTTGAATCAAGCCCTGCATGATAAGCTACCGCTTTAATATTGTTTGCAACAAGTATTTCAGCAAGCTCTTCTGTCGTTTTCCTGTTTAAAGTATAAATAATGCCGCTCTTACCCATGTTTTGGGATATAAAGCGCACCATGCTTTTTATGGTCTGTTCTTTTTTAACCTTTGGCTGTATTTCGTAATACAGGTTTGGGCGGTTAAAAGAAGAAATATAAATATTGGGGTTGTGTAAAACCAGGTTTTTTACAATATCGCTCTGCACCTTAGGCGTCGCGGTAGCTGTAAGGGCAACCACAGCAGCTTCTGGGCTTATCTGGTTCATCATTTCGCGCAGGCGGCGGTATTCAGGCCTGAAATCGTGCCCCCATTCAGAAATACAATGCGCCTCATCCACCGCAAAAAAAGAAATAGGCAGGTCGCTGAAAAATTCAAGGTTATCCTGTTTGGTAAGTGTTTCAGGGGCAACATATAATAATTTGGTTTTGCCCGTTGTAAGGTCGTCCTTAACTTCCCGTATCTGGGTTTTGTTGAGTGATGAGTTTAAAAAATGCGCTACATCATCTTTCTCACTATACCCTCTTACAAGGTCAACCTGGTTTTTCATTAAAGCTATCAGCGGGCTAACAATTATTGCGCAGCCATCCATTAGTAAAGCGGGTAATTGGTAACATAAGCTTTTACCTCCGCCGGTAGGCATAATTACAAACGTGTCGTTGCCGTTAAGCAAACTGTTTATTGCCTCTTCCTGGCGCCCTTTAAATTGTTTAAAGCCAAAAAATTCGTGAAGTCCCTTATGAATATCGTAGCTGTGCCTGTGCCTGATGCTGCCATTTAATTTTGGCTGAATTCCGGGTGTTACAGTTTTTTTTGGTGTTGCCGCTTTGGTAGCAGCAGTTGTTTTTTTTGTAGTAGTTGCCATTGTTCACATAATTTCCTTACCACGCCTATGGTACATATAATAAATAATATTTGTAAAAGTTACTGCTTTATCCTTATTATTCCTAAAAAAGGGTATTAATCAAGGTATATGGATAAAACTTGTAATGCTAACACTTGCTTTTATGCAAAAGCTATTTTTTCAAGGGTAGCGAAGTTAATCAAATAATAGCATAATTTAAGGCACTTTGTTGTTAAAGTTTACCTTTGCGCCAATGACAAAAGGAATACAGGAAACAGGGAGAAGAACTATTATGCTTGAAGCTCAATCTATTAGCGGGCTAACGGCATATATAGATGAAAGCTTTGAGCAGGCTGTAAAAGCTATCTACGCCTCCAAAGGCAGGGTGGTGGTTACCGGTATTGGCAAAAGCGCCATTGTTGGCCAAAAAATTGTAGCGACGCTTAATTCAACGGGCACCCCGGCGCTGTTTATGCATGCAGGCGACGCCATTCATGGCGACCTGGGAATGGTGCAGGAAGATGATATTGTGATTGTAATAAGTAAAAGCGGCGAAAGCCCCGAAATAAAGGTACTGGTGCCGCTTATTAAAGGGCTTAAGAATGTGCTTATAAGCATTGTGGGCAATACAGCTTCATACCTTGCCAAACAAAGTGAAATTGTTTTAAATACCACTGTTGAAAAAGAAGCCTGCCCCAATAACCTTGCCCCAACCAGCAGTACAACCGCCCAAATGGTAATGGGGGACGCCCTGGCAGTGAGCCTGATGGAATTAAACGGTTTTACAGGGCAGGATTTTGCAAAATTCCACCCGGGGGGCAACCTCGGCAAAAAGCTTTACCTGAGGGTAGAAGATATTTACGTACACAACGAAAAACCCAAAGTAATAAAAGAAGCATCGCTTAAAAATGTGATACTCGAAATAAGCAAAGGCAGGCTGGGGGCCACGGCAGTGGTTGATGAGTATAATAAAATAATCGGCATAATTACCGATGGCGATATAAGGCGTTTGCTGGAGCGTACGGACGACCTGCCTAAAATTACCGCGTCAGATATCGTAGCCGTAAATGCAAAAACGATAGAACCAGGCGCGCTCGCCATTACCGCTTTTGAACTTATAAAACAACACGATATAAGCCAGCTTTTAATAACAGATGAGCAGGAAAATTATCTTGGCATGGTGCATTTGCACGACCTGATAAGGGAAGGAATTGTGTAGAGAAGTTGACAGATGATAGATGACAGTTGGCAGAAGGAAAGAGAGTCATTAAGTGCGTAGCCTCAGACATTGGCAAATAAGCCACAGGGGGAACAAACACTTGGTATTCTTGCCTCTTTTTCTTTTTTAACTCTTTCAACTCTTAGCCCAGCATTAAACTTAGCGTTAACTCTTTCTCTTTTTCAACTCTTTTACTCTCTTAGCCCAAATTAGCCGAATAAAATAACTATTCTGTGTGAAATAGTTATTCCTGAGCTGAATTTACCCAACTTTGTGCACTAATGTTTGTATTTGAAAACTACGGGGTTATTTTGACAGGCTAAACAATTACAAAAATCGTACATGAATAAACATTACTACGTTGCGATAATGGCGGGAGGAATAGGAAGCAGGTTTTGGCCAAAAAGCAGGACATCTTTTCCCAAACAATTTCTCGATATTCTTAATACAGGCAAAACACTTATACAGTGGACCTACGAACGATACCTTGATTTTATTCCGGCAGAAAATATTTATATAGTTACATCAGAAGAATATGTACCTATTGTAAAAAAACAGCTAAGATCAGTAAGCGAGGAAAATATTATCGCTGAGCCAAGCCGCAAAAACACCGCTCCCTGTGTTGCTTATATTTCATTTAAACTACAGCAAAAAGACCCGAAAGCTTCTTTAATTGTAGCGCCAAGCGATCACATTGTAATGGATACAAAAGCTTTTGAAAAAGTATCGCTGCAGGCGCTTGATTTTGCCAATCATACTAAATCACTTGTAACGCTGGGTATAAAACCGGGCTATCCCAATACCGGTTACGGTTATATTCAATACGAAACAATGGCTGTTGCCGACAATATTTATAAAGTAAAAACTTTTACTGAAAAGCCAAACCTCGAACTGGCTAAAACCTTTCTTGCCAGCGGGGATTTTTTGTGGAATGCCGGCATTTTTATTTGGCGCGTACAGGACGTTATAAACGCTTTTGAAAAATACGAGCCCGAAATGTTTGACCTTTTTGCAGCTGAAAGAGAAAAATTTAATACACCCGGCGAAAAGGCTGCTATAGATGGCATTTACCCGCTTTGTACCAATATATCCATTGATTATGCCATAATGGAAAAAGCGAATAATGTATATGTTATTCCTTCTTCTTTTGGGTGGAGCGACCTGGGCACCTGGAACAGCGCTTATGACAACCTTGAAAAAGATTACCTCGGTAATGCAGTTACCGGTAAAAATGTATTGGTGATAGATGCAGTTAAATGCATGGTTTCAGCGCCTGATAATAAGCTGCTTGTTCTGCAGGGCCTTGACGATTTTATAGTAGTTGACACAAAGGATGCATTGCTGATATGTAAAAAAGATAAAGAACAACAGATAAAAGAATATGTGGCAGAAGTAAGGCGAAATATTGGGGACGGATTTTTGTAATTTTTCTCAGTGGTAAATGTGGGAATAATAAATTTACCGCACTGCATTGTAATTTCATTTGCTTTAATTAATTTAGCGTGGTCAGCATGTCTTTACTCGGTGAGTAAGACCCTAAAACCTTATTTTAAATAAGGTTTTCTTATTTTTAACGACTTGAAAGGGTCGTTATTTTTTTTGTACCATACCCAAACAACTTATTTGCCTCACTTTCTTTATTTAACTTCAATTCTTAACTTTTATACCATGGAATTTGGACGTGTACCGGAAAACGAATTAGACAAGATTGATTTTTCGCTGCCGGCAGAGCCGCCGGGTAATGCTGCCATATTAAAGGCAGGTAAAAAAGCTAACCATAAACAAGGGGTTTATTTTGGCTGTGCCAAGTGGGGGCGAAAAGAATGGGTTGGAAAGATATATCCAAAAGGAACAAAAGAGGCCGATTTCTTAGATCATTATGTACACCACTATAATTCAATAGAATTAAACGCCACCCATTATAAAGTAAACACGCCTGCCGAAATAAAAAAATGGGCTGACAAGGCAAAGGGCCGTCATTTTAAATTTTGCCCAAAGGTGCCGCAGCTTATAAGCCATTACAGCCAGTTTAAAAACACAGACCAGCTTACCACTTCTTTTTTAGAAGGTGTGCTTGCCTTTGGCGATCATCTTGGGCCAATATTTTTACAGGTAAGCGATAAATATGCCCCTAACCGGCGCGATATTTTATATAGCTACCTTGCATCGCTGCCCACCGATGTGCAGTTTTTCCTGGAAGTGCGGCACCCCGACTGGTTTGCAGACAAAGCAATTTTGAAAGAGTTGCTGCAAACACTGGAAAAAAATAATATTGGTTTTGTAATTACCGATACTGCCGGAAGAAGGGATTGTGCGCACATGCATTTAACCATTGCCAAAGTGTTTATACGTTATGTGGGCAACAGCCTGCATAAAACAGATTATACCAGAACCGATACCTGGATACAGCGAATGAAATATTGGCTTGACAATGGTATACAGGAAGTGTATTTTTTTATGCACATGCATGATGAAGCTACTTCACCCGAACTCACCGTATATATGGTTGATAAAATGAACAAAGAGTGCAGCCTTAATTTAATAAAACCAAAGTTTGAGGGCGGTGATCCAAGGTTGTTTTAGATGCAGCAAATGTAAGGGATGACATCTTTTCAAAAGATGTCATCCCTTTTCGAAAGACAGAAAAAAACAAAAAAATAGTGCCTATTTGTACGGCTTGGGAGCAAGCCGCTCTAAGCTTTACGCTGCATGCTGTATGCAGTGTAAAGCCGGCGTTTATAGCATAAAGCTTGGGGCATTTCAATCCTCACAATCCCATAAATCAACCCAAATCATGGTTCAGACAAAATAGTCTTACAAAAACGTTTTCATTGGCGTAAAACTGTAAGATTGACAGTTGAAAATTGAATAGTAAGTGGGGCTTTCTTATTCGTACATTCGTATTGATTCGTATTCGTAGATAAACAAAACAATAAACATCTATAGAGGGCTATCCAACGGGAGCCTGTTCTTTCTTATTTTTTCGTACAGCTCGTTTGGCTCAAAGGGTTTGGTAACATAATCAATCATCCCAACCTCAAAAGCCTTGTCCCTTATATTAAGCATGGCAGAGGCAGTTAACGCAATAATTGGTAATGTAGGTTTTAGCTTAACTATTTGCTCGCAGGCATCGTAGCCATCCATTTCAGGCATGTGAAGATCCATTAATATAACATGGTATTTATTGGCCATTACTTTTTCAATGGCTTCATGGCCATTCTCTGCTGTATCAACTTTTGTATTCCATCTTTCCAAAAAGGTAGTAGCTACAAGCGTATTAACATGGTTATCTTCTACCAGCAGCACTCTTGTTCCTGAAAGATCGGGGTCTGAAACAACTATCTTGCTCCCGTCATTTAAGATCACGCCTTCATCTTGCGAAAAAGGCATACCGAGTATAAAGCTGAATGTAGAACCTTTGCCCGGCGTACTTTCCAGCGAAATATGGCTTTGCATAATTTCCAGTAGCCCATTGCAAATAGCAAGCCCAAGCCCCGAGCCACCGTATTGCCTTGTTGTAGAATCTGATGCTTGTGTAAAAATTTCAAATATGCGTTGCTGGTTTTCGGGTTCTATGCCTATGCCATTGTCTTTAATGCTGAATTGTATTTGCACTGTATCAATACTTTGCTTAAGCATCATCGCTTCAATAATAACAACACCGTTGTGTGTAAATTTTACGGCATTGGATACCAGGTTATTAATTACCTGGCCTAAACGCAGCGGGTCGCCAATAATAATAGAAGGAATTTGTGTATCAAACATCACGCGTATAGTATTGCCATTATCCTGCGCTTTTGTAAAATTGGTATTTTTAACCTGGTTGATAAGCTTAAGCAAATTGAAAGATGTTTTTTCAAGAGCAACCTTGCCCGATTCTATTTTATTAAAATCAAGAATATCGTTTATTAATGCCAAAAGATTTTCCGCTGAAAATTTAAGCAGGTGTAACTGTTCATCCTGCTCAGGCAAATAATTGCCTTGTAATAATAAATAAGTAAAGCCAACCACGGCGTTAAGAGGTGTTCTTATTTCATGGCTCATCATTGACAGAAATTCAGAGCGTGCCAGTGCAGCCTTTTCCGCTACTTCTTTGGCTTTTATCATTTCTATCTCTGCCTGCTTTCTTTTATCAATTTGTACTTTTAAATACCCGATGATCTCTTCAAGGTTATGGTCGCCCAGTTCTTTAAAATCAGCCTCGTTTTCCAGGGAACGTATCGTATCTATCAATGCTGCAACAGAACGCTTCCTTCGGTTAATTTCATTGCGCAGCTTATCGGTAATATCTGAATATTCGGTTTCACTTATGGCAAAAGCGTGCTCGCTCAGCTCCTTATCCCTTTCAAAATTTTGATACGATTCATTTACCGCGTTAAGCAGTTTTTGAATATCTTCATTTAAAGGCAAGCTATCGCCTAATAATTTTTTTACCTGCTTTTTTAATAACGGATGGTACATAGGCGCTAATATTCTGCAAAGGTGGTTATGGTCATAGTTTGGTTGTGCAACTCGCAAGAGGAGTCTTTTCGCATGGGCGAAATTTCACCATACGAATAAAATCCGGCAATGGCAGGGTTTGACGAAAAAATATCCGCGGCAGCTTCAACTTCTTCCTCTGTCCTTTTGCTTAAAACAAGTTTTCTTCCAACACAGCTTATAAGTAATACAAACTGGGGCGGTATATTATTCATCAGGCCGTTCGCAAGCCCTGCTGCCTCGCCGGCGCTAAAAATAAGTTTGTCAAAATTAGATTTCATTAAGCGTACGCCCGCACCTTCAGGTACGTTGCCTGCAAATGTCATGGTTTGCTTTTCTTCATCAATGGTAAGTATTGTTCTCACAACTGTTGAATTGTCCTCTTCATTTGTTTTTATCGCCAGCGGAAAAAGCAATGCCGCCCCCGGTAATTCCGATGCGTATTTGCCGAGATATTTTTTATATAGTTCCAGCGCATTCTGGTGGTCAATTTCATATAAAACATTCTGGCTCGATTTAGTAATTACCCTTTCAGGGCCAAATACTTCCCATCCGCCATTAATGCCATAGCCTATTTTAATATTATCTCCATAAAATCCAATCAATACTACCTTACCTTCATTAATATTTTCGTTCATTCCCACCAGCGTTTTTTCAAACCGTGCCCCGTCACCGGCCAGGCCACCTGTAACAATTACATTTTCGCCAAGCGTTTCATTTATGGCGTTTACAAGTTCTGAGCCATTTACTTTACCACCATTTGAAATAATAAGAGCGTATTTTAAACCCTCCTTGTGCAATTGCCCGGCAATATTTTTGCCTAACAGGTGAGAGTTTTCAAATGACGCAATGTTTGCCATTGCAAACTGAAGGGTTGTTTTTTCAAAATGAATAGCCACAGCCACAATGGAGTTATCAAATACCTGCCTGCCGTAAATTTCCCCCGAAGTGGAACAGCTTACAATAGTTGCTTTTGGAAAACACTCTTTAAGTGTGGCAATATGGCTTTTATCTTCCAAAAGATACCGGTCTGCAAATACAAGCAACAATTGGTAATCAGAGGATGAAGGAGGTACGGTTAAGAGATTTTGCCACTTGTTTTCATTAAAAAAACAGGTATAGGTTTGCATATTTATAGGATTGGATGAAAAATTGTTTATATTGAAGAATTCTGATGAAAGCGCACCAAGATAATAATTATAAAATGGTTATACAAATGTTTTAGGTGCGTTTAATGTTTTAATGCTATTTTATACCGGCGCCTGTTGGGTTTGGTATAATTTCAATTTTTAGGAGCGAAAGATTTGCTTTGCTTGTGAAAGAAATGTGAGATCAATTGTACTAAGTATGACAGCAGAACAACAACGTTTAAAAGTAAATAATGCAAAGAAAATCCCCCTTGAACAATGGGGGCCGTATATATCTGAACGCCAGTGGGGAACAGTAAGGGAAGATTACAGTGAAAATGGGGATGCCTGGAATTATTTCCCTTTCAGCCACTCACATGCGCGTGCATACCGCTGGGGCGAAGACGGTTTGGCAGGAATATCAGATTTTTTTCAAAACCTGTGCTTTTCTGTTGCTTTATGGAATGGAAAGGATGACATATTAAAAGAGCGCCTGTTTGGGTTGGGTAACTACCAGGGCAACCATGGCGAGGATGTAAAGGAATTATATTATTATCTCGATAACCTTCCATCGCATTATTATATGCAAATGCTGTATAAATACCCGCAGCAAAAATTTCCATACCAGCAATTATTAGACGAGAACGGCAAACGAAGCAAATTAGAGCCTGAATTTGAAATTTTAGATACCGGCATATTTGATGATAACCGTTATTTTGATGTGCTTATCACTTACGCTAAATATGGTAAACGCGATATTGGCATTAAGATAGAAATAACCAACCGCGGTAAAACTACAGCACCCATAACAGTACTGCCAACCTTGTGGTTTTATAACCGCTGGCAATTTAAAGGCGTTGATAAAAAACCTGTTATTAAGGAGATAAACGATTGTACTGTAAAAGCAAGCCATGAAAGGCTGGGTTCCTATTATCTCTATTTTCAAAAAACAGGCGACAGGTTTTTTACTGAGAATGAAACCAATTTTGAAAAACTGTTTGGCAAACCCAATACTACGCCTTTTGTAAAAGATGCTTTTAATGAGGCGGTGATTGAAGAAAAAAATGTTGAAAGGCTTCGCACCAAAAAAAGCGGTACTAAGTTTGCCCCTGTTTACAATTATAAAATTGCCGGTGGCGCTACCAAAATACTTTACCTGCGCCTTTCTGATACATTAACCGACTCCCCGTTTGCCAAAGGGTTTGATAATATTTTTACCCAAAGGAAAAAAGAGGCCGATGAATTTTATGAAGACGTATTGCCGCACAATATTTCTGATGACCTTAGAAATATACAGCGCCAGGCATTAAGCGGGTTGTTATGGAGCAAACAATATTATCATTATGATATAGAAAGATGGATAAGCGGAAGCGATGGTATTGCGCACCAAAACGGGCATCGCAAACATGGGCGTAACCATGAATGGCAGCACCTTAAAAACCAGGATATTGTATTGATGCCCGATAAATGGGAATATCCGTGGTATGCCGCGTGGGACCTCGCTTTTCACTGCATACCTATGGCAATGATTGACCCGACATTCGCAAAACACCAGCTTGTTTTGGTTATGCGCGAATGGTATATGAAACCAGATGGACAGTTGCCTGCCTACGAATGGAACTTCAGCGATGTAAACCCTCCCGTGCATGCATGGGCGTCACTGCAGGTATATAATATTGAGAAGAAAAAAACCGGCAAGGGCGATATCAGTTTTCTTAAAAGGATATTTCAAAAGCTCATCATAAATTTTACCTGGTGGATAAACCGTAAAGACCCTAATGGCAATAATATTTTTGAAGGAGGTTTTCTGGGCCTTGATAATATTGGCGTATTTAACCGCAGCATACAACTGCACAGCGAAATGGAGCTTGAGCAGGCAGACGGTACAAGCTGGATGGGGATGTATGCCCTTAACCTGATGGACATGGCGATAGAGATCGCCATGCATGATAACGCTTTTGAAGACACCGCCACTAAATTTTTTGAGCATTTTGTATTGATAGCAGAAGCATTAAATGAGCTTGGCCTTTGGAACGATGAGGATAAATTTTATTACGATATGCTGATGCCTGCTTCGGGCGCGCCTATGCAGTTGCGCATACAATCCATCGTAGGGCTAACTTCTTTGTTTGCAGTTTCAATTATTGAAAAAAATGTGCTGCATAAGTTAGAAGATTTTAAAAAGCGTATAAGCTGGTTTGAAAATTACCGTATAAAAAATAATAAATACTGGCCTAATGAAGAAAGGGCTGAAGGGGAGAAAACATTGCTATCACTTATACCAAGGGAACGGCTTACCGCTTTGTTGGAAAGGTTGTTGAATGAAACGGAATTTTTATCTGAAGGCGGCATTAGGGCATTAAGCAAACACCATGCGGAGAACCCCTACTCTGTTACAATTGAAGGGGTAAATTATTATATTCAATATGACCCCGGCGACAGCACGTCTGACTTTTTTGGTGGTAACAGCAACTGGCGCGGGCCTGTGTGGATGCCCATTAACTATTTAATTATACAGAGTATTAAAAAGTATGGGGAGTTTTATGATGGCTCTCTCACAGTTGAATACCCCACGGGTTCAGGAAAATTTATGGAGCTGGAAGAGGTAGCTTCCGAGCTTATAAAAAGGGTTACCACGCTGTTTGTAAAAGATGAAGATAACCACCGTCGTTTGCATGGCGATCAAAACTGGTTTTACAGCCGGCCGGAGAACCGCCACCTGGTATTGTTTTATGAATATTTTCATGGCGATACAGGCCGCGGGCTTGGCTCAAGTCACCAGTGCGGCTGGACATCCCTGATAGCCGAACTGATAAATGAAATGGCCGAAAAACAAGAGCCGTTGGCAAAGAAAAAATTTGTAATGGGTGAAGAAGATGAATAAAAGATCCCGTAAGGCAATTTAGCAGTTTCCAAATGGACCTTTTACTGAAACTTTTTACTCGTAACCACCTCCTCCCCCTTACACCGGCTTCGCCGCGGTGGCCTCTTCTGCAAGTTTTGCATCATCGGGGGCTTTGGCAAGGTCGCGGTCAATTTCGTATAGGGCGCTGCCGGATGCTTTTTCGCCGCCGGCTATTTTAATTTTATCAAGCAGGTTCAGTGCCAGTGTTTCTTCCTCTGTTTGTTCTTTTACAAACCATTGCATAAAATGCCAGGTAGCCCAGTCTTCCTCTGTAAAGCTCATTTTCACTATCTTATATATTTCAGCGGTGTTGCCTATTTCCTGTTGAAACACTTTTCAAAACAATCCTGTACGCTGGCAGGGTTTGGCCCCGGCTCAGGGATGGCAGTAACCGTAACTTCTGCCCCTCTTTCAAGAATATATTCAAGAAATTTCATCATGTGATTGCGTTCTTCCTCGGCATGGCGAAAAAGAAAGTTAGCGATACCATCATATCCCCGGGCGGATGCCCAGGCGGCATATGAAATATATATTTGTGAAGCATGCGCTTCTTTGGTCATCTGGTCGTTTAAAGCCGCGACAAGAGTGGAAGAAAGCCTGTTTGTGTTCATGGTGATGTTTTTAAAAGGAAAGCTAATAGCCTTTGACTTGTAAAAATCATGCCATGTTGAGGGAGGGAGTTAAGAGTGAAAGGCGTGAAACGTGAAACGACAAACGTGAGAACACCTTACAATTTCTAAAAGGCCTTCTGGTTTTTAATTATGAAAAGACCTATAAGGTTTTTAAAACCTTATAGGTCTATGAGGATTTAAACGCTTATAGCTTTCAGCGTAAGGCATATAGCATACTGCGTTCGGCGTACAGCATACAGCGTATAGCATATAGCGGGTCTCTTAATTCAATTCCTTCACTTCTATTTTTGAAGGATGCTTTGTATCGTGATAAATTTTAATAGTTGCTTTTTGAAAATCGCTTTCATTTGCTGAAGGTATATCCATGAATTTTTGTGGATTACGGTCAACAAGCGGAAACCAACTGCTTTGAATTTGTATCATAATTTTGTGGCCTTTTAAAAAGGTATGAGCGGTAGAATTAAGCACCAGTTTTAGTGGTGTTGGCTGGTTAGGTACAAATGGCTCGGGTTTTTCAAAACTATTCCGGAATTTTCCCCTTAACACTTCCGCACGAACTAATTGCTGGGTGTGCTTTTCATCGGGCAATACGTCAATTACCTTTACAATAAAATCGGCGTCTGAGCCACTGGTACTTACAAACAGGTCAGCCGATATTGGGCCGGTTATGGTTATATCGCTATTCAACTCATCGCTTTCATAATAAACAACATCTTTTCTGTCTGATGCAAAAGTTTGGTCAGCCGCCATATATTCATTAAGGCGGTCGTCAGACTTTTTGTTGAGGTAAGGTATTGGGTCAGCCGGGTCTGAAACATATTCATCAGCACCTGTTTGCGCGCCCGGTTGCAGCAACAGTTTGTGACCATCATTAAGCCACCAGGTCGCAGCAACAGCCTCCTGCGGCGGCCATTGGGTAAATGTTTTCCATTGATTACTGCCCGTAATAAACACCGTTGCTTTACCTGCATCAAAACTGCCTTTGCCTTTAAGATAATAGTTAAAAAAGTCAAACTCCATTTGCTGTAAATAAGCGCTGGTATTGCTGCCAAAGCTGTAACCCGCAAATTTCACCCAGTTGCCGCTTTCCCATCCGCCGTGTGTCCAGGGGCCCATGATAAGCCTGTTGTTGGTGCCGTTGTTTGGGTTTTGCTTTTCAATGGCTTCGTAGGTTTTTAATGAGCCAAACATATCCTCGGCATCAAACCATCCTCCAACTTCAAGCGTGGCGGGTTTTACATTTTTTAAATGCGGGCGAATATTACGTGCCTGCCAGTAATAGTCGTAAGTATCATGCTGCAGGTATTCATTCCATATTTTGCCGGTATGATGAAAGTATATGCTGTCAAGGTTTTTTATCGGCCCGATGTTAAGATAAAAATCATACACATCTTTTATACTAACAGCTGAACTAACAGGCGGGTCCTGCTGGCGCGGCCCTGTTCTTGGCGCATCAAAAAAATTGTCGAAGGAAAAATTATCCATCTCATAAAAAGCCCCGCGGTGGTAGGCATCATCCCCCTCAAACTCATCTGTAACAGGCGCTTGCGGCGAAACGGCTTTAATGGCAGGGTGCGCATCCGGCAAAGATGCCGAGGCATAAAAACCAGGATACGAAATGCCATAGATGCCTACTTTACCGTTATTGTTAGCAATATTTTGCAGCAGCCAGTCAATGGTATCGTAGGTGTCACTGCTTTCATCCACATCCTTTTTTGACTTTTTATGATCAATAGCCGGCGTCATTTCCTGGAACTGGCCTTCGCTCATGTGCCTGCCGCGAACATCCTGGTAAACAAAAATGTATTTTTCCGCCGGGAATAGTTTATTTGGGCCAAGCCTGCCGGGATAACTATTTTCACCATAAGGCGCACAGGAGTAGGGTGTGCGTTCCATCAGGATAGGGTATTTTTCCCCCGAAGAATCTTTTGGGATATATATAGCGGTGAACAGTTTTACACCATCGCGCATGGTTATCGTCCGTTCGATCTTTGTGTAATTATTTTTGATATCGGTATTTGACCTTTGCGCATAAAGCGAACAGGTAATAACAAGCAATAAAAGCAAGCCGGCTGATCTTTTCATAAATTGGTATTGACGATAAAAGTAGGAAGGGATTTTTAATAGTAAAATTATTTAGGACATAAGGTAGATAAAGAGAAGTCTTTTGATTAACGGCTTTCTTCAACATGTTTATGAAAATCATCCGCTATATCCGCCGGCATAGAACCGGCAAGATCAGAAGGTCTTATTGGTTGTTTAGTATTGGCATGCAGTTCCAATTTTTTTAAATCTTCATGTTTTTGGGTAATAAGATTCCATTCAGCGATTGGTATTAAAACAGCAGCGCGATTACCTTCGGCATCCACTAAATATAGTAATGGCATAATAATATAATTTAAATTGGAACAATTTGTAAAAATCTACTATTATCACAACCCCAGCTCCTTTGCAGGATCCCAAAAATGTTTTTCAAAGTCAACGATCTTATCATTCACCACCTTTATTTTTTCTTTTTCTAATAATTCCTGCATGCGTGACGGGGGCGAAAAATGTGGTTTTCCGCTTAGCATACCATTGCGGTTTACCACGCGGTGTGCCGGCACTTTTGGTCTTGCATGAAATGCCCCATTCATTGCCCAGCCAACCATGCGTGCTGATAATTTGGTGCCAAGATAATTTGCCACAGCACCGTAAGAAGTAACCCGCCCTTTGGGTATTTGCCGCGCAACATCCCACACGTCTTCAAAAAAACTGTGTTTGTTTAAATTATCCTTTGCAGTTTCTTCTTTGTTTGGCGATTTGGCTTTCTTCATATAATGAAGATAAAATATTGTTTAGTTTTTTGAGTATTGAATGTCCCCTATCTTTTCTTATTCATCATTTACTGTTTTCGGTGTCTTTTTTTCTTCCTCCCCTTTAGGCCCGCCCGTGTCCGTTCGGACGGGGGCTGGGGGCTCCTTATAAGGGCAATGCAGGCACCCGTTACCGCAACAATACCCCCGTTCCTCAAGGTATTTTTCGGTTAGCACCATCAAACCATCTTGATTAAAATAAAAATCAATATGCTCAATCAACGGCTTGCTCACGAAACATTGTTTTTAGTATATCGTCATTTCCTTCAGGCAATTCATTGCTCAGCCTAAACTGCAGGTAGTGCACTTTATTGCTGCCCGCTATATCCAGCATTTCATAATGCGTTTTTATTGCCAATTCAGGGCTTACTATGGTTGACCTGTAAATATTATCATTATCGGTGATCAGTTCAAGGTTATATAAACTGATAACCGCTTTTGTAAAATCGTACAGGTTGGGGCTGTCTGTTTTTAAGTGAATAATGCCGCCGGGTTTCAAAAACTTTTTATATAACCGCAGGAACTTTGGGTGTGTCAACCGCTTTTTCATTTTAGAAAACCGCAATTGCGGGTCAGGAAAAGTTATCCATATCTCTTCCACTTCTCCACCCGCAAAATAATCTGTTATTTTATCCATTTGCGTTCGGAGAAAAGCAACATTTTGCAATCCTTCCAACAAGGCAGTTTTCGCGCCTTTCCAAATACGGTTACCTTTTACATCAACGCCAATAAAATTCCTTTGTGTATGCATCCTGCCAAGCCCCAATGCATATTCACCTTTGCCACAAGCGAGTTCAAGTGTTACAGGGTTTGTATTTTTAAAAAAGCCTTTCCAGTTTCCTTTTATATCCTTTGGGTATTGTAATACATTGGGAAATGTTTTTATTTCAGCAAATCGTACAAGTTTCTTTTGTGCCATAAGGTGCAAATGTAGTTTTAAAAGTAATTTAGTTATTGAGGTAAAGTTGACAGATGATAGGAAGAAAGTCATTGGTCAGTTGGTCATAGGTCATTCAGGCAAAGTTGAGAGATAATAAATGAGCGTAGAGGGAAGGAAAAGCATTCGGGTGAGGATGAGGCTAAACACACCTAAATGTTGTAACTTGCTTTACATGAACAAATTAGTGATCCTGTTTTTGTTATTTGCAAGTGTTCATGCAACTGCTCAGCAAATAAATGGCAAAGTGGAAGATGCTACCACCAATAAGGCTTTGCCTTACGCAACCGTATTGTATGATTTTGCAAGAAAGGTATTATACACAGATTCCCTCGGCAATTTTTCATTGAATAAAGATACGCTTGACCCTAAAGACAGCATTTATATAACTTTCCTGGGCTATAAAAAGCTGGGTATCGCGGTAGCAAGGCTAAGTACAGAAAATGTATTTAGAATGGCAGAAGAATCACAGAACCTGGAGCCGGTTGTTGTAAGCAATTGCAGGCGTTATAAAGATTTTTCAATAAACAGGAGGGTGGGCAAAATAAAGGAGTACCTGGGCCCCGGGCCTGAAACAAAATTTGTGATACTTGGCCGGTTCTTGGCCAGCCGTGATGCAAATGGATATATAAAACAGTTTGAAATATACTCAGGTAATTTTAGTGCAGACATACACGTGCCCGTTCGGTTGCGATGGTATGACTGGGATAGCGTAAACAATGTTCCTGGAAAAGAATTAACAACCAGTAATATTATTGTATATCCATACCGGCAAGGGTGGAATAGTTTTGTACTGCCCGCGAATAGCATTTATTTTTCAGATGGGGATATTGTTATTGGGCTGGAATTTATTTACCCGGTTGAATATGTAAAGCAATACAAATCGCTTACTACCATTGACCAAAAATCGCAATGGCTGATGAATATGAACAACCGCTGGTCAATCGGCATACAAACCACAAACGATGCCAATCAAACAGGGTTTTACCAGGTAAATAATTTTTCTATAAGAAAATATAACAGCCGCGGGCGCGGGCTTTATATTAAACCGGCAGTGCGGTTTATAGTAACCAAGTGCGTGGAATGAAAAAATCGTAATTTTGCTTTAAAAGGGTAAAAATAGCATTATGGAAACAACTATTATAAAAGAAAAGCTATTACAGTTTGTAGAACACGCAGATGAAAAGCTGCTTAAAATGTTGTATGCCGTTGCGAGTGAATATTCAGAAGAAGATGACTTTATTTTTACAGATGCCGATATAAAAGAATTTGAAAAAAGAAGGGAAAAAAGGTTAAGCGGGATTAGCAAAACTTTTGAGTGGCAGCATGCTAAAAAAATAATTACCGGTAAATAAGCATTAATGACCTATGATTTAAAAGTTCAGCACGAAGCCTTAATAGAAATACAGGAGGCGTATGAATGGTATGAAAAAAAGCGGGTAGGTTTAGGGGATGAATTAATTGAGGAGTTAGAAGACTGTTATCAAAAAATTAGTTTAAATCCACAACATTATAGCTTTGCAGACAACCGTAAAGAGTTTCGGAGGATAAAAGTTGCCCGTTTCCCCTATATCATAATATATGAGGTTGAAGAGGATAGAGTTATAATAATATCCGTTAGAAATACATGGATGAAATCAAGGTATTAGAGAACATCAATATTTACTTCTTTCCGCTATGCATAAACTCCTTGATCCTTCAACGAACCAATCTCAATCCCACTTTTTATTAAGGATTTTCCAACAGAAACTGCATGCTGTACAATATCGTAAGTGCAGTGTGTTAAGTGCAACTGTTTTGGGTTAGGGCTATTCAGCCATTGTTCCACAGCGCTATTAAAATTATCATCTATCGCGGGAATAATTGGTACATTAAACCGTTTAAGCGCCTCAGCATTGCACAACTGTTCATACTGCCCTTTTATGGGAAGGCACAAAAGCTTTTTACCCATATACAATGCTTCTGCCGGCGTTTCAAAGCCTGCGCCGGTGATCATTCCGTTACAGTGTATCATGCTTTCATTAAACGCATTATTGCTTATGGGGATGAATGTAACATTGCTGTCAACAGAAATTGCTTTTGCTTTTTTTGAGAATATTTCAAAACGTACACCTTTTATTTTTTTTAATTGTGCAGCAACTACTTCATCTGCATAATGCGAAAGATAGACGGTTATATGCCCTTCATCAGTTGGGTTTGCATCCAGGATATCCTGTTTAATTACGGGGTTGAAAATAAAATCATCGTAGCTTTCAAAGTGCAAGCCCACATATTTAGTGGCCCGGGCATAATTTCTTAATATTGTTTCACCAAGCCGGTCCCTTTTTGCAGATAAAGGTGTCTTGGATGAATAAAAACTTGCCTGGTGGCCAAAACCTACAGAAGGCACTCCTTTTAGTCTGCAGGCCAAAGAGGTGATGCTTTCAAAATCGTTAAACACAATATCATACTCTTCAACGGGTAATGCTTTTGCTTCTTTCCACATTCTGAATATACTGAACTCCCTGTATATCTTTTTGTAATCAAGCGAGCCCCTGTTACCATAAAACAGGCTTACCCCTTTGCTGCGGTATTTTACGGGCAGGTTAAATTGCAGGTTGTTATTGCTGCCGCTTAAAAAAACATCTACATCGCCATACTGCTGCAGGTAAGGCATTAATTCAATAGCGCGTGCTATATGCCCGTTGCCTGTTGCCTGTATCGCGTAAAAAATTTTCATGCCGTTACTGCCCTATTAAGGCAGCTTTGTTAATAGATTGTACAATTGCAAACCATTCGCCACTTTGGCGCCTTTTAAAGCAGAAGTAAACATCACTACTTCATCTGTTACCACATTTAACAGCGGCAGCTTTTTTTCCATATCCGCCACGGGAGCGGCTGCAAACTGTTTTTCATCATAATGATAAATGCTCCATTCATTTTGATGATACTCTAAGCAGGTAAGGTTTTCTATCCAGTCGCCGCTGTTTAAATAAACAACACTGCCATTCTTAGTTTCAATAACTCTTTTTTGGGGCTGGTGAATATGTCCGCATATAACGTAGTCGTATTTCTTTTCTATCGCCAGCTCTGCGGCGGTTTGTTCAAAATCTCCGATCCATGCCACTGCTTTTTTAACGCTGTTCTTTACTTTTTTGCTAAAACTCATTTTTTCCCTGCCTATTGCTTTCAGGCACCAGTTAATAAAACTGTTTATCAGTATCAGCAGGTCGTATCCATGCCCTCCAAGCTTTGCCAGCATTTTCGCACTCCCTTTGGTGGTAGCGTCAAATACATCACCATGAAATATCCACGTCATCTTGCCGTTTATCTCCATCACCATTTTATCTGTTAACTGAAAATTGCCTATCTCTATATCGCTGTAGCGGCGTAGCATTTCATCATGGTTGCCGGTAATATAAATTACGCGGCTGCCTTTGCTTAGCAGGCTCATTATTTCTTTTATCACCTGCATGTGCGCTACCGGAAAATAACGTTTGCTAAACTGCCAGCCGTCAATAATATCACCGTTTAAAACAAGTACCTGGGGCTGAATACTCTTAAGGTAATTTACAATTTCTTTGGCATGGCATCCATAGGTGCCTAAATGCAGGTCACTCATCACAACAACATCAACCTTTCGTCGTTCCATAGTTCGATGGGTTTAGCAAAGGTCAATCGTATATGTTACCTGCACATTATGCACATGTGAAGGAATTGTGATATAATCATCTGTTATAAACACTATTTAAGCCATTGTTAATTAAGCTGTAACATATTTATTTGTTATGCACAAAGTGCGAAAAGCAAGTGAGTTGTTTATTATTAAACGCTGTTGTGGAGAACTGTGCAAAAAGGAAATGAAACTGTTCCTGTGATTACCAGTTTGTACGAAACCCCGGTTATGATAAAGACAGAGCGCCTGTAATTGTATTTGGCTTCCGGGTCATGTTGAGTTTTAAATGATGATATTTGAACTTTTATATGTCTTATTCCCAAATAAGATTTCCCTTTATTTTTACATCGTAAAATTCAGGTTATGATGAACAAAGAACCTCACAATAAAAATTCTGGCCTGGTTAAAGATATTATAATAGGCATGTCTGACGGGTTAACTGTTCCCTTTGCACTGACAGCGGGCTTAAGCGGAATACTTGACACTAACCACCTGATTATTGTTTCGGGTTTATCTGAAATAGCTGCAGGATGTATTTCAATGGGGCTTGGCGGCTATCTTGCAGGCCAGTCAGAGGTGGAGCATTACGATACGGAATTGAAAAGAGAATATAGCGAGATTGAAAGCGTTCCAAATCTTGAATTAAAAGAAGTTGAAGATATTTTTACCGATATGGGAGTAGAAGAAACCCTAAGCAAACAGGTGGCATTACAAATAAGCAAGGATAAAGACCGCTGGGCGGATTTAATGATGAAGCTTGAATTAGAGATGGAAAGGCCTGCAAAGAACCGGGCAGCGAAAAGCGCAGGCACCATAGCGCTCTCCTATTTAGTGGGAGGGTTTATACCCTTATTTCCTTACATCATTATCAGCAACAGCAAATCAGGTTTTTATGTTTCGTGCATCGTTACATTATTTGCTTTGCTCATATTTGGATATTTCAAAAGTAAAGTAACAGGGCAGCCGGTTATAAAAGGAACCATTAAGGTAACAGTAACAGGCGTTGTAGCCGCTGCTGCAGCATATTTTTTGGCAAAGGCGGTAAGTTAAATCAATTTAATACTGAAGGCTGTTTCTATTTTATTTTTTAAACTGCATGTAACTTTTAAGCAATATATTTGAGACAATCCTTTTGATTGCTTAAGCTTGCAAATATGAACCGCAGAAATTTTATTGGGCTCACCACTTCCTCCACTACGGCATTAATGCTCGCTTCCTTACACACATTTGCTTCATCCAATAAACCAAACTTTACTATGAATAATAATTTTGAGCTAAAAGTGCTCGCTACCAACTGGGGCTTTAATGGCACTATTGATGAATACTGCGCCAAAGTAAAACAGGAAGGCTATGACGGAATAGAAATTTGGTGGCCTACAGAACAAAAAGCGCAGGATGAACTTTTTGCCGCCTTAAAAAAACATAGCCTTGAAGTGGGTTTTCTTACTGCCGGGCAGGAAAGCAATTACACCGATCATTTTGCCACATTTACAAAAATGATTGACGCCGCCGCAACAAATACTGTTCAAAGGCCTTTATATATTAACTGCCATTCAGGAAGGGATTATTTTACCTATGAGCAGAACAAAACATTTATTGACCATACCCTGCAACTGGCAAAACAAACCGGCTTAAAGATCTGCCATGAAACACACCGTTCGCGCATTTTATTTGCTGCGCCCGTGGCAAGGCATTATTTTGATACCATGCCGGAACTGCGTATAACATTTGACGTATCGCATTGGTGTAACGTAAGCGAGACACTACTTCACGACCAGCAGGAAACAGTGGACATTGCTTTGCAAAGGGTTGACCATATTCATGCGCGAATTGGCCACCCCGAAGGGCCTCAGGTAAATGACCCGCGGGCGCCTGAATGGCAGGATGCGCTTAACGCGCATTTTGGATGGTGGGATAAAGTAGTTGAGATGAAAAAACAAAAGGGCGACCGCTTAACAATACTTACCGAGTTTGGCCCACCCGATTATATGCCAACATTGCCTTATACAAGGCAACCCCTCGGCGACCAATGGGCCATTAATGTACACATGTTGCATTTGCTTAAGGCAAGATATTCCGGCACGTGAGCCTGAAGCACTAGAGCCACAGCTTACTGCACCTGGTTATGGTGCTTATGATGCCTGTGATGGTGGTGTCTTGGGTGGGCAAAAGATGGTGCGCTTATAAACGCAACAAGTGCCGTTAGTAATAGGATTTTTTTCATAACCGATATTTTTTGTTGCGCCATAAAATTAATTCAGCATATTTAAACAGCACAATAAAAGCGGTAAAATGATATTTTTTTTGGACGAATTTTTTTCGCGCGCCTCAGCTAATATTTGTGTTTAAAAACTTCATTTGCAGCCAATGTTTATAACTGTTATTATTGTACCTAATTATTATTTACAACGTGTTACTTTCCATATCAGAATTTTTTGGCCACCTGCACCCCGCAATTATTCACCTGCCAATAGGCATTTTGCTTATTGCTTTATTGCTGCAATGGCTTGCACGAAAAGAAAAGTATAAAGCGATGCAACAGGCGGTGCCGCTCGTTTTACTTATCGGTGCTGTTTCGGCTTTGATATCCTGCATTACAGGTTACCTGCTATCTATCAGCGACGATTATGATAAAACCCTTGTAAGCTGGCACATGTGGATGGGCCTCTCTACCGCTTTAGTTTCTTTTATGCTGTATGCCAAAGAAAAAAACCCGCAGTTTGGAGTAAATAAAACGCTGTTATCAGTAATACTGCTGATCCTCATTTTTATAACAGGCCATCTTGGCGGTTCACTTACGCATGGCTCGGATTATTTTACAAAACCACTGGCAGATATTTTTTCAAACGATACTTCTTCATCCGTTCAAATAAAGCCCATTGCCAACGTACAGGAAGCTTTTGCTTATAACGATATAGTAAAGCCTGTGCTGCAAACAAAATGCTATAGTTGCCATGGCTCTAATAAGCAAAAAGGCAGTTTGCGGATGGACGATACGGTGAGGCTTATGAAGGGAGGGAAGGACGGTGTTGTAATAAAACCAGGCAAAGGCGATGCAAGCGAAATGGTAAAACGCATGCTGTTGCCTTTGAATGATGATGACCACATGCCGCCAAAAGAAAAATCGCAGCCGTCAGCGGAGCAAATAGCCTTGTTATACTGGTGGATAGATAATGGCGCGGACTTTACTAAAAAAGTAAAACAATTAAGCCAGCCTGCTAACATTAAAACTGCTTTGCTTGCGTTGCAAAAAACAGCCGCGCCAAAAAATGATGTAAGCGACGTGCCTGCCAGGCCAGTGGAAAAGGCAGATGAAAAAGTTATGCAACAGTTGGCAGCAAAAGGCATTATTATAATACCGGTTGCACAAAACAGCAATTACCTGTTGATGAATTTTGTAACAGATACCGTTGTTGGCAGCGATGTTTTGCAATTAATGCTCCAATTAAAGAAACAGCTTATCTGGCTTAAATTGAACGGAACCAATATTAGCGACAATGCATTATCATCCATTGCCCAAATGGCTGCTTTAACCAGGCTGGATATTTCCAGTACCCATATTACCGATGCAAGCCTGCAACAATTGCAACCGTTGCAAAACCTTGAATACTTAAACCTTGTAAATACAAAAGTTACCGCACAGGGGATAATGCAATTAAAAGGGTTAAAAAAGCTGCAATCGCTCTTCCTGTATCAAACCAACGTGAATAAAGCTGAGTACGCAACACTTAAAAACGCATTCCCCAAAACAGCCATTGACACCGGTGGTTATACCGTGCCTACACTTGTTACCGACACCACACAAGTAAAAGCAAAAAAGGAGTATTGATTGTTAAGAGAAGCCACGCTTCAAAAGCGTGGCTTCTCTTAACAATCAAACCATTCAAACACTCAAACATTCAAACTTTTCAGCCTACGCCAGCTGCAACGCCGCTTCCTTTACAAATTCTGTTTCAGCGTTTATCGTTACATCATCTCCCAACAAAAGGCCACCTGTTTCAGTTACCATGCCAAAGCTTACACCAAAATCTTTGCGGTTTATTTTACCCCTTACTGAAAAGCCAACACGTGTATTGCCCCACGGGTCTTGTGTAATGCCGCCAAATTCAACATTCAGTGTTATCTTTTTACTATTCCCGCGCATGGTAAGCGTACCATGCAGCTTATAATTTTCTTCGTCAATTTTCTCAAGCTTACCGCCTTCAAAAATTAATTGCGGGTGATTCTCTGCATCAAAAAAATCGTTCGTCTTCAAATGTGCGTCGCGCTGGTCATTATTGGTAGAGATGGAATCCAGGTCTGCGGTAAAATGAACTTTGGCTGTGCTAATGTCATCGCCTTGTGTTTCAACGGTAGCATTAAATTTTTTGAATTGGCCTGATACATTTGAAACCATCAGGTGCCTAACCTTAAATTGTACTTCGGAGTGTGTGGCATCAAGTGCCCATTTTGTTGTTGACATAATATTTATTTTTTTGTTGATTTATATATTTTTTAAGAAGAAGCAAGGGCTTTTCAGGCTGCCTCTTTCTTGATCTTTGTCATATTATTTGCCCTCAACGGCTTTAATGCTTCAGCCCATTTTAGCAATTCTGTCATCATGCTGTTGGCTGTTGCTTCCATAGCGGCATCGCCGGTAAAAATTTCGTCCTCATTAATGTATTTAGTAAAAAAGGGTATGTTCACTGCCTCTGTTACGGGCACCATCTTTAAGGCTGTTACCACTTGCTTAATAGCCTGTACAGCCCTTGTACCGGCTGCAACACCGCCATAGCTAACAAACGCAACCGGTTTGTACTGCCATTCTTTAAACAGGTAATCAATGGCATTTTTCAGCGGGGCAGAATAGCCATAATTGTATTCCGGCGAAACAAAAATAAATGCATCCGCTCCGTTTATTAAACTGCTCCAGTCCTTTGTATGCTGGTGTTCATATTTCTGAAGGATGGGATGGTGTGGCTCGTCTAAAAATGGCAGGTTTATTTCAGCCAGGTCAACCAGTTCGGTTTCAAATTCTCTGTGCTGTTTTGCAATATCAAATATCCAGTTAGCAATAGCGGCGCCTTTTCTTCCAGGCCTTGTACTGCCGATAATTATTTTTAGCTTATACATTGTCTTTGATTTTTAGAGTGGTGTTTTGTTTAAGAAAGTAACGGCTCTTGTACGATGATGGGTGAATTAGCTTGCTGTCTTTAACTTTGGCCTTGCATCAAGGCTTAATGGCCCTGTGCCTAAATAAGCTATCATTAATGCTGCCCCCATCATGGATATGTTCTTCATGAAAATGGACATTTGAAGTTGCTTTGCTATAGGGTCTGTTACCGCCCAGAAATTATGGAACATGAGTGTTACAGGGATAAGGAAAATAACAATAAGCCATGCACCCCATTTTGCCTTGTAGCCAAGTGTAATACTTAAAGCGCCCAAAAATGAGATGACCCCTGATGCCGGAACCAGGAATGAGGCTGCAGGCAAACCCAGGGATGCCGCATATCCTATCTCCGCGCTTGAAAAGTGAGCAAGTCCTGCCATTAAAAAAATGAGAGAGAACAAGATCCTTCCGAACAATAATGTAAATTTCATAATGTATATTTTTTAGTTGTTATAAATACTTATCTATATAATTAATCTAACACCGTTAACTAATAGAGCAAAAAAAATTCTACCCTGTTAATCCCTTTAAAAAACCGGTAATAAAGTCATTAAGTACCATTCTATTAAGCTCTTCCGGGCTATGGCCTCCATGTGGCGCCTGCGGCGTCATAAGGTTTATAGATACCAGCCCATGCAGCATTGACCAAAAAGAGTGAAGCTTTAAAAACGAGTTAGCTTCTGCATTATTGGCATGCGCAATTATCTCTTCTATAGTTGTTTTAATTACTTCGGTAAAAGCCATTAATTCGGGCATTGTTTTTACCACATCACAACTTGGCATGCCTAAGCCGAACATTACCTGGTAATATTCTTTGTGCTCAAACGCAAAATCCCAATAGGCATAGGCAATAGCTTCCAATTTTTTTGATGGATTCCTATGTGCTGCTTTTGCCTCTGCAAGCTTGGCGCCTAACAGCTTATAACCCTGTTTATTAAATTCAAACAGGATAGCCTCTTTGTTTTCAAAATGTTCATATACAACTGGCACACTATACTCAATAACATCCGCTATTTTCCTGATGGAAAGCGATTGCCAGCCAGCCTCATTTACTACCTGCCAGGCGGCGGTAAGTATATTCGCCCGCATCTCTTTCTTTTGCCTTTCCTTGCGTTCAGTAATTCCCATTTAACATACCGTATATTTTCTAACAGCGTTAGCAAAGGTAAATAAAAATAATTAATAAGAAAATAATTTTATTGAATTGTTCTTTTTTAAAACGGAGATTTTGCAGTAAAAAGAAGGATTTTAGCCGATGACCCTTCTGCCCGAGCCTTGGGACAAGGATAAAATCATTACCAGGCACATCAAAAATTTATACCTGCTCAATACCCGATAATTAAATCTTCCAAATTCCGTTTTACCCTGTTTATGCGGCTTTCGTGTGAGTTTTTTTGTATTAAATTGCCGAACCAAAAAAATTAGCGCTAAATCTATAAAAACGGGCTATGAAAATAAGGGCTGTAAAAATAAAAGAAATTAGCAAGAGAATATTACAGGGCGATTTCAGCTTTTTGTCTCTTTTTAAAACTACTAACAAAGATCAGTCTTTGCATCCCGCTGAACTTGCAAAAGTTTTGGCAACCCTGCCCAATGATGCAGCTCTTAAAGCATACGGGCAATTGCCGCAGCCTATAAAAGTGAGCGTTTTTGCCTACTTAGATATACAGCAGCAAAAATTTCTTGTAAAAAAAATGCCCGCTGCTCTTGCGAGCACGGTGCTCAACAGCCTTAGTTCGGATGACAGGCTAATATTTTTATCGGAATTTAAAGGTGTTGAATTATCCCATTTTATTGAACTCCTTGATGAAAAAAAACAAGCAGGATGCGCATAACATGCTGGGCTACCCGGACAATAGTGTAGCGAGATTGATAAACACCGATTTTGCTACCATTAAAAAGGATATGACCATTGCTGAGGCTATGGAGCATCTTCGGCAATTTCATAAGGATACAGAAGCCGCAAACGTTATCTATGTAATTGATGATGAAGGAAGACTGATTGATGATATTCCGGTTAGAAGATTTGTATTGAATGACCCCAACAAAAAAAAAATTGAGGAGATACTGGACGGATATTGCGATGCGCTGAACATTAAAGACAAGACGGAAACGGCCATAGATAAATTTAAAGAATACGACCGTATAGTGCTGCCTGTTGTAAATGATGAAAATATTCTGCTGGGCGTTATAACAATTGACGATGTACTGGATGTAGCAGAACAAAAAGATACCGAAGACATTCAAAAATTCGGTGGTATGGAAAGCCTGGATTACCCGTACGTAAAAACGCCCATATTCTCACTTATAAAGAAAAGAGCAGGCTGGCTTATTATACTTTTCCTCAGTGAAATGCTTACAACAACCGCGATGGGCCATTTCAGCGACGAATTATCAAAGGCAGTTGTACTGGCAATATTTATTCCGCTGGTAATATCCAGCGGCGGTAACAGCGGGTCGCAGGCAGCAACCCTTATCATAAGAGCCCTGGCTTTGAAAGAACTAACACTGCAAAGATGGTGGTACGTGATGCGCAGGGAATTGTTTTCCGGCTTCGTACTGGGTACTATTCTTGGTGCGATAGGGTTTATCCGCATACTCCTCTGGCAAAAGCTTCACATATTTGACTACGGTACTGACTGGCTTTTACTATCCTTTACTATCTTCCTTTCACTAATAGGCATTATTATGTGGGGAACCTTAAGCGGGTCAATGATACCTATAATACTTCAAAAATTTAAGCTCGATCCCGCCACTTCATCCGCCCCTTTTGTAGCAACGCTTGTTGATGTAACCGGGCTTATCATTTATTTTAGTATTGCGGCGGTTTTGCTAAAAGGAACGCTTTTGAAGTAGGGGGGGTAAATATCGAACAAGGAACAAGGAATTTCCAATGTCGAAGGGGAAGAATTGAGCAAGGAATTTTAAAAATGAATCAGAAAGAATAGTATACTAAAAAATTAATGCAATTGGTTAAAATAAATTATTTGTCAATTTTTTATACCCAATGAAAGATATGGAAAAGAAATTTGATCTGGATGAAAGACTGATTGAATTTGCATCGATAATTATTGACATTTCTGAAGCATTACCCCGGACAATAGCAGGAACTCATATTTCGGGGCAAATCGTAAGAAGCGAAACCGCGCCCGCCCTGCATTACGGAGAAGCTCAAGAGGCTGAATCAAGAAATGACTTCATTCATAAAATGAAAATTGCTTTAAAAGAATTAAGGGAAACTTTTAACTGTTTGCGAATTATCAGGTGTAAGAATTGGTTCGATGAAACTAAGCTTACGGCATGTATCAATGAAAATAACCAACTAATATCAATTTTCGTTAAAAGTATTGAAACAGCAAAAAAGAATTTAGAAATAAATAGTCAGACAAAGAAAGAGAAAAAGTAATACTCTTTCAATCCATCGTTCCTTGTTCGATATTCAAATCTTCCCTTCAAAATTCGGTATTCCTTGTTCCTTGTTCGATATTCAATTCTTCCCTTCAAAATTCAGGATTCCTTGTTCCTTGTTCGATATTCAAATCTTCCCTTCAAAATTCAGGATTCTTTGTTCCTTGTTCGATATTCAAATCTTCCCTTCAAAATTCAGGATTCCTTGTTCCTTGTTCGATATTCAAATCTTCCCTTCAAAATTCAGGATTCCTTGTTCCTTGTTCGATATTCAAATCTTCCCTTCAAAATTCAGGATTCCTTGTTCCTTGTTCGATATTCTTTAACCTTCATTAACCTTTCCTCCATCTTCATTAACCCTATTTGAATTTGCGTCTCTCTATTTTTGGCGTAAATGATTTGGGAATGCAAAAAACTATACTGCTGTTAGTGCTGGAAATAATAAGTGTACAAAGCTTTACGCAAAGGATAACTGTCAAAGGACGGGTGTTTGATTCGACTGAGAATAAAGGCCTGGCTTATGCAACTGTTTCGCTTGTTAAGGCGCAGGATTCCACACTGGTTACTTTTGCAAGGGCTGATTCATCGGGCAAATTCACTTTGAACAGTATAGAAAAAGGCAGCTATCTTTTATCCACTTCGTATGTAGGCTATGCACCTGTTTGGAAACCGCTGCCTGTTTCAACAACACAAACGGTATATGATGCAGGGGATGTTTTCATGACAAACAAGAGCAAACTACAAGATGTTAATGTTTTGGCGAAACGGCCGCCCGTTGAAATAAATAACGATACCATAGAATTCAATACCGAAAATTTTAAAACACAGCCAAATGCAGTTGTGGAAGATATGCTGAAGAAAATGCCGGGCATTACGGTTGATAATGATGGCACTGTTAAAGTAAATGGGCAAACAGTAAAACGGGTATTGGTAAACGGCAAAGAATTTTTTACAGGCGATGTTAAAATGGCTACCAAAAACCTGAATGCCGATGCAGTAGATAAAGTACAGGTGTTTGATAAAAAAAAGCGACCAGGCTGCTTTTACCGGAGTTGATGATGGCAACAGCGAAAAAACCATCAACCTGAAATTGAAGAAAGATAAGAACCATGCATTGTTTGGAAAAGTTACAGCCGGGGGGGCGGCACGAACGAAAAGTATGACGGGCAGGCCAATGTAAATAAATTCAACGGCAATGAGCAGGCATCATTTCTGGGTATGGCGAATAATACCAACAGGCAGGGGTTTTCACTGATGGATATATTGAACTTCACGGGCGAACTATCCCGTGGTATGCGTAATGGGGGCGGCAATATAAGGATACAAACAAATGATAACGGTAATAACAATAATGGTTTGCCCGTAACAGGCCTCGGGCAAAACCAGCAGGGTATTGCTACAACTGTTGTGGGTGGTGTTAACTACAACAATACCTGGAATAAAGGGCAAACTGATTTAAGCACCAACTATACAGCAAGTAATATTCATTTGCTTACTGATAAAGAATCAAACACGCAAAACCTTTTGCCCGGCAACAGTTATAACAGGCTTGACACAAGCCATACCATTAACAACGCGACCCAGCACCGGCTTAACCTTGTGCTCGACCAAAAAATTGACAGCTCGTTTTCATTTAAATTAACGCCGTCACTAACCTGGCAGCAATCAAACAAAACAGAGAACGAAATGTATAACAGCCAAACACCAGGCAATGTAAAACTGAATGATGGATACAGTAATACATCGTCCAATGCAGATGCATTCAACTTTACTACTGATATGTTGTTGCGCAAAAAATTTCGAAAAAAAGGCAGAACAATTTCTGCTGATCTTACGGTTACTTATAACCACAGCTCATTAAACGGCAGCCAGCTATCAAACAATACATTTTATAATGGGCCGGGCAGCAGTATTGATTCAAACATTAACCAAATGAATAAGCGCGATGCCATTACGCGCGACTTTGGTGCAAACATCACTTATACCGAGCCGGTTGGCAAAAGGTCATTGCTTGCGTTCAGCGGTTTTTATAATGTAAATACCGGGCAAAGCAATAAACAAACATATAGCTACAATAATTCATCCGGTAAGCACGATGTATATGATTCACTGCTGAGCAACGACTTCAAAAGCAATTATACCTATTCAGGTGGCGGCATAAGTTTTAGAAGTAACCAGAAGAAATTAAGCCTTACTGCCGGCGCATCTTTGCAGGCGGCGGTGCTAAACACAACTGATAACACCACAAGTGAAAATATACGGCAGCCATTTACGGATATTTTGCCCAACGCGATTTTGCAATATCAGGTAAGCCAAACAAAAACTATACGCTTAGAATATAACACCTACACAACTCAGCCGTCTGTCACACAACTACAGCCGGTTGCAGATATAAGCGACCCGCTGAATGTAAGTATCGGCAACCCGGCATTAAGGCGCGCATATAACCACAGCATCGCCCTTAATGTGTTTGCAGCGAATCCTTCCCGCAGAACAAACCTGTTCGGTTTTGTTTCTTTTACATCCACCGCAAATGCTATTGTACAAAGCGATTCAATAACATCTTTTGGTACAAGGGTAAGTAAGCCTGTTAATACCAATGGCGTGGATAATATTTTTGCCAATCTTGAATATGGTTTTCCCTTAAGAAAACTAAAATCGCAAATTGAAATTGGCAGCAGCGTTAGTTATGGCAACAATGTGGCCTTTGTGAATGGGGTGCGAAATAATATAGCTACTACTATTGTTGGCCCAAACCTTACTTATAATTTTAGCAAGGACAACAAACTGGATCTACAGGTAACTGCAAGTATTTCAATCAACGCCTCAAAATATTCTTTACAACCTGCATTCAATACCAATTACATGAAACAGAATTATGGTATTGATATCAACAATTACCTGCCTTTTGGATTATCCCTGCACAACGAATTTAATTACATACTTAACACCGGCAGAACAGGAGGGTACAATACCAATATACCTTTATGGAATACATCGCTGGCAAAAGCGTTTATGAAGAACCAGCGGGGGGAATTAAAGCTGAGTGTATTTGATATGCTTAATATGAACACAGGCATAAACCGCAGCAGCAACCAGGGTTATATTGTTGACGAAAAATACAACGTGCTGCAGCGCTATTTTTTGCTAAGCTTTACGTATAGTTTAAATAAATCGGGGTTGAATACTAAGGGTGGGCCGAATATTAGGATAAGGACGATTTAAGAAGCCCCGGCCATAAAGGGAGAAGAGAGAAAAGCAAACCCCGAGGGTCTTGAAGACCCTCGGGGTTTAACGTAAATGCTTTTTTTAGTTAGATGGTTCATTTTGATGAGATGCCCCGCGAACCGGGATATTACCCCGCGAATTATTTTTTCACCTCATTTTTTTCCCTTTTCAATGTCCCCACTAGCTCCTTCACTTTCTCTCCAATCATGTCCCTTACTTTATTAAACTCTGCCGGCTCCATGTTTTTTGGGTCAGGTATTTGCCAGTCAATAAACTTTTTGGCGGGCATCCAGGGGCAGGCATCGCCGCAACCCATGGTAACTACCACATCAAACGGCGCATACGCTTTTACTTCATCCAATGATTTTGAATGATGTTTGGTAAGGTCGTAACCCAGCTCCTTCATCGCCGCAATGGCTTTGGGGTTAATTACACCCGATGGTTTAGAGCCCGAGCTATAGGCCTCAATACCATCACCGCCGTACATTTTTGCAAATGCCTCGCTCATCTGGCTGCGGTTACTGTTCTCTATACAAACAAAAAGTAGTTTCATGGTGTTGCTTCCCCTACCCCCGTCCGTACCGGAACGGGCGGACCTAAAGGGTGTTTAAAATGATAAAATTTATTTTATAATAACATTGATATTGTTCTTTGGTTTGCCGGCTAAGTATTTCCATACCGGTACTGCTGCAACCGCGCCCAATGTTGTGGCCGTTAAATAGATCCAAATATATTGAGTATGCCCTGAAACAAGTGCAGGCGCTAATGAGCGTGCGGGGTTCATAGAAGCGCCGCAGATTGGCCCGGCAAACATGGCTTCCAGTAACACTACAGAACCAATGGCCAAACCAGCAAACATACCCTGCTCCTTACTGCCCGATGCAACTTTAATGATAACAAGCATAAGAAAAAAAGTAAGTATAAATTCCAATACAAATGATTGCATGGCAGAGCCAGAGGGCAGCGTTGTGCCTAACAATTCATTTGCCGGAAAAAGAAATTTTAAAGTAATGCTTGCCACCATTGCACCCGCAAGCTGGCTGATTACGTAAGGTAACAACTCCTTCAAAGGAAACCTGCCCGCTACTGTAAAGGCAATACTCACCGCCGGGTTTAAATGCGCCCCCGAAATATCGCCCAGGGCATATATCATGCTCATTACAATAAAACCAAATGTTATAGCGACGCCTACATGCGTAACTGCACCGCCGGTTTGCTGGTCAATAATAATAGCACCGGTGCCGCAAAACACCAATGCGAAAGTTCCAATAAATTCGGCGGTAAGTTTTTTCATAGAACCTTATAATAATTGTTTTTTCATTACTACGGCACTTACCGGGCACACATGGCTAAATTCGCTTGACTGTTTTAATGCTTCTGGTACATCCTCCCTGCTGATTTTTTCATACCCTTTCTTTGCAAAATAATCCGGGGCTGTTTCAGTTAATAGGTATAATATTTCTACCCCGTCCTTCTTTGCCTTACCCTCAAGTGCTGTTATCAATTTGCCTGCTATGTTATTGTTGCGAAAATCTTTATGCACCACCAGCGAGCGAAGCAGTCCGTAGTTTTCATACCGCTCCAATCCTATTGCTGCAATTATTTCACCATTGTTGTGGGCGATAAAAAAATTGGCTAACGAAACAGGCAGGTCTTCAACCGGCAGCTTTTCCGATTGTAGTAATGAAACAATGTCTTGTCTTGTTTCATTTGTAGCAGGGGTTATAAAAATTTCGTTTGGCATGTAAATGTTTTAATCAATTAACAGTTGTATTGTTTAGAACGAAGAACTCAAACGCGGCCGACATGCCTGCGAAGGCAGGTATCTCATCAAATTAAACAGGTATAGATTTACACATAATTACAATATTATTTTGGCTCGCTTATACTTATGAGATACCTGCCTTCGCAGGTATGACGGTCAACAGCCTATTGGTTTCTCAACAACATCCATTCTCTGGCTCACAACATTTTCTTTCATCCTTTGAGGGTTTGTCTGCATATACCGTGATGCTTTTTATTCGCGTATCACTGTTTTTATATTCAGCTATTTCTTCTGCCGATAAATAGCTGCTCAATATATCATCCGGCAACGTGATCTCTTTTTCTTTTTGCAAGGTGATATTGGCGAAACCCGCTTCTTCAATTATGCCAAAATACTCATCTTTTTGTATGGCGCCTGTAACACAGCCCGCATAAAGTTCTGCAACCTGTTTCCATTTTTCAGGTAAATTTCCGTGCAATACAATGTCGGAAATAGAAAAATGGCCACCTGGTTTAAGCACCCGGTAAACTTCGCTGAACACCTTATGCTTATTGGGCACCAGGTTTAATACGCAATTGCTTACAATCACATCAGCTTTGTTACTTGTAACCGGCATATCATCAATATCACCTTGCCGGAACTCTACGTTATTAAACCCTAACTTTTCAGCGTTGGCCCTGGCCTTGTTTACCATCGCGGGCGTAAAGTCAATACCAATCACTTTACCAGCATCACCCGTTTCCGCCCTCGCAACAAAACAATCGTTGCCTGCCCCGCTGCCAAGGTCAATAACGGTATCGCCTTTTTTAATTTTCGCAAATTGTGTTGGCAGGCCGCAGCCTAAACCAAGGTCTGCATCTGAATTATAGCCTTCCAAAGCAGTATAATCATCACTCATAATATTATACACATCGGTACTGCAGCAACCCGAGCCACAGCAGGATGATTGGTTTGTTTCCCTGCTTTGCAATGCTATTTCAGCGTATTTGTTTCTTACCGTTTCTTTTATTTGTTCTGCTCTTTCCATGTTTTGAACATTTTATTTATTTGATAATGATAAAAGTATTCGCGTTTATCAAAGCATCATTAAATCCAATACTTAAGTTCTTTGCCCTCCGCAATAAAACCTGTTATTTTTTCTTTTATTTCGTCGCGTACTTTTCTTGTTTGTTCCAGTATTTCTTCTCTTGTGCCTTTAGCAGCCGAAGGATCTGGAAACGACCAACCCATTCTTCTCGTCACACCCGGAAAAATGGGGCATCTTTCTGCGCTTGCTTCATCACAAACTGTAATAACCGCGTTGAACATCCTGCCTTTCTTAAACAGGTCAAAAACACTTTGCGTAATTTTTTGACTTATATCGATCCCGACTTCTTTCATTACTTCCACTACGTTGGGATTGAGGTCACCAGGCTCTAAACCTGCACTTTCTGCCTCGAAATTTTCACTTCCATATTTATTAAGAAAGGCTTCTGCCATTTGGCTTCTTGCAGAGTTGTGTATGCATACAAATAAAACTTTGTGTTTGATAGACATATTAAAAGTTTTAAATGGTTATTTATGTTTAGTTATTTATTGTAATATTGCGATTGATCTTCTCAAAAAAAATCAGCAACAATTCTGCTTTAGGTCAACCTCTTTAAAAAATGATTCAAACAATGCCTTGTACCGTTTCCATACTTTTGGCTCTATGCAATAGCATACACTTACGCCTTCAATGGTACCCTGTATAATCCCTGCATTTTTAAGTTCCTTCAGGTGCTGCGATGTAGTTGCCTGTGCCAAACCGAGTTCTTCAACAAGGTCGCCGCATACACAAGCGTTCTTTTTCACGAGGTATTGTAAGATGGCTATACGCGCCGGGTGCGCAATAGCTTTAGCCATTGCTGCTATATCGTTTTGCTCTTTGGTAAATAATTCATTTTTTGTCGCACCCATGCTGATCAATTCTATCGCAATATTACGATTAATACTTGACCAGCAAAATTAATTTTGGTAAGAGTCCGAAAGTCAGGAAGACGGAAAGTCCGGAAGTCAGGAAGAAAATACATGAAGTAATTACGAAGCCCTCTTTCTTTCCGACTTCCGGACTTTACTGACTTTCGGATTTCTAATAAAAAAGCCGCTTCGAAGAATCGGGGCGGCTTGTTGTTCCGTCACCAACGGAACGTTTAACCAAAACCAACTGTAAACATTTTTTATATTCTTAACCGGTTAAAACCAGCTTCCTATAAATGCATCATTCACTTTATCACTGTTTGCCAGCTTTTTTCTCCTGCGTGCTTTCTCTATCCTGCGCCATATTAAAGTATAGGGTAACATTAGTACAAGGAAAATAAATGTAAGCGGCGGTATGCCCATAAACGATACCCATTTGCCGCCAAAATGCCTGCGCATAGGCCTTCTTAAACGCTCTGCAATTAAGTACATGCTTGGTACAATTATCAGCGTCATAAAGAACGCAAATGCGAGCCCGAAAATAATGGTCCACGAAAGCGGTTTCCAGAATACTGCATTATCGCCGCCAAAGAAAATATGCGGGTTAAGGTTGCTGAACAAGCTAACAAAATCAATATTAAAACCGATGGCCAAAGGTATCAGGCCAAGTATGGCTGCCATAGCAGTCAACAATACCGGGATGATACGCGTTTTACCCGCCTGTATAACTGCTTCCCGTGTTTTTAATCCCCTGCTGCGAAGTTCGTCCGCAAACTCTATTACTAATATTCCGTTCTTTACCACTATGCCCGCAAGGCCAACCACGCCAAGCCCTGTCATAACACCCGAAACAGTCATACCGGTAAGGGTAAAGCCAAGCAGAACGCCTATTACACTGAAGATGATCTCGGTTAAAATAATTACCGCCTTGCTTACTGAGTTAAACTGTAATACAAGTGATATTAATATTAATCCCAGCGCTATTAACAATGCCTTGCCAAGAAAAGCCAGTGTTTCGGCCTGCTGCGCGTCCTCGCCCGTTTGTTCTATGCTAACATCCGAAGCTTTGCTTTTAAAGCCTTCAATATCGTGCGCTATCACCTGGTTAACCGCAGGTGGCGTAAAGCCACTCAGCAGGTTAGACCTTAACGTGATGACCCGCTTTTGATTTTTATGTTTTACGCTGCCCAGCGTATTGGTATAATCAACTTTAACCATATTAATAATAGGCACGCTTCGTATAGCGCCATTCATTGCCATATCCCTGTAGGTGATCTTCATGTTCAGCAGGTCATCAAGGCTTTTGCGCTGTAACACATCATTGCGCAGTTGTATCTTATATTCATCCTTGCCCTCTTTTATCTTGCTTACTTCTTTTCCAAACAATGCTGTCTTAATTTCCTGCCCAATTTGTGCGGAAGAAATACCTTCAATATTTGCGCGTTCCCTGTCAACGGTTAGCGATACTTCCGGGTTGGTAAGGTCAATATCCATTTTCAGTTGTTCAACGCCCGGCACCTGTGCCGAATCGAGATAGTTCTTAAGTGCTACTGCCGTTTTTATCAAACCGTCGAAATCATCTGTATTGGTAGATACTTCAATGTTAACGGGCGGGTCAGTTTGCGGGCCGTTTGCTTCCTGGTCAACAGATATCTCTGCTCCGGGAATACCTTTTGCAATCACACGTATGCTGTCCATTATTGGCGTGGTGGCTATGCCATGCCGTTTAGCAAATTCAACAAACGATACCTGTATCCTTCCCAATTCGGGATGGGTGCTTTGGTCGCCACTTTGCGGGTCATTGGCGCCTATCGCAACGTTGGCAATAACACTTTCAACAATGTCATTCTTTTTTCCGTTGTCCATTCCCAGTACTTTATACACGCGGTTTTCCAGTACATGGGTAACAGAATCGGTATAATCAACAGCAGTACCAACAGGCAGCTTTAGATAAACAAATACCTGGTTAGGATCGCCCTTGGGAAAAAACTCTACCTGTGTTCTTCCTGTGGCAATAGAAACACCAAATGCGATAAATGAAAAGATCAGCAGGGCAATGGTACCAATAAGCAAACCAACCGGCCTGTAACCTTTCAATGCCCAGCGCAGCAGGTTTTCGTAATGGCTCATTATCCAGGGCAGGGCGCGATGCTGAAAACTGTCGATCACATCCTGTATCACATACTTGTTTAATATGACAAGCAGTGTGATGAATATAAGTATGTTGCCCAGGAATGAAATGTGCGCTAGGTCGAGCAAAATACCCAACGCAATGGCTATCCAAAAACCCGGCTTTTTAAATATTGCACTCTTTGGCTGAGCCTTGTCTTCCCCGCTGTGTGTCATAAAATCAACCGCAAAAACCGGGTTCATAATAAATGCCACTATAAGCGATGCTGTTAAAGTAAATATCAGCATGGCAGGCAGGTATATCATAAACTTACCAATAAGGCCCGGCCAGAATAATAGCGGGAAAAACGGTGCAAGTGTTGTAACCGTGCCCACAAACACCGGCACAAATATTTCGCCTGCCGCCATTTGGGCTGACGTAGTTGAAGTTATTTTTCCTTTACCCTGTGCAAAAATGCGGTGCGTATTTTCTATAACCACAATAGCGTCATCAACAATAATACCCAGGCCAAAAAGCAGTGCAAAAAGTACAATAAAGTTTAACGTTATATGCGTGCCCACAATAAGGTCTCCGACCGGCAAAAATATAAACGCGACAAACATACTCAGCGGAACGCTGAGCGCTACAAAGAATGCATTTACAACCCCCATGAAAAACATGAGGATGATAAGCACCAGCACAAAACCAATTACGATGGAGTTTACAAGATCGTTAAACGAACTGCGTGTCCTGGTGCTCATATCACCTGTTACAACCACATTAAGGTCGGGAGGAAAATTTAGCCGCTTCATTTCCGCAACAAGCCCGCGAACAGTATCGGATGTCTCAATAAGGTTTTCACCCGAACGTTTAATGATGTTTAGGGTAATTACATTTTTACCATCAAGCCTGGCATAGCTTTCTTTTTCCTTTGCAGTGTCCTTTATGGTGGCAATATCTTTTAAATAAACAATACCACCGGAAGGATTACGTAAAACAACTTTTGAAATATCATCCGCTGTTTTAAACTGCCCTTTTAACTGAACGGTACGCTTCATATCGCCCACCTGCAGCAATCCACCCGATATGTCAAGGTTTTCTCCCCTTACTGCATTCTCAATATCGCCAAATGTAAGGTTGGCACTCTGCATCCGGTTATTATCTACGTTTATCTGGAACTCTCTTTCCGGTGCGCCAACCTCATCAACCCGGTTCAGCTGGCTTAAGTCTTCCAGTTTGTCCTTAAGGTCGTCTGCAAATTTTTTCAGCCTCACTACATCATAATCGCCGCTAACATTCACATACATAATAGGCTGGTCGCTTAGGTTCACTTCAAGTGCGGTCGGCTGTGTAGTAAGGTCTGTGGGCAGGTCTTGCTTTGCTTTATCTATTGCATCCTTCACTTTTTGCAGGGCCACATCCTTGTCAACCTTAGTATCAAATTCTACAATAATGGCTGAATAATCCTGCTGCGATGTGCTGGTAACCTTGTTTATTTTAGCGCCTGTAATGCCCTTTATTTGTTTTTCAATCGGTTTGGTAACAAGGTTTTCAATGTCCTTTGGCGAGTTGCCTACATAAGGCGTTTGCACATATATATAGGGGATAACAATATCAGGAAACTGTTCCTTAGGCAGCGTTACAAATTCAGTTACCCCTATTATGCTTAAAAAAAGCATTACGAGATAGATTGAAGTTTTATTTGTTACTGCCCAGGTGGTTGGCCTGAAATGTTTAAACTTGCCCGTAAAATTCTCTAATGCACTCATACAATTAGTTTGAATTATGATGTACTATCATGTACAATAACACTCAGCTTAATATTTTTTCCGCGAACACTGCACACTTGCTTTTTTTATTGCGCCATGGTTACAGGCTGCCCATCGTATAAAGACTGGAACCCTTCTGTAATTATTTTATCACCGGCCAGCAGGCCGCTGAATATTTCCGCGTTATTACCGTAAGATTGGCCAACAACAACCGGCTTCTTTTTTGCAACAATTTTATCTTTATCGGTTACTGCAACAAATACATATTTTCCTTTATCGTCAGTTTGTACAGTATTCACCGGCACTGATATAACATTGGCCGCACTGTAATCCTGTATTTTAACATTGGCTATCAGGTTTGGCTTAAGGTCTCTGTCAGACGGCAAATGTATCTCTACATAAAATGAGCGTGAGTTGGGGTCTATTACCTTGCCCGCTACAGAAATTTTTGCTGTAATGGTTTTATTAAGGTCAGGAAAGTTTATCAGCACATTGTCACCTACATTTACTTTGCTAACATAATTTTCAGGCACCTGCGTGGTAACTTTAAGATCGTACGTGTTTACAATTTTTATTTGCTGTGCTGCAGGCGCAAATATTTCGCCCACTCTCACGTTTACGTCTTCGGCAACACCAGCCACATCGCTGTAAACAGATGTGAAATTTACCTGTTCCTGCGCCATGTTTATCTGCTCCTGTGTTGTTTTTAGCTGGCTTTCCAGGTTATCAACATTATTTTTATCGGTTATTACCTGTATCTCCGTTCCAATGCCCTGGTCCCATAAATTTTTTTGCCTCCTGTAAACATCTTTGGCATAGTCTAACTGTGTTTGCAGGGTTACCAACCCCTGTTGTGCGGCTCTTAAATTTTGTTTGGCAATTACATCATCCAGTTGCAGCAGCAGTTGCCCCTTTTTAACCTGTTGCCCTTTTTGAACATACAATGCTTTTACCTGGCCGCCGGTGCCGTTGCGGGGTGTTACATACGAAATATTAACTGCTTCAACTTTGCCCTGCAGGTCAATATAATGTACAAAGGTTTCAGGCGCCAATGCCTTAACTGAAACAAGCGTTGTATTTTGCAACGCGGCGCTGGTATCTATTTTAGCAATATCATCCTGCAGCTTAACAATAGCATCGTTTATTTTTACCTGTTCTTTTTTCAAACTGTCTAATGTTGCTTTCTTTTGTGCCAGTGTGCCGCCGCCCGTTTTATCACCGCCGCATGACACGATAAGCAAGCTTGTAAAAATGAAGAGAACAATAATTATCTTTTGCATATAATAAATTTTGGTCTTGATGGTTTTCAAATTATTTGGTGTTACAATTTTCCTATTGCATTGTTATAATCTATTTTGGCAATAATAGCATCGTACATGGCGCTTATATAATTGCTTTGTGCTGTTTTAAGGTCTGCCTCTGCATTATTGATATCAGTAGTTGATCCTACACCTGCCCCGTATTTTTTCCTGGTTTGCTCATATACCTGTTCGGCCAGGGCCATATTTTTCTTCTGGTTGTCAAGCGTGAGTATTGCCGTGGTAAAATTTCTCTTTGATGCAGCAACAGCAGTATCTATGGCCAGCTTTGTGTCTTCGATCATATTCTCGGTCTGCATAAGCTGAAGCCTTGCTTTTGATATGTTTGACGCTTTAGCAAATCCATCAAATATGGGTATGCTGATGTTTACACCAATGTATGATGTGGTATACCATGCCCCGCCGCCGAAAACATCAAACTGGGTGCGCTGCGCTAATTTGCTGTACACGCCTGTTAAACTTAATACAGGCAGATAGCTTAATTGATAACGCTTGATATTAAATTCCCCTAATTTTTTAGTTTCCTGCAACAGCTGGTAATCCTTCCGGTCTGTATATTGATACCCGGTGTCTATAATATCCTGTTTTACCTGGTCTTCATTAACACTATCGGTCAGCACCAATTCGTCATTTACAGGCATCCCCAGCAGGTATTTTAAACCCAGGTAACCATTATCAATGGCGCTTTGTGTTTTTAGTTTTTCTGTTTGCAGGTTGGCTAGCTGAACATTGCTTTTGTCAACATCGATCTGCTCCGCAAAGCCATTATCATGCATTATTTTGGTATCGTGTACAAGCTGCCCTGCTTTTGTAATGTTAGCATCAATAATGTTCATTTGTATCTTACTGGCGGCAAGCTGGTAATAGATCTTGTATATGTTTATTTTAATGGCCTGTTCCGTTACCTCAACACCTTTCATTGCGTAGTCGAGCGAGGTTTTCCTGGCCTTCAGGCCTACAAATACCTGGCCGTCAAACAGCGTTTGCTGAAGTGTTACGCTGCCATTGGCATTGTACTTTGTACCAAACTGAACCGGAAAATAAGTACCCGGCTGCGGTGGGTTAAGAAAAATACCGGGGAGCAGGGTTGTAGGAATATCTATATAATCTGTAAGGCCAGCGGCGCCTGTTACCTGCGGCAATGCCTGCGATGTAATGTTACGGTTTGTCTGTTGCTGTATTTGATAATCAAGTAATGCATTTTTTACTTTTATATTGTTTTTATGTGCATAGTCAAGGCATTGCTGAACGGAAAACTCATGTGTTGCCGGCAATTGTTGTTTTTGCTGGGCCTTTATTCCATTGTTTATAAATGCCGTTATGCATATCACAATTATTCCAATGATCCTTTTTTTCTGCATACAGTTAGTTTTTAATTTCTTTTTGTTGCTGATAATATTTTTGAATAAGCTTAGCGCCCTTTGATGTTGCGATACTGTATAAGAACAGGATGCCCAGCTCGCGGCCCACTTCAGAAATGAGGTACCGGTTGTGCGGAAAAATATCCTGGTTAAACGTCATAAACGACGAACCTATCCTGTATTTTGTTACAATGTCCATATTAATATCAGGCCTGTACAGTTCTTCTTTTATGCCCCTTTCAAGATTTTCTCTTATCACACGGTACATAAACTTATTTGCGTGGTCCATGAATTTTTTGTGTGACTTGAAATGATGTTTTTCCAGGTCGCTCATTATCAGCGGGTTCATCGCTTTAAACATTTCTTCCATGCCCTCAAGTGAAATGAACACTTCATGTATCGCATTTTCAGACGATTCCTGGTAGCGGCAGCATTTTCCTTCATTCTGCAATATTTCTTTGTCAACAACACCCTCTACTATCTCGTCTTTATCAGCAAAAAACTGGTAAATGGTTTTTTTTGACATCCCCAGTTGGCCGGCTATTTCATCCATGGTAACTGAGCGTATGCCATACCGCATAAAAAGATCTGCAGCTTTTAATATAATTCTTTCCTTCACTTCCATAACATAAAAATCAGGGCACAAAACTATGGAAACTTTTTTTGGAATTTGAGTTTCCAAGCAAAAATTTTCATTTTTTCTTGATGAGCGGTAAGATGTATGCCTGCAAAAAGGCTAACAAATGATTGTGAATGAGGGGCTAACGATTGTTTATGCATGCATAAATTTTTTATTGCTTACTTTATAGTAAAATATCTCATCATGACTAACTGGAGACGCCGCTTATTAGTTAATTTACGCATTAGAAGGCTACTTCAATTTTTTTTCCAGGGGCTTGTGGTTATTGTACCGGTAGGCATAAGCATTTACGCCGTACTCTGGCTTTTTAATGCTGTTGACAGCATTTTACCCAACATCATTAACTATTTTTTCCCGGGTTTTCTTAACTCAGAAACCGGGCAGATAAGGCATATTCCCGGCGTTGGTTTTATAATAGTGCTGATCATAGTTATATTGGTGGGCAGTATCTCATCCTCATTCATTGTAAGTAAAATAATTGATTTTTTTGACGCAGTGCTTGAGCGCACCCCTGGTGTTAAATTTATTTATTCATCAGTCAAAGATTTTTTGGAAGCTTTTGCTGGCAACAAGAAAAAATTTGATAAGCCCGTATTGGTTAACGTGGATGCAGCGGATGTTTGGCGCATTGGCTTTATTACAAAAGAAGATGCGGTGGATTTTGAGCTGCTTGACCATGCTGTTGTTTATGTGCCGCTTTCGTACGCTATAACCGGTGTAATTTATATAGTTCCTAAAAAAAATATCAGGCCGCTAAATAATATCAGTTCTGCCGATGCTATGAAGTTTGCTGTTTCCGGTGGCGT
>Ga0206922_1010_pt1 | contig 61825 bp, 60 predicted proteins | sample Alteio_BWOrgHeat_63_FD_152976 | JGI IMG/M metagenome (GOLD analysis project Ga0206922, IMG submission 152976) | Enriched cells from forest soil in Barre Woods Harvard Forest LTER site, Petersham, Massachusetts, United States -... | ecosystem: Environmental > Terrestrial > Soil > Temperate forest >... | reverse complement strand
AGATGTTCAGCGAGATATTCCTGTTCGGTTTGCCCTGGAGTAGGTATAAGAATGGATTTTTTTTGCATGCATAACACTTCCATAACAGTGGTGTAACCGCAACGGCTTATCACAAATTCGCTTTCTTCAAAAGCCTGCTGCATGTGGCCGGTAGGGAGATGATTTACAACTGTACAGTTAGGAGATGGAGCGCTTATTTCCCCTCCGTTGCCTGGTTTACCTCTTACCAGTAAAATATGTCCATCCATTTTGGCGATAATGTCCAATATTTTCTTTTCCAGGAGCGTACGTTGCGGTTCAGGGCCTGATAATATAATCAGCCAGGTATATTTTTTTGTGCGCAGGGTTATCGCGTCAAACCTGCATAATGGCCCGATATACTTCAAAGGAATTAAAGGTAGTTTTTTTGGGTGGGAGAGTTGCCCTGCTATTGTATCACCATTTGCTACATCAGGCACCCAGCATTCTGTAAAATGGTTTATAAATCTGTAATTGATGTTCTGTATTATTTTTTCCAGCCATCTGTAACGGGCTTTTATAAGCAGCTGGTGCGTTATAAAAATACAGGGAATTTTAGTGGTATATAGCCCAAAACGATTATCTGAAATTATTAAGTCAAATTGGTTTTCTGCAATTATTTTTTTGCAACCATTTATGCTCTTTCCTGATGGTTAACAGAATTTTGGGCGACTGGAATAAAATTTTTAGGGCTAACCAGCGTTTTCCGGTAGAGTATTTGATGTTATACCCAAATAAATCAATCATTGAAATGGACGGGAACTCTTTCTCAAGCAGCGCTTTTGTATTGCCTGAAGCTGCTATTGTTACAGTGCACCCGTTAACTAACAGTTGCTTTATTAAGGGAATACAGCGCGTAGCGTGGCCTAAACCCCAGTCCAATGGGGCTAACAGGATATTCTTTGACCTTAAATTTTGCTCAAAATTCAAATCCAGTATTATTAATATGTAAAATTCATCTAATTTTAAATACTGATATTATGAAAAGAAAAGTAATTCAAACAATTGTTTTACTGTTATTGATCAGTTCGATAATGAGTTCGTGCAGCGAAGGCCTCTACGGGAGGGGCCGTCAAAAGTGCGGATGCCCCTCGCATAGAGGAATGGTAGGTTAACAGTTTTTTTCAATATATATGATGTAAACAAGTCGTGTTATGAGCCCCCAAAACAGAGACTTGCTGGTGCTTACAAAAAAAACAGCAATGAACGCTAAACAGCTAAAACACGAAGTAGAGCTGCTAAACGAATTGTTGTATAATGTGGAAAATTTGAATTCGTTTTGTACCGCCAACGAAGTAGTTGACATAAACCGGTACAAGATCATTCAAAAACCACACTTGATCCAACAGGCTATACGGGAAAAAGGATCAAGCCCTTTCGTATTTATCAGCAACAAAAATTAAAAAGCAAAGAACGATTGCAAGCGCGAAAAAATTTAACTCCGGAAAAACCCGGAGTTTTTTATTTTAATTTCTCAAGCGCCGCCTCAAGCTGGTTAAACATTGCATCAATATCCTCTAAATGGCAGGTGCCTACACTAAGCCTGTACCAGGGCGAATTATTTTTGGCACCAAAGGCATAGAACGGCACGACCGCCAGTTTTGCTTCGCTTAAAATATACGCGGTAACATCTGCCTGGGTGGTTAATTTACTTTCGCCGTGTGTTTTTCCCGCAAGGTCAAGTTTAATGGTAAGGTAAATGGCTGCCTGCGGCACAACCGCGTCCACTGAATACCCTTTATTTTTTAAAGCGATAAAGCCCCCGTATATTCTTGTTAATCTTTCTTCAAGCCCGGCTTTAAAAGTAACAAAATATGATTCCAGCGCTTTTTTATTGGGCAAGAATTTAGCGGTTGCTTTTTGCTCGCTCATAGGCCCCCATGCCCCAAGATGGCTTAGCACCGCTTTCATTTTTGCAATAGGCTCTGCGGGGCCAAATGCCCACCCGATGCGCAAGCCTGTAGAAGCCAGCGCCTTTGAGATGCCATCTATAAAAATGGTATATGGTTTCATTGCCGGCCTTAAGGTAATGGGATTGTAATGTTTTGTATCGCCATAGGTTAGTATCCAGTACATCTGGTCAAACATCATGTAAAGCTTTTTTCCATCGCCACGCCTTTTATTTTCTTCCAGTACCAGGTCGCAAATTTTCTCCAGTTCTGCTTTTGGCAGCGTGGTGCCGGTTGGGTTTTGCGGTGTACATAAACAAATAAGCGATGCACCCACTATGTGCGGCGCTATATCTGCAGCGGTCGGCATAAAATGATTCTCAACCGTCGCTTCAATTACACAATGCTGCCCTTCATGCAAGTGAACGTAGTGGTTATTATTCCATGATGGCACCGCATAAATCACCTTATCTCCCTTATCAACTATTGTTTTAAATACGGTGTATATCAATGGCCTGCCACCGCTTGCAATAAGTATTTCGTTAGTAGCATATTCCAGCCCTTCCCATTCTTTTAAAAACTGCGATACGGCGCTACGCAGTTCAAGCAGCCCATCACCGGGCGGATAGTTGGTATAATGGTTACGGTACGCTTCTACAATCAAATCCTCCAGTTCCTTTGGGATGGGGAAAATAGAAGGGTCAAAATCACCAATAGTAAAATTATAAATATGCTCTCCCTGTCTTATACGGTCATTGATCTCGTTGCCCAGCCGCACGATCTCCGATCCTACCAGCGACTCTGCCATCCTGCTCAGCTTACTCATATTCAAAAAAATTTGCCTGCAAAAGTAATTTTAATATGCCGTAAAACAGGAGCATTTTTTACCAACTGCAAATAAGCGCTTTAAGGCCAGTTATCCCGGCGGTGAAAAATCACAAAATACAATTGTGATTTTTCACAAACAATAAACCAAAACATATTAGTTATTTTGTAACATTAAATAACCGTACTATTAATTAACCCCAAAAAAACCAAAATGATCATGTCACAAAACTGGAGCGTCATTAAAAGCGAAATTGCCACTTTCAGAGATTATGTAAAAAAGCTGCCACCGGCGGCAGAGGCAAAAGCTTCCTTTTGTTATTTACTTACAAAAGACGAAATTGACAGGCTGCTTGCCTTAAAGGGAGCAGGAACTTCTTTAGACGGTGTTCGTATTTACCTTGGTGGCGAAACAATAGAAGGCCATCTTGTACCTACCGTGCATGTAGTTGCATGCGAAAAAGATGGCCACCAATACAATGATTACAATGTACCCGAATCTATGCCGCATGTTGCCATGGCCGCAGAAACAGGGATCGTGCCGTTAACAGACGCCACTGCTACAAGCGGCTCAACAGCAGATTTAAAACCATGCCCCACCTTCTGCAGCGGCACAAATATCCTTACAAGTTAATTTTTTATGATAAATCTTTTATTGTACAGCGATACATATATGCCCCTTATAACCCTGTTTATTTATGCAGGTATATGGAAAAGCATTAACCGGCAGGAATTAGTGATATTGATCTATTGCATTTTTAATGTTATTGTTTTTGCGTTGAGTAATATACTGGCAGAAAAACACATTCACAATATGCCTTTGTATCATATCAGCAGCCTGGCGGAAATATGGATCATTTCGTTTTACATATTAAAAAAGATAACCGGTAAAAACTTTTCACCTGCTTTTTTTATAGTGAATATAATTTATACCGGTTTTTTTATTTGCAATATTATATTTTGGGAAGACCTCACCGTCTTCAACAGTAATTCTGCCGGGGTTACCAGCATTGTAATTTTGTTTCTTTGCATGTATTATTTGCTGAAGCTGTCTAAAAGTGACGAGATACTTTATTTTCAAAAGTTACCTTCTTTCTGGATAATCAGCGGCTTTCTTATTTATAATGCTGTAAGCCTGCTGGTGTTACTGTCATATAAATACTTTACTTATGTAAGCACTAATAATGAGGCTGACCATTTATGGTTTGTTCTGTCTGTTGCAATTATCGTTAAATTCGCCCTAATTTCAACAGGACTGCTATGTTACAAGCGATGGCCAACTATACATTTACCTTTCTTATTGTAGGCATAGTGGTGATATTGTTTTTCGTAATCTTTTTTTATCTTTTTATCATTCAGCTTCACCGGCGCAGAATTATACACCAGAAAGAAGTAATTGAACTTAAAGGGCAGTACGAACAAACTATTTTACAATCGCAGCTGGAGATACAGGAGCAAACATTCAGGAATATTAGCCAGGAAATTCATGACAACATCGGGCAGGTGCTTAGCCTTGCAAAGCTTAACCTTAATACAATAACACCACACGGCGGGAATGCTGAGACAATAATGCTTACAGAAGAGTTATTGGGAAAAGCTATATCGGACCTGCGTGACCTTAGCCGCAGCCTTAACACCGAAAAAATAACGGATATAGGTATTTGCGAAGCCATAAAACATGAATTGAATATTATTGGGAAGGTTGCACGCATTAAAACAACCTTTTTTTGTGATGATGAAGAAATATTATTGAGTAATGAGCAAACGATCATTGCATTCAGGATGATGCAGGAAATACTCAATAATATTCTAAAACATGCAAAGGCAACAGAAATAACAGTTGATATGGCAACAGGGGATGAAACCATTACAATAAATATTGCTGATAACGGTATTGGTTTCGACAGCGATAAATTAAAAAGTTCAGAAACGGGTATAGGCCTTAAAAGCATTCAGCAGCGCTGCAAACTTATTAATGCAGCCTGCACCATTAATACGGCGCCCGGAAAAGGAACGGGCATACAGATTGTAATTAAGAACCACATAACAAAAGCATATGACAAAAGTAGCCCTCGTGGATGATCATGCTTTACTAAGGAACGGCCTTGCTTCTGTAATTAATAATTCCGAAGGCTACCAGGTTGTTTTTGAAGCGGATAATGGAAAACATTTTATAGAACTTTTGAAGAAAAACCCGAAGCCGGATATTGTGCTGCTGGATATTACCATGCCTGAAATGGATGGCTTTGAGACAGCCCAGTGGATAAAAGCAAATGAGCCGGGTATAAAGATATTGGTGCTGTCAATGATGGATAATGACACATCCATCATACGGATGCTTAAATACGGTGCAAAAGGTTATATACTTAAAGACAGTAAGCCCGATGTGCTTAGAACTGCTTTGCGCGAGATTGCCGAAAAAGGCTTTTTCTTTAACGAGCTGGTAAGCGGCAGGCTGGTTCACCTGGCCAACCAGGCCGCAGATGAGAAAGGCAGGAACGTCATGCTGAACGAAAAAGAAACTGAGTTCTTAAAATTATGCTGCACTGAAAAATCTTATAAAGAAATTGCCGACGCCATGCATATTACACCCCGCGCAGTTGAAGCACTTAGAAGCAATTTATTTGAAAAACTTGAAACATTATCAAGAGTGGGCCTGGTAATGTATGCGATACGAAATGGGATTGTTAAGATATGATCATTGCAGATTGGCGATTGCAGATTTCTGATTGATGAAAGGCCGCATCTTTTTAAAATGTTTATATTATTCTAACTATATGGTTTCTAATTAATAACACATATATCCTCTCCAAAAAATCTACAATCTGAAATCTGCAATCGCCAATCTGCAATGATTAGCTGTTAAAGACTAACCGACTATTAATTACCTTTGCCGAAATTTTTTCTATGGCCCAGTTCCGCAATTTCAGAATGGTAAGTTATGTAGTGTATGGCAGAGGTTCTTTTAATCAACTGGATGAAATATTAGCGCCCCAAAGAAGGGGTGATGCCCCTATGATATTTTTGGTTGATTTTGTGTTTGATGGTAAACCACTTATAAACCGCATCCCCTTACGTGGAAAAGATAAAATAATAATTACCGACGTTACCTATGAGCCAAAAACATCGCAGGTAGATAAGCTTGCGCAACAATTGAAGGAAGAGTTTGGTATGGTAAGCGGCATCATTGGCATTGGCGGCGGTTCTGTAATGGATTTAGCTAAAGCAGTTTCGCTAATGATGAATAATCCGGGCTCATCCGCTGATTACCAGGGATGGGACCTGGTTAAAAATCCCGGCGTTTATAAGGCAGGTATTCCCACACTTAGCGGTACCGGTGCTGAAGTAAGCAGGACAACCGTTTTAACAGGCCCAACAAGAAAGCTGGGGATGAACTCTGATTATACCCCGTTTGACCAAATAGTTTTAGATCCTGAGCTTACAGCCAATGCACCTGTAAACCAACGTTTTTATACGGGCATGGATTGCTATATACATTGTATTGAAAGCCTGGAAGGAACCTACCTTAATGAGTTTAGTAAAAGTTACGGAGAGAAGGCCCTGCAGCTTTGCCGCCAGGTATTTTTAGATAAAGATGTTTGGGATGAAGAATGTGATGATAAATTGATGATGGCATCTTATGCGGGGGGCATGAGCATTGCTTACTCCCAGGTTGGTGTTGCGCATGCGGTAAGCTATGGGCTTGCTTACTTGCTGGGTACAAAACATGGTATTGGCAATTGTATTGTGATGAACCATTTGGACGAATATTACCCTGCGGGCGTTGCTGAATTTAAGCGCATGGTTGAAAAACATAACATTGAAATACCCCAGGGCATTTGCAAAGGCCTTAATGATGAGCAATTTGACATTATGATGAATGTGGCCCTTAGCTTAAAACCATTATGGGAAAATGCGCTTGGCAAAGACTGGGATAAAATAATGACAAGAGAGAAGTTAAGGGCTTTGTATGAGAAGTTGTAAAATACAGTTGTTTTAATAAAATTATAGCCGGGCATCGTCCCGGTTTTGTTTTTCTTCTTAACGTTTAATCGCACCTCTCCTCCAACAACAAGCGTATATTTGCCGGCTAATTATGGAAAAATCGAATTTTATTGATTATATACGCATATTCTGCAAAAGCGGGCATGGGGGTGCAGGCAGTAAGCATTTTATGCGTACAAAGTACAATGCACAGGCCGGCCCGGATGGTGGCGACGGTGGCCGGGGTGGGCATATCATTCTAAGGGGCAATACACAAACCTGGACATTGCTGCATTTGCGGTATTATAAAAATGTGCTGGCCGAAGATGGGGAGAATGGCAGTAAAAACAACAGCAGCGGACGAATGGGCAAAGACATTATTATTGATGTGCCGCTTGGCACTATTGCAAGAGATGAAGAAACAGGCAAGCTGCAAGCAGAGATACTGGAAGACGGGCAGGAAGTTATTTTAATGCCCGGTGGCCGTGGCGGGTTAGGCAATGGCAACTTTGCGACACCTACCAACCAGGTGCCTGAATATGCTCAACCGGGTGAAGAGGGTGTTGAGGGCTGGAAAACACTTGAGCTTAAAGTATTGGCTGATGTGGGATTAGTTGGTTTTCCCAACGCAGGTAAATCAACCTTATTATCTGTTATAACCGCAGCAAAGCCTAAAATAGCTGATTATGCCTTTACCACTCTGACGCCGCAGTTAGGTATTGTTGAATACAGGGACGGAAAATCATTTTGTATTGCCGACCTGCCGGGTATTATTGAAGGCGCTGCGGAAGGCAAAGGGCTTGGGCACCGTTTTTTACGCCATATTGAACGCAACGCCGTGTTGCTTTTTCTCATCCCCGCCGACAGTACCGACCACAAAAAAGAATTTGAAGTATTGCTGAGTGAACTGGAGCAATATAATCCTGAAATGCTGCAGAAAGAATTTGTAATAGCCATCAGCAAAAGCGATATGCTGGATGATGAATTAAAGGCAGCTATTGAAAAAGAGTTGCCTGCCAATATTCCGCACATATTTATATCCTCCGTTACACACAAAGGGCTTGCGGAACTGAAGGACCTGTTATGGCTAACACTTAATAAAAAAGTATTAGCGTAAATGCAGGTTATTTAAATGAGAACTTATTTTAAAGAAAAATATTTAACACTCAATATTTTACCTAATCCTGCATTTGGATGTTACGTACCAAATATTATTGGTTTTTTAAGCCAAGTGGGACACCTTTTTTGGGAAAAATTGCGGGGTTTGATAATTGGCATAAGCGGAAATAAGCCTGGTTCAATTACTTCAATTTTTCAAAAATGTATATTCAATATAGCCGCCCGGGGTATATGGAGTTCTTAGGGTTAATGTATCGTTACTGATGGTCATGAAAAATCCGCTGGAGGAGGAAAGTATGCGGCCGTCCCTTGTTACTTCATCAATGGTAAACAGGTTGAATATGCCGGTAGTGACAAAATTGTTTAACTGTAATACCCGGGCATTATTATATGATGAATCTGTAGTAATGGAATAAGAGCCTTGTGAAATCTTCTGCCTGTTAAGCTCGCAGGTGTAGGTATTATTGGTATTGAGTTGCAACAATACTGCCGAATCACGCTGAGGTTTTGTTATAGTGGCATACGGCGAAGCAATAGACGAGGCTTTTTGCTGCAGCAACCATCCACCAGCAGGACTATTATCGGGTGTTAAAGCACCGATTGTTTTTTTGCAGGATGACAAAAATATTATGCAGGCGAAAAGGATAAAAAAGAAAGATCTCATAAAAGTTGTTTGATTAATGACAGGCCTGCAGAATAATTCATTGCAAAAAGGAACAGTTTATTTTATTACCGGAAAGATCAGGAATGAGGATGATAAATTGAAATCAGTATTAAGTTTTTTTGAGGGAGGCCATTTATAATAATTTATCGGGTGTAATGGGCAGGCTGCGCACCCGCTTGCCTGTAGCATGATACACTGCATTGGCGATAGCGGCCGTTAAACCTATCAACCCCACCTCGCCGAGGCCCTTGGCGCCCATTGGGTCAAGTACCGGGTCTGGTTTGTCAATAAACAGCGCATCAATTACCGGTGTATCTGCATGCACGGGCACATGGTAATCTGCCAGGTTATGGTTTACATAACGCCCATAACGGTGGTCAACTATACCTTCCTCCATTAAGGCAATACCAATGCCCCAGGTAACCGCACCCAGTACCTGGCTTCGGGCCGTTTTAATATTCATCACGCGGCCTGCATCAATAGCCGATACCACGCGGATTACCCTGGCTTCGCAGGTAAGGGGGTGAACCTGCACTTCAACAAAATGTACCGAAAATGATTTGCCGGAATATTTTTCTATTTCAGGGCCGGGCTTTGATTCGGCGGTTGCTTCCAGTTGAGGCAACTGTTGTTTTTGCAGGATGGCCACATAGTTGGGTACTTCGTCTCCGCTGCCGGAGATATCTATGAACTTCTTTTTAAGCGCCATTGCAGCATCATACACGGCGGACCCAGTTGATGCGGTTGTATGCGAGCCATATTGCGGAGGCGCCATGGGAAAATCGGCATCTGCCCAGGCTATGTTCACCCGTTCAACCGGAATACCCAAAACATCGGCCGCAATTTGTGTCATAATTGTAATAGAGCCGGGCCCCGTATCGGCCACAGAGCAACGGATAAGCACATCCCCGTTTGCCTTCATCATAACGCTGGCAGATGCAGGCGCGCGCTCCGCTTTGTATATCCCTGTGCTCATTCCCCATCCCACCAGCATATCACCGTTGCGCATTGACCGCGGTACCGGGTTGCGGTTTTTCCAACCAAATTTTTCCGCTCCTTTTTCATAGCATTCTTTTACATAATTACTTGACCATGGCAGGTTTTTCAACGGGTCTTGCTCTGCAAAATTTTTAAGCCTTAACTCCAACGGATCCATCTCCAGCGCATACGCCAGTTCATCCATGGCTGATTCCATTGCAAAGGAGCCACTGGTTTCCCCGGGCCCACGCGCCGGGCAGGGCGTGCTCATGTCAAGCGGTACTAATTTATATTGCGTATGTACATTGGGGCAAGCGTACATTGATTTGGTTGGATCGAGGATGCGTTCCATAAACTGTTCGTACTGTGATGTTGAACCATAAGCCTGGTGGCCGATACCAACCAGGGTACCATCCGCCTGCGCGCCAATTGCATATTTTTGAATGGAGTAAGGCCTGTAACCCACCATGTTAAAAACCTGGCCCCTTTGCAGAGCAACCTGCACCGGGCGCCCTGTTTTTTTAGCGCCTAGTACCGCCATCATTTCCTGCGGCCACATCCTGGACGAACTGCCGAAGGCGCCGCCTACGTACGGCGCGAACACCTTTACATTTTCTTCTTTAAGGTTAAAATATTTGGCAAACTGCTGCCGGGTGGTTTTTACACCCTGTGATTTATTAAAGATGAATAGCTTGTCATCACCCTCCCAATAAGCAGTGGTGGCATGCGGCTCCATAGGGTTGTGTACCTGCAGCGGTGTTTGGTATTCCTGTTCAATGGTAACGGGCGCATTTTTCCAGGCATCCGGTTCGCCTCTTGTATAATCAGTACCTTTTTCCGGGGTAAAAGCATTGCTTAAATTTTCCCGCATTTCGGTATGATGCTCTTCCCGCTGGTATTGAATACTCACCAACGAGGCGGCATATTCTGCTTGCTCAAGTGTTTCCGCGATAACAAGCGCTACCGGCTGGGAATTAAAATGAATTTCATTGTCTAAGAAAGGTTTAAACTCCTTGCCCGCGAATACGGGTATTGCCGAACCGGGGTTGGACATGTAACCGGGCACAGGGGGCGCATTCAGGTGGCTCAATACGCACAATACGCCTGGCACAGCTTCGGCTGCTTTGCTGTCAATAGATAAGATATGGCCTTTTGTAACGGCGCTGGTAACTGCAATACCATGCGCCATATTGGTAAAGTGATAATCAGCGGCATACCGGGCGCTGCCGGTAACTTTGGCAGCAGCCTCTACACGGCTGAGTGGCTGCCCTATGGCTTTTTTAGCAGGTGTTTCCATTACCTTTTTATTACAATCCGGCGGATGATAATGTTCAAGGCTGAAAATAAAAAGAGGGGATTATTGGGGGTAAAGGCCCATTATTTTTGCTTGGGCCCAAACTCAACTGGGACAGAAATTTTTCCGTAATATTACCCTTCTTATTTATACCCCTGCAATCCTTTGCTATTACTCTCCGTAGCAGGTTTTATACTAACCGCTGCACCACCGCCGGGTGCTAATATTAGTTTAAGCGTTGTATTACTGTACACAATAAACTGCTGGATAATATATGCTTCGGGATTGGTTTTCCAATCGGCATTTGCGGCATCGCTGTAAATGGTTGCCACATATTTTTTACCGTTGTCAAGAAAGCTGAGTGGTACATTACCGGTGCGGCTGTTCTCATTTGTTATGGCGCCTACAAACCAGTTGGGTGCACCTTTTTCTTCCCTTGCTATGGTAATATATTCGCCGGGCTCGGCCTCAATAATTTTTGTATTGTCCCAGTCAACGGGCACATCTTTTATAAACTGGAAAGCATCCATGTGTGCCTCATAATTTTCCGGCAGGTCTGCCGCCATTTGTAAAGGGCTGTATATGGTTACATACAATGCCAGTTGCTTTGCAAGCGTGGTATGCATTTGCCTTGTGGGCGCATAGCCAACATAATTGCGCAGCTTGAATATGCCGGGTGTATAATCCATCGGGCCGCCCATAAAGCGGGTAAACGGCATAATGGTTTCATGTGCAGGCGGGCTGCCGGTGCTAAAAGCATTGTACTCGTTGCCACGCCCTGCCTCGCAGGCCAGCCAGTTGGGATAGGTCCGTTGCAGGCCTGTTGGCCTTACAGGTTCATGCGCATCAAGCATTACATGGTATTGCGCGGCTTTCTCCGCAACACGTAGATAATGTTCAACCATCCACTGCCCGTCGTGGTGCTCGCCGCGGGGGATTATCTTGCCCACATAACCGGTTTTTACTGAGGTGTAACCATGGTTATTCATAAAACGAAATGCGGTATCCATCTGCCTTTCGTAATTGGTAGCGGAGCCAGAGGTTTCGTTGTGCATGATCATCTTAACCCCTTTTGATGCCGCATAACGTGTAATTTCACTGATGTCAAAATCGGGGTAAGGTGTAACAAAATCAAAAACAGGTTCTTTCCAGTTGCCAAACCAATCTTCCCAACCGGTATTCCATCCTTCCACCAAAACACCCTGAATGCCATTTTTTGCGGCGAAGTCAATATAGCGTTTTACATTGGCTGTGTTAGCCCCGTGTTTGCCATTGGGTATGGGCTTGCCTTCAGCAGAAAGGCTGTCAGCGAAATCAGAATAATTCCAGGTGCTTTTGCCTGTTTGCATCTCCCACCAAACACCCACAAACTTCATGGGGTGTATCCAGGATGTGTTTGTAATAACGGATGGGTCGTTAAGGTTAAGGATCATTTTTGAAGCAAGTATATCTGTGGCCTTGTCGCTTACAATAATAGTCCTCCACGGCGTTTTTGCCGGTGCGTGCAGGTACCCCTTATTACCCACGGCATCGGGGACCAAACTGGCAGACATTGAGTAAGTAGCCGTATTGACGTGCAGTTGCATGGACGAGTAATTAACCAGCCCGGCCTCGTGTATGTTGATGTACAGGCCATCGGCGGTTTTAAGCATCAAAGGTGTTTGCACCGCGTATTTATCAGGGGCGTCGCGAACAGCTATATCTGTGGAAGACTTTACCATTGCGGTGTTGTCTATTTCGCTGATCTTGGAAACCGTATAGAGATACTCATTGGAATCATAATCGCCGGGTATCCAAAACACTTTATGGTCGCCGCCAAAATTGAATTGTGTTAACTCATCAGATATAATAAAATATTTAAGATTGGGTTGTTTGGGAAACTCATAACGAAAACCCACCCCATCTTCAAATACCCTGAAAATGATGTTAAGCAAGATGTTGGGGCTGTTCTTTTGCCTGAGGTGCACGGTAAGTTCTTCGTAGTGGTTGCGTATGGTGCTTACTTCCCCCAATACCGGTTTCCAGGTTTCATCAACAGCCCTTTTATCAGAGCCCGTTATTTCAAAGCCGTTTTCAAGAGGGGCAGCGTCTTTTAAAACAAACCCAAGGCGGCTGGGCGTAATAAAAGGTTTTTTGTCAAAGTAAACCGCGTAGCCCGGTGCGCCTTCGTCGTCTAATGCAAATTGCAGCGTAACCCTGTTCATGGTTACCGCTATTGAGTTTTTTTCCTGTGCCATTGCCTGTAAAGAAAGCAGCACGAAAAAGCAAAAAAAGATATGTTTCATAAATGGTTTTGAAAAGGTATATGGAAGCACCGGTACTAAAGTATTTAAGTAAATATATTTAAAATGATTACAGTGAGGAAATATTATTGGATTAGCGCGGATGTATACATTAAAATTTTCCATGTTATTTCAATGTGCCATAGGCACATTTGGTGGGTAGAGCATGTGTCTTAATGAGCACGAGGCGCTCCGGTAGGAATGCCGCAAGCGCGGGAGTGCTATTCCCGCTATTAATTCTACCCACCAAAAGTCCCGACAGGACTAAATAATATCCTATAATTGCAATATGGTGAACGGACAAAAGGTTGTTGTGGTACTACCCGCTTATAATGCGGCAAAAACATTGCGGCAAACGTATGCCGAAATAGACATGTGTATTGTAGATGAAATTATTTTGGTGGATGATGCAAGCAAAGACGAAACATCGGAAGTGGCCAAAGAAATAGGCATTACGCATGTTATTAAACATGAGCAGAATAAAGGATATGGGGGCAACCAAAAATCATGCTATGTAAAAGCGCTTGAAATCGGTGCGGATATTATTGTAATGCTTCATCCTGACTACCAATACACCCCTGCTTTGATAGGCCCCATGGCTTCATTAATTGCCAATAAAGTTTATCCTGTTGTATTGGGATCAAGAATATTGGGCGGAAAAGCGATTACAGGCGGCATGCCTGCATACAAATATTTTTTTAACCGGGTGCTTACTGTTATACAGAACATTTTAATGGACCAGAAATTATCTGAGTATCATACGGGCTACAGGGCATATCATAAGGAGGTGCTGATGTCAATTCCATTCATGGATAATTCAGACGATTTTGTTTTTGATAATGAATTGGTAGCTCAAATATTTTATGCAGGATACGAGATAGCGGAGATAACCTGCCCGACAAAATATTTTGAGGATGCTTCTTCCATTAACTTTAAACGAAGCATGACCTACGGCCTGGGGGTACTAAGGGTTAGCTTTCAATATGCACTTCAAAAATCAGGGATGGGAAAGTTTGGGATTTTTAAAAATATTGTGAAAAAGAAATGGGAAGAGAATAAAAATTTATAATCTAATATGAGTTTGCTAATACATGCCTAAAAAATATTATTTATTGAACCCTGTCAGGGTTCAACGAAAATTATGCATTATGTCCCCGCGTGAAACGCGGGGCTATTAAAATTTATCCCCTTCGGGGATAAGCGTTAATTCGAGTTTGCCATTTCCCACTTCGTTATCCTTTCGGATAACTTAATAAGCAGACCATTGTTGGCCATATACAAAAGCATTAATGGAAATACTTTGAACAAGCCCCTTTTGGTAGAGTTATCCAGGTCAAGCAAAGGCAATAAATATCCTAAAATGGGCAGCCCAATGTATATAACCAATACGGCGTACAGCCAGTTTTTGCCTGCGCGCGTAAACCTTCGGCTGAATATAATTTCAAGCGCCAGCGCGAATACGAAAATGAAAATAAAATACCCGTAATAGGTGATACCGTCTTTGCTGAAAATAAGCTCCCTGTTAACATCTATAAAGCGCGTTAACAACGGCTTAAGGTTTAACAAGTGCGGGTTAACCTGGTTTTGTATGTTGTATTTTATGGGCAGGTAATGATTGACATAAACGGGCACGCAGATAAAGTAACAAATTAGCGTTGGGGCAAGAAAAATTAAACATATTATCACCCATTTTTTAAAGCCATCGCTGCTTTTAAGATTGTTCCATGTAATTGCGGGTATAACCAGGCAGGCAAGAACAAGTGTTTCGGAACGGATATAGGTTGCAATACCCATTAATAAGCCCGCAAAAGTGAGATAGCCGGTTTGCTTATTCGCAAAAAAGATAAAAAGAAAATACAAAGAGAGGAAGAAGAAAACGGCATTACTGTAATCAAACAGCACCATAAAAGTATAAGCATACATTTCAGGAATGGCGAGAAAACATATAATAAGAAGGCCTGTGACCAGCCTGTGAACAGTGGCGCTGACAGCGTGATATAAAAAAATAACAAAGCTTATAAACACGGTACTTAGCCATAGCTGACCGAAAGGGAAGCCCGCCAGTTTATAAATTATTTGCAGGCAGATGATGAAGGGCGGTTTAAAAACATTGTTTGTGGTTTCAAGGTTTACAGCAAATACGGAGTTGATCATTGTCCCTTCGTGAACAGCGTATTCGGCTATCACTTCTGCGCCGGAGTTAAGGTCCCGCGGCGTTGGCGGCATGTAAAAGCACCGCCATACACTAATTAAAACGATAATAGTGATCAATGTTAAAAAAGGTATTTCATACAACCTTATTTTAAAGTGCGTGTTTTGAAATATTATTTTCAGATGGTGCAGCCCATTGCGAAATTTAATGTTAAGTGTAATACAGGCAATTACCAGCGATAAAAAAATATTCAATGAAGTAAGCGGTATATAAAACAATTGAAGTATAAAAGGAACTAATGAAAAAACAGCAACACCCAATAACATTGATAAGGATAAAAATAAACCGGGCTTCAATTGTATATTAAACAATGTTAATATGCCAAACCCTGCTATTAACTGCAATAACGTGAAGAGTAATATCGTGAGTACGCTAATCACAGCGATATATCAAATTTTTTGAATGCTGCAATTGTATCCAATAAAACATTGCGGCTTTGTACGCTGTCAACAACGATCTTTCCCTTGCTGGCATGCACATACCATTTGGCATCTGCAGCGTTAGTGCTGTTTGGCCATAGTGTTTTAAGGCCCGTGAAATAATAAAAAACAGCAGGTTCGGGTACATGGTACTCCAGACCGTAAGCTTTAAAATAACTTGTAGATGGCAGCAGCACCAGGGCGCTGGTTTTATTGTTTTTCTTTTCAAAAAATGAGGCTATTTGTTTTGAGTAGGTATAATCGGAGCCAAACCTGTATCTCTTCCGGTGCTCTAAATCCAAATTGGCCTTCTCTGTTCTAAGATCACGGTAGTAAGCGAGTATTTTGTTTTTAAACCAATCCTGGTTTGGCGGCAAAAAGAAGAAAAGAATTATGGATACCATACCGGCAAAAACTAAAAGCAACTTTTTTGCAAATGGGCTAAGCTTGTCAAGAAAATGAGTTTGGGAAGACGGTTGCATGTTTTCCATGCTGCAATATTAAAAAGCTTTATCAATTAGCGCTATTTTTATTTATTGTTTTAAATGAAAATCAAAAATGTTATATCTTAGATAAGCTAAATTTGAATAGACTATGCCAGACCCTAAATCTTTCTATGATTTTGACTTTATAATAGATTTGAGTGAAAAACGACTGGAACAATATACTTCAGCTTATCAAACTGTATTACAGCGGTTAACTAATATCATAATTATTTATTCAGCAATAACCATATATTTAGTTCCTATTATTCAGGATGTTTTTGGTGCAGGAATGATAAATTGGATTTTTGTTATAAGCCTTATTATTTTTAGTTTATTATTTATAGCTTCACTTTATTTCACCATTAGGTTACTTATCCCTGAAAAAGTAGCGTACCTGGATGTTACAAAGAATTATTATCAGGATTTACGGCTACAGTATGAACAGAATATGATTAAAGAAAATATGACGCAAGAAGAAAAAAAGGCAATTGAAGAAAAGATTAACTTGCTATTAAAAGCATCCTATATTGATGAATTAGCAAGATCACAAGAAAATAACCGTCGTGTGTTTAGTAGAAAAAGTTCGTTTTATTACAATGCGTTATTGTTTGGATTATTGGCTACTGTACCATATATAGTATGTTTGGGTTTTCACATAAGCAAAAAAGATGATAAAATTCAAAAAATTGAAATAGTTAATTTGAAAAAAACGTAAATTGCATTTAATTTGAAATTTATATTATGCCTTCTAAAAATAACAATAATAATAGTGGGTTGAGTAATAAGACCTCCAGTTCTACTACAATTACGGTTTCTACCCAACTTCCTGGTATTGATAATACCCTGGTAATTGCTTCAAAGCCTTACCTGATCCGCGAAAATTCACAAAAACCGGAAGGAGGGACTTCAGTTATTACAGAAGCCAAAGACCGTTAAATGGCTTGATAATTGTTAGACGGCCAATTTGGTTAGAAGTAAAGAGTTTTTCAAAGAAGCTTATTAACATCGTTCAATAAGCTTTTTATGTTTTATAGCACACCCGTGTTAATTTCACCCATGGTGTCAATGAATTTTTTAATTGCCAGATACCCCTACCCCAACTATGTTTACGACAGGGCATTAAACCTGCGCTAACAACAGGTTTTATCTATAGATAAAGGATAATGACCGACACATTTAGCATATAGTATTGGAAAATAATATTCCTTTGCTTATGTTCCGGTTAAGGCCTTCTGTTATCATTCATATAGTAGCGTGGCTTATTTTTTTTATGCTGCCTTTTATTTTAATGCCCGGTGGCCCTGCAGATGCTAAGAAAATTACCGCTATTTTAGGTTCATATTCCTATTGGGCAACTTACTCACTATACATTTTCCTTTTCTATTTCAATGCCTATTTTTTAATACCCAAACTATATCTCAATAAAAAATACATCATTTATACTGCGGTAGTGTTGGCGATACTTGCCGGAATATATTTCTTTAAACACTGGATAGATTCTCCTATGATGAGTTTGCCCGGCGAGCCTCCCGGAAGAATGCCATTTGGCGGCCGTCCATCGCGGTTGCCTTTGCATGACAGCCTGCGTCATTTTCATGATAGCCTGCGCCATTTTTTTCACGATAGCCTGCACCATTTCCGGGATAGTTTGTTTCCGGGTGCAAGGCCGCAGGGGGCCGGGCCTTTTGCCGGAGGCAGGGCGTCTTTCCCGCGGAGGCAACCCGTTGACCTTTATACTATTTTTTTAATAAGCACTATCTGGGCATTGAGTACTGCAATAAGGATAACGCAGCAATGGAGGGAAACAGAAAAGCGGGCTATAAAAGCCGAGGCAGACAAAGCAAACGCCGAGCTGTCTTTTTTAAAGGCGCAGATAAATCCTCATTTTTTATTTAATACCCTTAATAACATTTATTCATTAGCAGTAAAACAAAATGAGGCAACAGCGGCAAGCATAATGAAATTGTCGAACATTATGCGGTATGTTACCGATGATGTGAACCAGGATTTTGTTTCGCTGCAAAGCGAGGTGGAATGTATTACTGATTATATTGACCTGCAACGGCTGAGGCTGAACAAAAAAGTATTTGTTGATTTTTCCGTTACCGGCAACACCGAAGGCAAAAAAATACCGCCATTGGTATTGATGACCTTTATTGAAAATGTTTTTAAGTATGGCATCAGCAGCCATGAAGAATCAACCATTACCATTAAGCTGTTTGCCGAAGAAAAAAGTATCACTTTTTTCTGCCAGAATAAGCTTTTCTCAACACAGCGACGGGTTGAACGTACGGGTATAGGCATAACCAACACCAGGCAGCGGCTGGAACATGTATATCCAAACAGGCACCTGTTAAATATAACAAGTGAAAATGGATTTTATACGGTGCAGTTGACGATACAGGTGTAGGGAAGAAGTCGGGAAAGTCGGGAAAGTCCGAAAGTCGGAAAGACAGAAAGAAGGCCCATAGTCCATGGCCCATAGTCCATGGCCGATAGTCCATAGGAAGTCGGAAAGTCCGGAAGTCGGGAAGACAGAAAGTCCATAGTCCATGGTCAATAGTCCATAGTAAGGAAAGCGAATATCGAAATGCAGCAGCATGCTTGAGTGACTTTGGAATCTGGAGCTTTTTTTTTGATTTGATTTTGGGCTTTTGGTTTTGAGTTGGACTTTGGAATTTGGCTTTTATTTGAGATTTTATTTGGGGTTTGGCTTTAATTTGGAATTTGATTTTTTGATTCGGCGTTTTTAATTTTATAATATGCAGATAAAATGCATTGCTATTGATGATGAGCCACCGGCAATTGAACTAATAAAGGAATATGTTTCAAGATTTCCGGAGCTGCAGTTGCTGCAAACATTTGATGATGCTATAAGCGGGGCAGAATTCCTGCGCAATAACCCGGTTGACCTTTTGTTCATTGATATTAATATGCCCGATATAAACGGTATAGACCTGGTGAGGTCGTTGGATAAAAAGCCAATGGTTATTTTTACCACAGCATATAAAAAATTCGCCTACGAAGGGTTTGAGCTTGATGCCCTTGACTATTTATTAAAACCAATTGACTTTAACCGCTTTTCAAAGGCCATTAATAAAATAATTGAGTATTATAATTATAAAAAAAGCACGGGCAAAGGCACAAATGAACACCTATTTGTGCGTTCAGAATACCGGGTAATAAAAATAAACCTGGACGATATTGTTTATATTGAAAGCCTGGAAGATTATATTAAAATACACATTATGAACGCTAAACCCATTTTAACCTTAATGCCATTAAAAAAAGTGTTGGAAAAGTTGCCTGCTGAAAAGTTTAAAAGAATACACCGCAGTTATATTGTTTCAGTTAATAAAGTAAGATCTGTTTTAAATAAAAAGGTGCAATTAATATCTTCTGTTGAGCTTCCTGTTAGTGAAAGCTATCTTGGTTTTATTGATGAATGGATGAAATAATAAAATAGTCATTGATCCGATGCTTCGGACACTAAGGGGAAGAAGTTGGCAGATGATATATAACTTGCGACAGGGGAAAACAAAACACTCAATAATCAACACTCAACACTCAATTTTCAATGGAAGAAAAGTCGTTTGCAAATCTTCGCAGGTTTTTAACTGGGTATTGAACATTGAATATTGAATATTGAGTGTTTGTGTATTCATATTTCGTGTATTTCCTCCCATTTACTTCTGCTAATAACCTTGAGCTTAAAGCCTATTCTTCGATACATTTTATAGTTTCAGCGATAATTTTATGCTGCGTTTTTACATAATAATAGTTTAGTGTATTAAATAATAACAATGGTATCATGTTTCCTTTGAGTACAAAGGCAGGCACTACCGGGTGGTGATGGCCGAAATGCAGCAGGCGGCCCACCACCTTTTTAGTAAGCAATACGGCAACGTTTAAGTTGTATGAGCAATACCCGTGCGGTATTACAAACTGTTAATATTTTCATAAGAGGAATTGCTCCGTCGGCTTTCATTTGCAATAGCGTTGCAAATAGAGTAGGTTTGCACTGAAATATGCGCAGTGTAACAACAAGGATAATAGCTTTTTTCCTTCTGCTGGCTTTTACCCAAAAGTTAGGGTTACAGTTATTGGTGCATAATAAATTTCACACAGTTTTTAACGGGAGTAATTCAAGATCTTCACACGAAAACCTTAAAACACAATGCGATTGTATGGATGAGGCATTAGTGCCTTTGACAGAAACGCAAAATATTGATCTGGTCGCCCCTGAAAAAAGTAAGATAATTTTTGAAAACATTTACCACGTTTATTTTTCTTCCTACAATAAGCTTTTTTGCTCTTTAAAAGCGCCACCGGTTGTTTAAAACCCTTCTGCAACTGTGAAATATAGGTTTACCCCGGCCTTGAATTAATTATTAGTTATCGTAATAAAGTGCCACTAACCATTTTAATAAGGTATTGTTTACACATAACAATGTTATAATAAACAATCATAGTTATCGCCGGTAAATGGGGTGTGCTAATAAATTTTTTTAGAATGAAGCCAATTATATCAACTATATCTTTCCTGGTAATAGTCTTTTCTGTTCAACAAACTTTTGCACAAGCTAATTCTTTATCGGGAGCGGTGTACGAAAGCAAAACAAATATGCCCTTAGCCAAGGCAAGTGTTTACATACCCGATCTTAGAATAGGAACAATAGCCGATACAACAGGGCATTACCACTTTAAGTCGTTACCGGCGGGAAACTATTTGGTGCAGGTACAATACGTGGGCTTTAAAGCGGTTACAAAAGATGTAAGTGTTAAAGGCGTAACACAATTAGATTTTGCATTGAGTGACCAGGCTATAGAAGAGAGCGATGTAGTAGTTACAGGTATATCAAAAGCCACACAAATAAAACACAGCCCGGTGCCTATTGTTGCCATAAATCATGATTATATAACAACCAACCTGATCACTAATATTATAGACGCTATAGCCAAAGTGCCGGGGGTAACTGCACTTACAACAGGCCCCAATGTGTCAAAACCATTTATCAGGGGGCTTGGTTACAACAGGATATTAACCCTGTACGACGGTGTGAGGCAGGAAGGGCAGCAATGGGGCGATGAACATGGTATTGAGGTAGATCAATACGGGGTTGACAGGGTTGAAGTTATTAAAGGGCCCGCAAGTTTAACTTATGGCTCCGATGCATTGGCGGGCGTAGTAAATTTAATACCAACATCACCGGCGCCGGAAGGGAAAATGATCGGTGATGTTACCACAGAGTATCAAACCAACAACGGCATGTTTGGGGGTTCAGCTATGCTAAGCGCAACAAAGAATGGATTTGAATGGATGGGGAGAATATCGCACAAGCAAGCTACTAATTACCAGGATCCCGTTGACGGTAGGGTATATAATACGGCATTTAATGAAACCGACGCAAATGCGCTGTTTGGCTTGCGCCGGTCATGGGGTTATTCCCGGTTGAGCCTCTCCCTGTTTGACGACCTGCAGGAAATACCTGATGGAAGCAGGGATTCAACTACAAGGCAATTTACTAAGCAAATTACTGAAGCTGATACATTCAGGCCTATCGTTACTCCCGCGGAGTTAACTTCTTATGCTATAACTCCTTTGCACCAGCATGTGCAGAATTACCGGGCGTATTCTACCAATAATTTCACTTTAGGCCAAGGGCGGCTGGGTATAAATATTGGGTTCCAGAGAAGCGTGCGAAGGGAATTCAACCATCCGGAAGTTCCTTACCAGGATGTTGCGGGGTTGTATTTACAACTAAACACGCTTTCATATGATATTAAATATTACCTGCCGCAATTAGCCGGATGGGATATAACGGTTGGGGTTAATGGTATGTACCAGGATAATACAGTAACTAAGGGAACTGATTTTATTATTCCATCATACCGCCAGTTTGACATCGGGCCTTTTGCCATGGCTAAAAAAACATTTAATAAATTGGATATTTCGGGTGGGATACGCTATGATGTCCGCGTGTTTAACAACGATGGGCTATATACAAAACCCAGCCCTGTAACAGGCTTTGATATGCCTGTATATGGCACAGATACAGTTGCCGCATCTCACCCTTTCAGTAATTATAGCCATACATTTTCCGGCGCTTCCGGCAGCATAGGCGCAACCTATAATTTTTCGGATAAAGTTTCTGTAAAAGCAAATATATCCCGTGGCTACCGCGCACCCAATATATCAGAAATATCTGCAAATGGGGTGCATCCCGGAACAAACTTATATCAAATCGGCAACCCTGATTTTAAACCTGAATTTAGTTTGCAGGAAGACATTGGATTTGCCTACACATCAAAGTATGCGGCTATTAATTTTAGCGTTTTTGATAATACCATTTCCAATTACATTTTTAACCAGAGATTGCTGAGCGTAAATGGTGGCGATTCAGTTATTGTCGCAGGCAATCAAACCTATAAATTCCAGCAGGGCAAAGCCAATTTATATGGCGGAGAATTAAGTGTGGATGTTCATCCTTACAAAGCGCTTCATTTTGAGAACAGCGTATCCGTGGTGTATGGCGTAAACAAGGGGATTGACCCAAAACTGCAATCAGACAGTAACAAATATGTACCGTTTATTCCGCCCCTGCATGGTGTATCCGAATTAAGATATGACTTTGATTCAAAATTGCATCATATTGTCAATGGCTTCATTAAAGCGCAGGTAGTTTATTATGCCGCCCAAAACAGGGTTTATTTAACTGATAACACCGAAACGCCTACGCCTGGCTATACCTTATTTAATGCGGGTTTTGGCGCAGGTATCACTAACAAAAACGGGAAAAAAATTGTGAGCATATATGTGATGGGTAATAACCTGTTTAATGTTGCCTACCAGGACCATTTAAGCCGTTTAAAATATTTTGAACCATACCCAAACGACCCCAGGCCTTTTCATGGTATTTATAATATGGGGCGTAATATTTCATTCAAGCTGGATTTCCCGCTTGATTTTGAGTATAAATAGTCTTTATCTATACAAAAACTTGCGGGCCTTTTGCGGGTACGATTTTTTCTACAAGCGATATATTGAAAAGCCTGTACGCAAGTACAGGTTTTTTTAGTTGAAATTGTTAATACTTTTTTAAACTGTTGTTACAGAGTAATCCGGAAGGGTGTACCTGACGTTTTAGTTCAGTTAAGATGCTGCGAGGGAAAGTACTAAAGTTTAAAAATATAAAACAGGCACATGAAAAGAAAACAACTAAAACAAAAAGCTGTTTGTGGGTTAATTGCGGTGGCAGCACTATTGTGTTCGGCGCAAAGCCATGCACAATTTTCATTAGGTGTAGAAGGCGGATACAATAAAAATTATCTTATTACAAATGTTTCCAACCTTGTATCAACACAGTATAACCCTTTGCCTGGTTTTAATGTAAGCGTACCTGTATTGTACAAAGTGGCAGACTGGTTTTCGATAAAAACTAACCCCGGCTACATGCAAAAGAATTATGAGTATGCACGAACAGGGTTTTACCAGGGTGTTTACCAGGACAATACAAACGGATATTTGCAATTGCCTTTGATGGGGCAGTTTTCTTTCGGCGGTAATGCCGTTAGGGGTTTTGTTGACCTGGGTGGATATGCGGGCTATTGGCTTTCGTCACATATAATGGGCACCATGCCAAACATACTTAACCAACCAGCCTATACCAATAATGTTAGTAACACCCAGCCTAATAATGTATTTGATGTTTACACTCCTTATAATTATAACGAAAAATACCAGTATAATACTACTAAGGATAACCGGATTGAACTTGGTGTACTGGCAGGTGCAGGTATAAGTTACCAGTTGAATGATATGTACCAAATTTTTGGGGAAGCAAGCTATTATGAATCTCTTACTGACCAACAGAAAAATTATGAAACGCAACAGGTGCCGAGGTATAATGAAAGCTACATATTCAGCTTAGGCGTTTTATACACAATAGGGCATAAACATGACTAATAACAGAAATAGAACCCGATTATCAAGCATTAAAAATATTGCAGAATGAGAAAAACATCCGGTTATACATCAACAACCAATTTGCTTTGTGCAGCAGCTTTTATTTTAACAACGCTTGTTTCGTCATGCCACAAAGAAATAAGCACTGCGAACCAAACAGGCAGCACAGCTTCAGGAAATTTTAGCCAGGTGTTTGAAGATTTCTGGACAAATATGAACAACAGTTACGTGTTCTGGAGTATTGATACCACCAACTGGGACAGGATGCACAGCATATACTCGCCGTTGTTCACCAAATTAAACCTGTACGATTCTGCTGATAATATAACCGCCATCAGTTATTTTAAATCAATGGTTGACGGACTGGTTGATTCACATTACACATTATTTCCCGGTGGCGGCATTATTCAGCCTGCGCATGACAGGAAGCTTAAGAACCCACAGTTTATTGAAAATATATTTCAAACTGCGCCATATAGCCCGTCTGTTGATGGCCGTTTTTATTATACCGACGCCATTGATTCTTTATATCTCAGCAGCAAAGTTGTTGGCATAGATACTACAAGCGCCAGCCAAAACGTGTATGCTATAACGGGTACCATCAGCAACACCAATATTCAATACTTTGCATTCAACAAGTTTGCACTTGTAGCAGAATACCAGGGAGGGTCGCGGAAAATAAAAGCAGTATTGGATACCTTTTTCAACAGTTTAACCAGCACTTCAGTAAGCGGCATTATTATAGACCTGCGCGGAAATGGCGGTGGCGATATAAGCGACCTGAACTTTTTGGTTGGAAGGTTTATTTCAAGCCCGTTGAACATAGGATACACACGCTCTAAAAACGGCAACGGAAGGCTTGATTATACACCATGGGCGCCAGCTATTGTTACACCCGTTGCGGGCTCTGCCGCTTATACCAAACCAATAGTTGTATTGGCCGATGGCGAATCAGTGAGCATGGCAGAGATCACTACTATGGCATTAAAACAATTACCCAATACAACTATTGTGGGCGATACAACCTGGGGTGCTAATGGGCCGCTTACTATTAATTCTGATTTTAATGCAGGCTCATTTAATTTTGGTAATGTAACTACCAATATTGAAACAGGCGCAACCAGTTATTATGGTAACGCCTATACTTCGTCCACCATGTTTAAATATATAGATGGAAATATTTATGAAGGAAAAGGGTTTCCTCCCGACTATGATATAAAAGTGGCACTCAACCAGGTTTTTTTACGGAATAATTTTGTAGATGACCCGCAGTTGGATAAAGCAGTAACCCTGATACATTGATATTGAAAAATAAGAAACGGATCGAAAAAAATGGCCGCTTCTATAACCTCCCATCGGCAAGTGAACACATCGTGATATAGGTATTGGTATGCTTGTTGCCTTATACAGGTATGAAAAATAAATTTTTAAATTTCGGAATTATTTTATTGCTGATTGCAATGATGGCATCAAGTTGTTTCGTTAGGCGCGGCCGTGGGCCTGGCCCTGACAGGGATGATCGTGGTCATATGGGGGATCATCGTTAGTCCAGGCAAGTTTTAAAAGCGCCTGGCTTTAAAAATAACTGTAGATAACTGCATATTGTTTTCTACAGTATTTTTTTATATGCAGTGATAATAGCGCCATGCACGGTGGTGCTGCCTGCATTATTAGATTAAAAGATAAAACGGGTTCCATTAAAGTGGGCAAGTATGCAGGTATTATTGCAATAAAAGGTGAGGTGTTGGCATGGGCTTTTGGCTTTTAGGTTTTTTAGCTGGCCGTGTTGGTATGTTTCTTGCATTTGATAATACATGAAAAAGATAATTAACATAGCGATTCTTATTACAGTGCTTGCAATGGCCACAACCAGTTGCGAAGTATTTGTAAAGGTGCCGCCGCATCCGGCGCCGCCGTCAGGAGTTAGGCCACCGCCGGCACCATAAATAATAACTGTAGTTTATTAAAGTTGCGCTGTTTACCACAGCGCAATAACAGGTGTTTACGTAAGAACTTTTACGGGTTCTTATGTAAACACCTGTTTGTTTAATTTGCAATTATATTTGTGAGTGCGTAATAACTTCCTCATTTCTTTACAATAACATTCCTTACCTTAATCCAATGAAATATCTTTTTTGTCTATTGTTATTGTTCTCCTTCAAGGCTAAAGCACAGGACACCGCTGACATACTTATAAAGCACGGCAAAATAATAGATGGTACAGGCAATCCGTGGTTTTACGGAGACGTAGCCATTAAAGACGGGAAGATTTTTAAAACAGGTAATCTTTTTTACCTGCCGGCCAAACAAATACTTGATGCAACAGGGCTTGTTATAGCACCCGGGTTTATTGATGTGCATACGCATATTGAAGATGATGAAGTAAAAAACCCTTACGCCACCAATTTTATTGCAGATGGTGTAACTACCGTTATAACGGGCAATTGCGGCATATCGAGGGTTGACCTGGGTGCCTATTTTTTGATGTTGGATAGCTTGCATCTTTCAATAAATGCGGCATCACTTATAGGCCATAACGATGTGCGAAAAGCAGTGATGGGCAAAGCGGACCGCGAACCGACAACTGACGAACTGGAGAAAATGAAAGACATTGTTGATAAGGCAATGCAGGATGGTGCCGTGGGGCTATCAACCGGGCTTATTTATATTCCCGGTACGTATGCAAAAACAGATGAAGTTGTAGCGCTTGCAAAAGAAGCAGCAAAATATAATGGTGTTTATACCACGCACATGCGCAATGAAGGTGATAGCGTAACAGAGGCTATTGCCGAAGCCATTAATATTGGCCGGCTGGCGAATATACCCGTAGAAATATCTCATTTTAAAGTAGGCGGGCAAAACAACTGGGGCCGCAGCAAAGAAACGTTGCCCATGGTTATAAAGGCAAGGGAAGAAGGGCTTGATGTAACGATTGACCAATACCCTTACACCGCCAGCAGCACATCGTTAAGCACATTGTTACCTGACTGGGTGTTGGCCGATAGCAAAGATTCGATGATAGCGCGTTTGAATAAACCCGAAATAAAAAAGAAAGTGATAGATGATATGCTCGCACATCTTCACAACAGGAAACTCAACCACTTTAACTATGCCGTGGTGGCCTACTATAAACCTGATACAACCCTAAATGGCAAAAGCATTGAAGAGATAAACCTTGTGTGGAAAAGAAAACACAACGACAGATCAGAAGCGCAAACGGTGATTGATATGGTGATGAAAGATGACGCAGGCATGGTGTTTCACGGCATGAGTGAAGAAGATGTAAAATTTATTATGCAATACCCTTATGATATGTTTGTAAGCGATGCAAGCATACGCCAGTTTAATGTGGGCTCGCCACACCCGCGCGGGTATGGCACCAATGCAAGGGTATTGGCTAAGTACGTAAGGGAAGACCATGTTATTACGCTTGAAGAAGCGATAAGGAGAATGACCTCGCTGCCTGCCCAAAAATTTCATTTTACCAACAGGGGTTTACTGCGCGAAGGGTACGCCGCTGATATTGTGGTGTTTGATGCAAACACGGTAAAAGACATGTCAACGTTTGAAAAGCCGCACCAGTACTCCACCGGTTTTAAATACGTTTTGGTAAATGGTAAAATTACCTGGCAGGATGGGCAACACACAGGCGTTAGGAATGGGATGGTGTTGAGGAATGATGCCAAGAATTACCAGTAGGCAGCATCAGTGAGACAATTAAATGCACCATATATTTTCAGTAAGCTTTCATCAATAATCCCTAAATTGCTCATCCCTTCACCAACAAAAAACACAAATGAAAAAAATACTGGCTGCTTTACTGCTGATTTGCATGACCACATCAGCACAGGAAACATTATTACTTCGTTCGCCATCGGTAAGTACTGAGCATATTGCATTTGCTTATGGCGGCGACATTTGGGTTGCTGACCGTGATGGTACACATCCGCAACGTTTAACGGTAAACCAGGATATAGAAACAAACCCGATGCTGTCCCCTGACGGAAAGTGGATTGCCTTTAGTGGCAACTACGATGGCAATGTAGATGTTTATGTAATACCTGTAGGCGGCGGGTCGCCAAAGCGGTTAACGTTTCACCCTGCTTCAGAGTATGTAAGAAGCTGGGATGGAAATGACAGGATCATTTTTTCATCCGCAAGGGAAAGCTGGCATTTTTTTAAACAAAAGCTTTTTTCTGTTGATGTTACCACCGGTGCGGAAACAGCTTTGATAATTCCTGAAGCAACAGAAGGCAGCGTTTCCCCCGACGGAAAATATACTGCGTATGTGCGCACCATTGATGTAAATGAATGGGCTAATTTTCGTTTATACCGTGGTGGCGATGTTGACAGGGTTTGGATATTTAATAATCAAACGCATGACATAGAAGAAATCCCGGGGCCGCATGCAAACAACCTTATGCCGGTATGGACAGATAACAATACCATATATTTTCTCAGCGACAGGGATAACCATTACATCAACATATACAAATACAATCTTCAAACAAAACAGGTAAACCCTGTTACGAACTATAAAGATTTTGATGTAAAAACCCTTTACTCAAATGGCAAAGAACTGGCGTATGAACAAGCAGGTAAAATATACACCCTGAACAGCGCAAATGGCCAATCAACACATGTGCCTGTAATAATAACCGAAGACCTTATTTCAAAAAGGCCTTACTATGCACCGGCGGATGGCAATATTCAAAATGTAAATATTTCTCCAACAGGCTTAAGGGCGGTAATGGAAGTGCGTGGTGAAATAGTTACAGTGCCTGCTGACAAAGGCGATATAAGAAATATAACGCAAACGCCATCAGCGAACGAAAGGGACCCTGCCTGGAGCCCCGATGGAAAATACATTGCCTATTTCAGTGATGAAAGCGGCGAATATACTTTGAAGCTGCGTGACCAGAAAGGAGAGAAGGATGCAATCACGATAAAATTAGACAGCGCCAGTTTTTATTACCATCCCGTATGGAGCCCTGACAGTAAAATGATTGCTTATATGGATAAGCAGCGCCAGTTATATATGATTGATATTGCAGAGAAAAAACCGGTTGCTGTTGACAGGGATTGGTACACACCGGGGCCGCCTCAAATAAATTATTCATGGTCTTCCGATTCAAAATGGATTGCTTATAACAATCGTGTAGATAATCATTTCGGCGCTATTTTTATATATGATGTAGCAAATAAGCAAAAACACCAGGTAACCGATGCGCGCAGTGAAGCCAATTTTCCTGTATTCAGTAAAGATGGAAAATACCTTTTCTTCACTGCAAGCATCAACTATGGCCCTGCAGAGGCGTGGCTTGACCTGAGCAGTTATAATTATACCGTGCAGAACAATATTTATGCGGTAGTTCTCTCTAAAAAAGAACCGTCTTTATTGCAGCCTAAAAGTGATGAAGAAACGGTAGCCGCAGATACAACAAAACCGGCAAGTGATGAAAAAGCAAAGGATGCTAAAAAAGAAAAAACTGCATCTGTGAATGATAAGGCAAAAGAAGATAAAAAAGCAATGGTGATTGATTTTGACGGGATAGACCAGCGTATTGTTGCATTGCCGATTCCTTCAAAAACAATATCAGGGCTTGACGCGGGTGTAGATGGCCAGCTATTTTATTTGACACAGGATTACCATGCAGACAATTTTAGCCTGAATGATTATGATATTGACAAACGCGTTAGCACTGCTGTTATGAGCGGTATTACTGGTTACATCATTAGCAGCGATGGCAAGAAGATGTTGTACATGGCAAATAACACATACGGTATAGTAGCTGTGCCCGGAAAACCTTCGGTGGGCGATGGCGCACTAAACACTGCCGGTATAAAAATATATGTTGACCCTGCTAAAGAATGGGCACAAATGTATAATGAGGTATGGCGCGTTGAACGTGATTTTCTTTATGTAAAAAATGCAAACGGTGCTAACCTGGAAGCCTTAAAGAAAAAATATGCTGTGTTTCTTCCTTATGTTGCGCACAGGGGCGACCTGAATTATGTGTTTAAACAAATGCTTGCCGAATTGGTGCTTGGGCACGTGTTTGCAGGCGGTGGCGATTACCCCCAATCAAAAAATGTAAGCGTTGGTTTGCTGGGTGCAGATTATGAAGTAAGTAACGGGTATTACCGGGTTAAAAAAATATACTCAGGGCTTAACTGGAATGCCGGTTTAACTGCCCCGTTGACACAACCGGGTATAGATGTAAAAGAGGGTGAATACCTGCTTGCAGTAAATGGCGTGCCACTTGATACTAAGGCAAATCTTTACAGCCTGTTTCAAAATACGGCAGGTAAACAAACACGCATATCAGTCAATACAGAGCCTTCCTTAAAAGGCGCCAAAGACTTTATTGTTGTTCCCATACCTGACGAAATGGGGCTGCGCAGGATGAACTGGGTGGAAGACAACCGTAAAAAAGTAGATTCTTTAAGCGGGGGTAGAATAGCTTATATCTATTTACCCAATACCGCTGATGAAGGCTACAATTTTTTTAACCGTTATTTTTATTCGCAGTTGGATAAGCAGGCTGTTATTGCTGATGACCGTGATAATATGGGTGGCTTCGCGGCGGATTATATTGTTGACCTGCTGGCACGCAATACTGTAATGTATTCAAACAAAAGAGATGGCAAGCCATTCTCCATTCCCAATGCAGTTATTAATGGCCCTAAAATAATGCTCACCAATTCGCATTCTCTTTCCGGCGGCGACCTTATGCCATATATGTTCAGGTATAAAAATGTGGGAAGATTGGTGGGTGAAACAACGTTTGGTATATTGGTGGGCAATTCAGGCAACCCCGGCCTGATGGATGGCGGCTATATAACGTCGCCCAATATTGGTATATTCAGCACGGATGAAAAATGGATCATAGAGCAGCAGGGTGTTGCACCTGATGTTGAGGTAGAGAATTATCCTAAAGATATATTGAACGGGCATGACACACAGCTTGAAAAAGCAGTAGAACTTATTTTAAAAGACCTGAAGCCTTATAAAGAAGTGCATCAGCCTGCAGACCCGGTAAGGGTAGCGGATTATTAATAATATTATTCCATAGTGTAATAACCTGTCCTCTTATGCGACAATATATAATTTTATGCTTTTTGGCTTTTATAGCCTTTTCTTCATGCAACAACAACAAGCAAACTGAAAACAGTGCTTTTGCCGATACTTCTTTCAATGCATTCAAAGACCGCTTTATGGATGAATATTGGAAGACAAACCCATCGTCTGCCATTTTTATTGGATATGGCAAATACTATGACACCTTAAAAATCCCGGATAGTGCAGCCTTTGCAGGTGATGTTGCTTTTGCAAAAAACTATATTGATTCTTTGCATTCGTTCGACTATACAGGGCTTTCAGATAATAACAAGATAGATTATAAAATTCTTGAGAACCAGTTTTTAAGTACAGTGTGGTATATTGATACTTTTAAGTTACAGCACTGGGATCCCTCGGGTTATAATATAGGTGGTGAATGTTATGAGATCATTTCAAGGAATTATGCGCCGCTTAATGAACGGCTTAAAACCCTTTCAAAACATTTGCAACATGCAGATGCCTATTACAGTGCCGCCATGCAAATGATAAAACAGCCAACGAAGGAGCATACAGAACTGGCCATAAAACAAAATGAAGGCTCGCTTGGTGTATTTGACGCTTCGCTTATGGATTCTGTTAAAGCATCAACACTAACACAGCCGGAAAAGGACACACTGCAAGCTCACATAGCATTAACCACTGCCGCAATAAAAAACTATGTTGCATGGCTGCAAAAGTTGCTCGCTGACAAAAACCAGCAATTCAGGAGTTTCAGGATAGGAGAAGAATTATTCAATCAAAAGTATAAATACGATCTTGTTACTGACAACTCCGCCAAATACCTTTTTGATAAAGCGGTAGAAGCAAAGAACAATTATCATAATGAAAGCTATAAACTGGCTAACGCGCTTTGGGCAAAATATTGCGGCGCACAACCAAAGCCTGCTGACAGTTTAGTGTTGATAAAAACAGTGATAGATAAAATTTCGCTACACCATGCGTCGCCAGAGCATTTGCTTGATACTGCCAAAAAACAAGTACACGACCTTGAGCATTTTATTATAGCAAACGATCTTTTTAATTACGATACTACGGCGCCCCTGCAGGTAAGGATAATGCCTGCTTTTGCAGCGGGTGTAACCCTTGCGTCCGCGAGCCAAACACCTGTGTACAGCAAAAGAGAAACAACCTATTATAATGTTGAAGACCTAACAAAAGTTCCGGCGGCACAGGCAGAAAGCGCGTTGAGAGAATATAACAATTATACACTGCAGATACTTTCCATTCACGAAGCCATGCCGGGCCATTGCCTGCAGGGCGTGTACAGCAGCAATAAATCGCCGGATATTATTCAGGCTGTTTTTGGTAATGGCGCCACTGTTGAAGGATGGGCGGTATATGTTGAACGAATGATGCTTGATAACGGGTGGTCAAACAACTCGCCTGAAATGTGGCTGATGTTCTATAAATGGGCGTTGCGTGAATGCTGCAATGTTATAGTGGATTATGGAATACATTGCCTGAATTACAGCAAAGAAGATGTAGTAAAACTGCTGAAGAACGAAGCCTTTCAGGAAGATGCGCAGATAGAGGAGAAGTACCACAGGGCAACAGTATCGCAGGTGCAGTTGTGCTCTTATTTTAGCGGTGCAACGGATATTATGGCCTTGAGGGAAAAATATAAACAGCAGGAAGGCAGCGCCTATACCTTAAAGGGGTTTCATGAAAAATTCCTTAGCTACGGCAGTGCGCCCGTGAAATTTATAAGCGAGTTGATGTTGAAGAAATAAAGTTTTGTCTTTATGAAGTCAATAAAAGATATTGTAAATTTTATACGAACGGAGCGCAGCGAAAAAGAGAATCGGGAAAGGACAAGAAACAGGCCGTTCCAGGAAAAATATGACGATTTGGGCATCTTTACTTATGACGATGAGGGATTTACCATAAAGCTTAAAGAAAGTTTTGAAAGAATACTGTGGAATGAAATTGAAAAGTTGGTTGCTTATAAAATGGATTTAGGGACTATAGACGAGATTTGCCTGGATGTAGTTTACGGAGAATATCAAATTACAATAACAGAGGAAACACCGGGATGGTATCAATTTGTTGAAAAGACTAAAGAGATTTTTCCTTTCATTGCTAAAAACTGGGACAGCACAATTGTCTATCCTGCGTTCGCAACAAATCTTACAATTATATATCAAAGAAATGTTGATGAGGTTAAATAGCTGAAGCTGCTGAATTCAAATAAAGTGTAGAATTTAAAATGGAGTATCATTATGCCACCCTTTCCGACCGCGTAAAATCAATATTTATTGATACCTGTTTTATTATATTGCTCATGTTTCTGTTTTCTTCGGTGCTTGATAATTTTAATGACCCGCCCGACTGGGTAAAGGTGGTATTTTTTGTGGGAATATGGTTTTTGTATGAGCCCATTTGTATTGCTTATGGCTGCACTATTGGCCAATATATCATGCATATACGGGTAAGAAAAGCAAGCGACCCGTCAAAGCGGATACACATTATAAATTCTTACATCCGCTATATTATAAAAGTATTGCTGGGGTGGCTGTCTTTTTTATCTATTGGCCTTAATCAGCAAAGGCAGGCCATACATGACCTGGCGATTGAAAGTGTAATGGTGAAGGTGTAGAAGGAAAGAATATGGGAATGCAGTAATTTGATAATATTTTGATGGCTGCAATTTTATGCGGAAAGAAAGTATTTTATTTTTGCTAATTTTGCTTAGTAAATTATAGTTTATGAAGCAGGTCGTTTTAAATATTGATGAAAAGAAATATAAATTTTTTATGGAATTAATAAAGAATTTCGATTTTATAACTGTCACCCCTGAAAGCACTGCTAAAAAGCAAGTTCTTAAACAAATAGCTACCGGCATGCAAGCTGCTATTCTTGCCGACAAAGGTGGGATTAAAACCAGGTCAGCTAAATCTTTTTTAAATGAATTATAAGGTACAAACTACGCCACCTTTTGAAAAAGATGCTAAAAAACTTGCAAGAAAATATCCATCTTTAAAAAATGATTTGCTTCAACTAATAAATTCACTCGAAATCAACCCTGTTCAGGGCATATCCCTGGGTAACAATTTTTATGATATAAGATTATCAATTACAAGCAAGGCTAGAGGAAAATCAGGTGGTGCAAGAGTAATTACTTTTGTAAAAGTGATTAAACAAACTATTTTTCTCGCGGCTATATATGATAAATCGGAACAGTCAGATATTTCAGACAAAGAATTGAAATGGTTAGCCGAGATAATTTCCAAGAATAGTTCAAGCAGCCATGCAATCAAAAAAATAAGGAAAACCCTTTCCCCTTTTTGCCGTCGCTTTCTTTTTGAAAATGTTCCCTATAAATATTTATTTCATTAACCAGGTATTTCCGGTATTGTGCATACATGAACGTATAAAATGGCTGAATGGTTTCTTGTTTTCGTGCTTCCTGCAGCGCGGTAAAGTATTCATTTTTATCTTCCTTATAAACAATGCCCAAAGGCAAATTAAATATAGCCTGCAGATAATTCATAAGTAACCTGCTTGTTCTGCCATTGCCGTCGTAAAAAGGGTGAATGCTTACGAGATTAAAATGTGCGCTAAACGAAAGTTCAATTTTTTCCTGCTCGTTTAAAGTGCCTGCCAGCTTTTCATTAAGAGCATTTACAAGCTTTGTTGTGTAAGGAATAACTTTATCGTAGTTGATAAAATAAGATCCCCCTGCGCTTACGTTTCCTTTCCTAAATTCACCTTTTGATGCATCAACCTGCCCTAAGGAGGTATTATAGACAGCGCCGGTATTTTTCATAACGGCAGCGTTAACCTGCTGAATAAATTGTATTGTTAAAGGCCTATTTTTTTTTGCTTCAAAAATAATAAACTGCAATGCATTATAATGATCTTTCATCATTAAAGAATGTTCAAGAGGTTTGCCTTTAGGCGTTAAACCTTCATCCAGCAAAAGCCTTGTTTCATTCTCTGTTAATGTGGCGCCTTCAATAACAGTTGAATGATGTACAATAGCATATTCATTAAACTTGTCATAATCAATAATGCTGTGAAGGTTCAACGAATTATATTCTGCAATAATATTTGAAATATTGTCCATTAAAGAAAACTTATGTAATAGCAAAGTTACAGGAAGCAGCTATTGCATGATGGATTAAGATATGCCGAACAGGGGATTATTGTTTTTGCAAACTTTCTATCATTTGGGTCTTTTCTTCTATAGTAAGAGATTCTTCGAGATGGCCTTCCAGGTGGCTGCTCATCTTACTGATGAATTTGCTTTGTTTGGCAAACAGTTTACACAGGCCGCAAATGCCCATGTGCAGCCATAACTGGACGCGTTGTTTAAAAGTGAGTTTTCCTTCCTCCCTTTTCACTATAAATTCTGTTGCCTCCCGGCAGGTTATCCGCATTTTCATACTCACGTTATTTTGTTGTCCAGTTTCTTTCCAGGCATGCACGTAACTGCAGCTTGGCGCGGTGCACCAAAACCCAGAAGTTAGACGCAGTTATATTTAGTTCCTTACATATCGCTTCACTGTCAAGCCCGTCAAGGTATTTCATCGTAAAAACCGCGCTTTGTATGTCTTTTAGCTTTTTTCTGCACTTGTCTAATATTTCATAAAACTCTTTACGTTCAACAGTTTCGCTTAAACCGGTACCCCAATCATTCGGGCCTGCCTGTTTTGCCCAATGGCCGGCATCATCAAAATAAGTATCGTCAGTATTATCCGGCAGCCCTTCTGTTAAACGGGTGGAGGCTTTGCGGTAATGGTCAATGATCTTATTTTTAAGAATAGTGAATAACCAGTTCTTCTCTGATATCTCCCCTTTAAAATTATCATGATTGCGCCAGGCGGCAAGAAAAGTGTCCTGCACAAGGTCTTTGGCAACTTCTTTATCATTCACGCGGGGGTAAGCATAGCGGTACAGCATATCGCCATAGTCGTTCACCCATTTTGTTGCATCTAATTGCGCCATGAACCAAAAATAAGGATTGTGGACGGAATGGTGAGAGGTAGAAGTTAAAAGTTAATAGTGAAAAGTGAAAGGCGGGAAGTCAAAGCCGTGAAACGACAAACGTGAGAGGTTCACATCCCGCAGTTTCACTTTTCACAGTTTGATATTTCACTATTATATTTATAAGCGAAATATCACTTATGCTTTCTGCAAGCCTGCGACAAAATATCGCGTTCTCCCTGCAAACTGTTTTACAAAAAGATGTAAGTATTCAAAATGTACAGCAAGTATTTGGCGGCGATATAAACCAAACCTTTTTATTGGAAACTACTAAGGGTAAATTTTTCGTTAAGACAAATGCTGATATGCGGGGAGATATGTTTGAAAAGGAGAGTAATGGGCTTAGTTTATTAGGCTCCACAAATGCGATCAGGGTACCTAAGCCTATTGTCTATGGCAGTTTTGAAGGAACTATTTTTCTTGTGATGGAATACATTGAAAAGGGCAAGCCAGCCAAAGATTTCTGGCAGCAGTTTGGGTATGGGCTTGCTGCATTGCATAAGGTAACACAACCACAATTTGGGTTAAGTGAAAATAATTATATCGGTTCAATCCCGCAATCAAACACACATGCAGATACATGGGCCGAATTTTACGCACAGAAACGTATTATGCCTTTAATGCAACAAGCGCTAAAGCAGGGTAAGTGCGCAATTGGTGATGTGCGTTCGGCGGAAAAACTTTGTAATAAATTTGAGTCACTTTTTCCGAAAGAACCGCCTGCATTGGTGCACGGCGACCTGTGGGGTGGTAATTTTATGGTTGCGGAAAACGGGCAGGCTGTTATTTATGATCCTGCTGTTTATTATGGCCACCGCGAAATGGATATAGCCATGACTTTGCTTTTTGGGGGATTTGACAGTCAATTTTACACTTACTACAATGAAGCATACGCCCTGCAACCAGGCTGGCAAAAAAGGGTTAGCCTTTACCAGCTATACCCGCTGCTGGTACACCTGCTTTTATTTGAAGGGCACTATTATAACAGTGTGATGGATATAATAAAAACGGCAAGCTGAAAATATAAGACAGCAGACGTACTATCCCAATTTTAGTTTACGAACCGTTAATCTGAAATCTGCAATCGTCAATCTGCAATCATCTCAGGCTTTGGTAAACTAATTGTTCAACTTTTGTGGCGATATCGCCGTGGCTATTTGGGTTTTGCTGTGTCATAATAAGGCATATTAGTTTTGCTTTAGGGTCGGCCCAGTAGGTAGTGCCAAAATACCCACCCCAGGAAAATGAACCGGCATTTCTTGGCTGCCTTGCTGCGGATTTTTCGCTGGTAATGTCAAAGCCCAACCCAAAATTATCAGCACCGTTGAACATAAAGTCCAACTGCCCGCTGGTCATCAGCTCAACGGTACGTGGCGCCAATACCTGAACGCCATTGTATTTGCCTTTGTTCAGCATCATTTGCAAAAAGATTGCGTAATCGTAAGCAGTGCCTGTTAACCCGGCCCCTCCCGAAAAATAGCGTTTGTTCGCAAGCGGATAATCAGGATCAATATTGCGGAAAGCCTTTCCCCACTTTATAACGTGCTGCAATGAATCTTCCGAGTAAACGGTTGCCAGGCGGCCGGCTTTGGAGGCAGGTACATTAAAATAGGTATCCTTCATTCCCAAAGGCTTAAATATTTTCTGCATTAGATAATCTTCAAGGTTGGTGCCGCTTATTATTTCAACAAGCGCACCCAGAACATCTATTCCAAGGCTGTACGTCCATTGTTCGCCAGGCTGGTGCACCAGGGGCAGTTTGGCAAGCGTCCTCATACGTTCTTTCAGGTCCCCGTCAACTATACCCAACCCTACCGGGATGCCTGCCTTTGCATAAATGGCTACCATGTTAGGGCTGCCAATGTCTGCGTAATCAAGCCCTGAGGTATGTGTAAGAAGGTCGCGGAAAGTTATCTCCCTTTTTGCCGCAACAGTGGTATAGGTAGTATCTGCTTTATTGTATTTATCAAGTACCTGCGGGTGACGGAATTCGGGAATAAAATCTGCTATCGGCTCATCAAGGGTAAATTTGCCTTCTTCATATAAGGTCATTACGCCCGCACTTATGATTGCTTTTGATTGTGACGCAAGACGGAACAGAGCATCGCCGGGCATGGCCTTTTTAGTTTCAGCATCTAAGTAGCCATAGCCTTTGTATTGCACAATCTGATTATCTTTTACTACAAGGGTTACTATGCCTTTTATCCAACCGTTTTGTATATAACTATTAATAACGGTATCAATTCTTTTAAGCCTGCTGTAATCAACAGATGGATCGGGTTTCCCTGATATATCAATGGTTTGGGAAAAACTTACCACTGAAAGTAAAAAGGAACAAAGCAGCAAAAGGGGATGAAATGCTTTTTTCATGACAGCAAATTTTTGGGGAAGATAAATAAGTATATGGAAATAGCGCGAAAGGGCATCTTAGTAATTGTAACAATGGTGTTCCGTTAGGAACATTTGGTGGGTAGTAAAACAGGTATGTTCATTCTCCGACACTCCTTTAGGAGAGCATGGTGCTATTCCAATTCCTTAAAAATATATGGCTCTTCCCATTGAATATCAAATGCATTCAGAATCTTTTTATATTCATCCAGAAAAGTTTCTTTGCGATGATGTATTTCCTGGTTCTGAAAATATCTTATTACGTCATCAACCTGGCTTCTGCCATATGAAAAAGCCCCATACCCCTCCTGCCATTTTGCATCAATAAGAGCTGCTCCGTATCTTACTGCAAATACAAATTGAATATGTATTTGAGTATAAGTATTTGGCATATACGAGTATTATTGTATGCAATTTAATTCAACAGCACCAATCTTTCCTACGGAACGAACTTAACCTTTTTATATTTTTTCTACCCACCAAATGCTCCTATGGAGCATGTAAACTTACCGGTTAGCACAACGGGGAAACATAATATTCCAATAACCCCTTGATAAAATTCAGAAAAACCCTCCTGTTATAATCAGTTAACTGTATGATTAACGTCATGCCTTTATGGCCTGTATTTTTTCATTTTTGCCCCTGGTTAATTTATCTATGGATATAAAATATATAACAGCGGCGGAAGCGGTAAAGCCTATAAAGAGCGGGCAAAGAGTTTTTATTCATGGCAGTGCTGCCGTCCCAATGCCTCTTGTTAATGCAATGCAGGCCAGGTATGCAGAACTTACCAATGTGGAACTGGTTAGTGTAACAATTCTTGGGGATGTTGATTTTAATCAGCCACATCTGCGTGAAAGCTTTTTTTACAATTCCCTGTTTGTATCAGCAGGTACAAGAGCGGTGGCAAACAGTGAATATGGCGATTATGTTCCTATATTTTTAAGCGAAATACCGCAGCTTTTCAGGAACAATATTTTACCACCCGATGTGGCATTGATACAGGTATCGCCGCCAGACGTGCATGGTTATTGCTCGCTCGGCACATCTGTTGATGTGGCCAGGGCTGCTGTGGACGTGGCGGCTTATGTGGTAGCGCAGGTTAACCCGCGTATGCCAAGAACACACGGCGAAGGTTTTTTGCATGTTAGTAAAATACACGCGTTTGTGTGGCATGAAGCAGAACTGCCTGTACTGGATTATGCCGGTGATTGTAACGAAACAGTTGAAAAGATCGGCGTTAATGTAGCCTCATTGATTGACGACGGTGCAACACTGCAACTGGGTATTGGCAGCATTCCCGACCAGGTAGTAAAAAACCTTACCAATCATAAAAATCTTGGGCTACATACTGAAATGATGTCTGACGGTGTGATACCGCTGATAGAGTCTGGCGTAATTAACAATACGCTTAAAAAACTAAACCGCGGCCGTTCGGTAACAGGTTTTTTGGCAGGCACCCGCAGGCTGTACGATTTTGTGGACGATAACGCCAGCGTAAGGGTTATGGAAATAAGTTATGTAAATGATACAAGCATTATAAAACAAAATCCTAAAGTAGTAGCTATAAACAGTGCAATAGAGATTGACCTTACAGGCCAGGTGTGCGCCGATTCTATTGGTACTTACCAGTATTCCGGCATAGGTGGCCAGATGGATTTTATAAGAGGGGCTTCATTATCAGAAGGCGGTAAACCCATTATTGCATTGCCTTCGGTAACTTCAAAAGGGGTGTCGCGTATTGTTCCGTTCCTGAAAGAAGGCGCGGGAGTAGTTACTACACGCGGGCATGTGCACTGGGTGGTTACGGAATACGGTTTAGTAAACCTGTTTGGCAGGAATTTAAAGCAACGGGCAAAAGCGTTAATTAATATAGCCCACCCCGGTCATCGTGAAGCGCTTGAAAAAGCTTATTGCGAGAGATTTAAATGTTTGCCTTAATCCCTTTTTTCGTTCATCTCCATAAAATACCTTGCACCTTTAAAGCTAATGTCGTTTAGTTAAGAGCAATGCGTAAAACTAATGTAAGTTTTTTTTAACTCCAAAGGAGTTTCGTGTTTATAGAAATAGGCGGGTCGTATTGTCTTAGGGCTCCGTATGGAGCCACGTGTTAATTATATATGGCTTACGTGGCTCCATACGGAGCCAATGAAAAAGCATTATGCACACTCTATAAACACGATGCCCCTCTGGGGCAATAGTTCATTAACTAAATGACATTGCCTTTAAACCTTACATCCTCAACCTTGCTTCAGCACCACATTTCTAATATACTCCTCAATCACCCGCGGGAAATTATTATGTTCCAGTTCGTGAATGCGTTTTGCCAAAGTTTCGGGGGTATCGCCGGGCAGAACGGGGCAAATAGCCTGGAAAATGTGTTTTCCATGATCGTACAACTCATCCACCACATGAATGGTGATGCCGCTTTTTTTATCACCTGCGGCAATAACCGCTTCGTGCACAAAATTGCCATACATGCCTTTACCCCCATATTTGGGCAACAAGGCCGGGTGGATATTAAGTATTTTGCCGGGAAAGGCATTAATTAACGCTGAAGGTACTTTCCACAAAAAACCCGCAAGAACAATAAGCCCGATATTGGCATTTTTTAACTCATCAACATAAGCATTGCCCCTGAAGAATTTTTCTTTATCTAATATAATAGACGGAATATTAAACTCTTCTGCAATTTTTAATACCCCTGCACCAGGCTTGTTAGAAACGATCAATGAAATTTTTATTTCTTTTTTTAGCAGGCTTTCCGGCCTGATGTGACTTTTCCCCTTCTCTCCCGCAATTATCGGATGGAGAGGGGCAGGGGGTGGGGGTGTGAAGTACTCAATGATCCTGCGGGCATTGCTGCCCGCCCCTGACGCGAAAATGGCTATATTAGCGCTCATGTTATGCTTATTGGTTCACAAAAATGTTGAAAAAATTGAAGTTGAGGGTAAATGTTTTTTACAGCAACTCTTAATAAAAGCGCGGAATATAGCATAGGTAAATGGTTAAAAAAAATTTAAACAGCATGATGGTTTGTCAACATCGTGTCATATTTTTGCGCCGTCCGGGGAATAATTTTTCCACATCCAACCAACAGCTTTGTGAATATGACCCACTTTAGAAGTATCGCCGCGAAACTGACTTTTGGACTTGTATTTACTTTTTTATTTCTTTTTAGCGGCCATTTATGTGCGCAGGGTACAGGTAATGCCGCAAATGGCAAAACCTTGTTCCAGGCCAATTGTACTTCGTGCCATGCAATGGAGAAAGAGATACTTGGGCCTGCTTTGATGGGAGCAGTTGAACGTTGGCCCGACAAAAAAATGCTGCACAACTGGATTCAGCATAATCCCGGCGTTATTGCTGCCAAGTACCCTTATGCCATGGGTGTGGTTGAAAAGTATAAGTCTAAGGGTGCAATGACTGATTTTAATGGTACATTAAAATCGCAGGATGTTGATGATATTATTGCATATATAGGAAGTTACGTACCACCTGTTGCTGGTACAAACCCGGTACAACCTGGCCAGCCCGAGGGGGATAACACACTACTTTTTGGTATTCTTACTTTAGTTCTTGCCATTATCACCTTTGTATTATTGCAGGTAAACGCTAATCTTAAAAAGCTGGCGGATGATAAAAGCGGCGTTCCCGCAGAGGAGCCTGTTTCTTTCTGGAAAAATAAGGCGTATATAGCTTTCGGAACCGTAATTATATTTCTTGTAGGCGGCTATTATACTGTTATGGGCGCCATTGGTTTGGGCCGCACCCAGCACTTTCAGCCAAAACAACCTATTTTTTACTCACACAAAGTACATGCAGGCGTTAACCAGGTAAATTGTATGTATTGCCATATTGGTACTTACCAGGGCAAACAGGCTACTATACCATCCGTGAATATTTGTATGAACTGCCATATGGCAATAAAAGAATACAACGGAACAGCCAAATTATACACTGCGGAAGGTGAAGAAGTTAATGGTACCGCAGAAATACAAAAATTATATAGTTATGCAGGATATACTGCCGGCCAAACATGGGATGCAACCAAAGCAAAGCCAATTGAATGGGTTAGGATACACAACCTGCCCGACCATGTATATTTTAACCACTCACAGCACGTAGTAGCAGGTAAAGTACAGTGCCAAACCTGCCATGGCGAAATAACTAAAATGGATGAAGTGTACCAGTTTGCGCCTTTAAGCATGGGCTGGTGTATAAACTGCCACCGCACAACCAAGGTTCATTTTACTGACAATAGTTTCTACAGCATTTACGAGAAATTCCAGGATAAGATAAAGAATCATGCAATGGATAGTGTAACTGTTGAGAATATTGGCGGTACAGAATGCCAGAAATGTCATTATTAATATTGTCCTTCGAGCCCTTTTGGGCAGCAGGAGGAAGGCCAACCAAAACATATTTTTTAATTACATAAATGTCCCTCTTAGCGGACAGGGTAAATATGGAGCAAAATAAACATTGGCAAAGTTTCGGAGAGCTGAATAATTCAGATGCCTTTCAAAAAGCCGGTAAAGATGAATTTAAAGAAGACCTGCCATTTGAGGGTAAAGAAGGCGGAGGCTTTTTTAAAACACCTACGCCAAGAAGGGATTTTCTTAAATATTTAGGTTTTAGCACTGCTGCTGCCGCAATAGCAGCCGGTTGTGAAATACCGGTAAGAAAAAGTATACCATTTGCCAATAAACCCGAAGATATTGTTCCAGGGGTAGCAGATTATTATGCTACCACTTACGTGCAGGATGGCGATGTGGTGAGTGTTCTCGCTAAAGTGCGCGATGGCCGCCCTATTAAAATTGAAGGCAATGAACTTTCACCCATAACGGGGGGTGGTACTTCAGCAAGAGTACAGGCTTCTGTGCTTGATTTGTACGATTCAGCCAGGTTGCGTTTCCCAACAATGGGTGGTAAAGAATTAACACTCGAGGCTGCCGATAAATCTATCGCTGCCGAACTTGCAGGCATAGGTGGTGCACCCGTAGTTATTCTTACTTCAACCATTAATTCTCCCACTACCTTACAGGCTATCAGCCAATTTTTAGCAAAATACCCCGGCAGCCGCCACGTACAATACGATGCGGTTTCTCATACAGGCATGATACTGGCAAATGAGGCCAGTTATGGTAAAAGAGCCATCCCTTCTTATCGCTTTGACAATGCAAAAGTAGTTGTAGGGATTGGCGCTGATTTCCTGGGCACGTGGTTAAGCCCGGTTGAATTTGCAAGGCAATATTCAAAGAATAAAAAGATAGACGAGAAGAACCCAACAATGAGCAGGCACTTTCATTTTGAAACTGTTGCCAGCTTAACAGGTTCTAATGCCGATGAAAGATATTTACACCGCCCTTCAGAAACCGGGGCTGTTGCTGTTGCTTTAATGAATGCCGTTAATGGCCAGGGAGCAACCGGTATTTCAGATCCCAAACTAAAAGCAGGTATTGAAAAAGCTGCAAAAGAATTGGCTGCTAACAAAGGCGCTGCATTAGTAGTATGCGGCAGTAACGATGTAAATGTGCAGGTTGTTGTAAATGCTATAAATGATGCATTGCAGGCGGGCGGTAAAACAATAGACTGGTCTGTTACAAGTAATTATAAACAGGGTGTTGATGCTGATTTTGCCAAATTAGTGCAGGACATGAATGCCGGTGCTGTTGGCGCGGTGTTGATACATGGCGCTAACCCTGCTTATACCTGGTTTGATGCGGCTAAAGTGGCGAGCGGTTTAAGTAAAGTGAAACTAACTGTTTCTTTCAGCCCCAGGATTGACGAAACTGCAAAGCTTTGCAAATATGTAGTTCCTGATAATCATTATTTAGAGAGCTGGGGTGATGCTGAGCCTAAAAGTGGCTATATTTCTTTAATGCAGCCCACTATTAACCCTTTATTTAAAACCCGCCAGTGGCAATCCAGCCTATTAAAATGGAGTGGTGCTGCTACAGATTATCTCTCCTTTCTTAAAACTTACTGGTTTGCAAAACTTGGTGGTGAAACAGGTTGGGATAAGGCTTTACAGGATGGTGTAATAAACCCTGCAACTGAACCTGCCACTGCTGGGGCAACTTTTAACGGCGGCGGTGTACCTGCAGCGGTTTCGGCAATCAACGGCAGCAAAAAAGGCGGTACTACTGAACTTGTTTTATATCAAAAAGTGGCTATCGGCGCCGGCCAGGGTGCAATAAACCCATGGCTGCAGGAAATGCCTGATCCCTTATCAAAGGCCACCTGGGACAACTACGTGGTAATCTCGCCCACAATGGCTAAATCATTAATAGGGGTTGATGTTACCAATAACGGGCAGGCTGATGATTACGAAGTTAACCCTCCTAAAAGGCAGGTAACTGTTAAGTTTAATGGCCAGTCGGTTACATTACCGGCGCTTATTATACCGGGCACACAGATAAATACCATTGGTATTGCGGTAGGTTACGGAAGAAATAAAGAAATTGGTTTAGCAGCGCAAACAGACGAGGGCGATGCAGTGGGCAAAAATGTTTTCCCCTTTGCTTCTTTAAACGGCAATGGTGTTCAATTTTTTTGCGAGAATGTTGATGTTTCGCTTTCTGATGATCCCAAATATGTTATAGCACAGGAACAAACACACTCCTCATACGATACCCCGCAGGGGAAGCGTGTTGAGGTGATGAAAGAGCTTACGCTGAACGATTTTAAAAAGAGCCCTGACGATATACTCAAAGACCGTGAACACGAACTGGCGCCTTATGGCGGGTTAGAGAAATTTGAAAAGCAGGGCACCATTTATGGGTATTATGATAAGCCCGGAATACACTGGGGGATGAGTGTTGACCTTAATACTTGTGTGGGCTGCGGCGCCTGTGTAGTTGCATGCAATGCGGAAAATAATATACCTGTTGTGGGCAAGAGGGAAGTATCGCGTTTTCACGATATGCACTGGATACGTATTGACCGTTATTACAGTGGTGATGATATTGATAACCCAACGGTTGTATTTCAGCCGTTGATGTGCCAGCATTGTGATAATGCGCCATGCGAAAACGTTTGCCCGGTTAGCGCTACCAACCACAGCTCAGAAGGGGCAAATCAAATGATCTATAACCGTTGTATCGGTACAAAATATTGCGCGAATAACTGTCCGTTTAAAGTGCGCCGTTTTAACTGGGCTGATTATACCGGTGCTGACAGTTTCCCTCACAACCAGGTGGGCCATATAAGCGAGGTTACCCTGGGGATGAATGATGATCTTACAAGGATGGTATTGAACCCTGATGTAACAGTACGCTCGCGTGGTGTAATGGAAAAATGTTCATTCTGCGCCCAACGTTTGCAGGAAGGCAAGCTTAAAGCCAAGAAAGAGAACCGCCCGCTTAAATCAGGTGAAAATAATGAGTGGGATTTGAAAGTGGCTTGCCAGCAGGCTTGCCCAACCAATGCGATAGTGTTTGGTAATGCAAATGATAAAAACAGCGCTATATCGCAAATGCGCCAATCAAACCCATACCGTCTTTTCCATTCACTGGAACAACTGCATGTGTTGCCTAATGTAAACTATTTGGCAAAAGTGCGTAACAGGGATGAAGAAGATGCTACTATGGAAGAAAGCAAAGGCGCATAGCATAATGGTGAACAGCGATAAAGAGTTAGTGAATAATAAGTTTTTTAAAATCCCGCCGCAAGGCTTGATTCTAAATCAGAACAAATGCATCTAAAGTACGAATCACAGTTAAGAGAACCGCTGGTTGACGGCATAAAGGATTATCACCAGGTAACTGAAGACATTGTGCGCCCTATTGAGGTAAAACCCAGTAAACTTTGGTACATATGTTTTTTTATTTCGGTGGCCTTTTTAATGTTTGGCGTTTATAGTGTTTATAGGGAGGTAGTGTATGGTATAGGCCAGTGGAACGTTAATAAAACTGTTGGCTGGGGTTGGGATATAACCAACTTCGTATGGTGGGTAGGTATAGGTCATGCCGGTACGCTTATCTCTGCCATCCTTTTACTTTTCCGTCAGGGCTGGAGAACAGGGGTTAACCGTGCCGCAGAAGCGATGACAATTTTCGCGGTAATGTGCGCAGGCCAATTTCCCATATTTCACATGGGGCGTGTTTGGATGGCATTTTTTATATTTCCTTATCCCAATACACGCGGCCCTCTATGGCCTAACTTCAATTCACCTTTATTGTGGGACGTATTTGCAATATCAACTTATTTTACCGTTTCGTTATTGTTCTGGTATAGTGGGTTGCTTCCCGATTTTGGCACCGTTCGTGACAGGGCAAAAACAAAGCTGCGTAAAAAATTATATGGTATATTATCATTTGGATGGATAGGGTCAACCAAACACTGGCAAAGGCACGAGTCTTTATCGCTGGTACTTGCAGGGTTGGCTACGCCGCTGGTATTATCAGTTCACACAATAGTATCCATGGACTTTGCCACTTCGGTTATCCCCGGCTGGCATACAACCATTTTCCCGCCTTACTTTGTGGCAGGGGCCATCTTCTCAGGCTTTGCAATGACACAGACTTTGCTTGTAGTTATACGCAAAGTATATGGTTTGGAAGAATACATAACCATGGGGCATATTGAAGCGATGAATAAGGTTATAGTATTAACCGGTTCAATAGTAGGCTGTGCTTATTTGACCGAATTATTTATGGCCTGGTATAGCCAAAACAAATATGAAGGGTACGCTTTCTGGTATAGCCGCGCAAACCTCTTCAGCCCTTACGGATGGGCTTACTGGGCTATGATGTCGTGCAACGTGTTAAGCCCACAAATATTCTGGTTCCGTAAAATGAGAAGGAATTTAATGGTTACCTTCTTTATGAGTGTAATTGTAAATGTAGGTATGTGGTTTGAGCGTTTTGTTATTATTGTAACATCACTCTACCGCGATTACCTCCCTTCTTCCTGGACAGTGTATTATCATCCGACTATTTGGGAAGTAGGGTTTTATTTGGGAACTTTTGGCTTATTCTTTACCTGTTTCTTCCTTTTCTCAAAATATTTCCCGGTGATAGCAATTGCCGAAATTAAATACATTTTAAAAACAACCAATGAAGGCTTTAAAGCCAAAGTTGGCGGTTTGGAAGCACAACCGGTTGAAGAATTTGCACATGACTATGCGCATTAATGCAAAAGTCATTAGTCATTGGTCAGTAAGTCATTAAGGAAGAAAGATGACAGGGGAAAAAGAAAGTTGACAGTTGAGAGTTGACAGGAAGAAAAGGGATTAGAGAACGATTGGAAAAGCCCTGAAAGGGCGTGATCCAATAGCGATGGGTGAAGCCCATCGGGAAAGGCGTAATCAAACAGCGATGGGAGAAGCCCATCGGATAAATGAATTAAACAGGTATTATGGCAAAAAAGAAATTTGTTGTAGCTGCATTTGATGATGAGGCTGTTTTGTTTCCGGCAGTGAAAAAGGTTAGGATGTCGGGATATAAGATCCATGAGGTTTACACACCTTTTGCCGTGCATGGGCTCGACTATGCATTGGGTTTAAGGGAAACAAGCATTCATACTGCGGGTTTTATCTATGGTATTACCGGTACCTGTACCGCGTTGGGCGGTATTAGTTTTATATTAGCCTACGACTGGCCGCTTAATTTTGGCGGTAAGCCAGCTTTTGCTTTGCCGGCGTGGATACCTATTATATTTGAATTAACGGTGTTGTTCTCAGCTGTTGGAATGGTACTTACATTTTGTTACTTGTGCCAGTTGGCGCCGTTTGTAAAAAAACATCATTTTAACGCCAGGTCGAGCGACGACCTTTTTGTGATGGTGATAGAATGCACCGCCAAAACAAATGTAGAAGACCTGAAGGCTTTTGTAACCAGCAGCGGCGCTATTGAAGTTAATGTACAGGAGGCTGAAACAGAGTGGTGGCTTGGCACTTATGATAAAGACCAGCGATTGATAAAGGATTCACATGTTGAAGTTGCATAAACAGAATAGAACGATGAAAAAATTATTTGTTATTACTTTTCTTGCAGCAGGCGTGGCTTTGGTAAGCTGTAACAATGTGCGGCGTAACCAGGGCGCTGTTTATATGCCGGATATGGCATATAGCCGTGCCTTTGAAACGTACGCTGAAAGAGATTCAACTCTTTTTACAAGCGATCCTAACGATGCTACTAATAAGATATTTTATAATAACATGCCGGTTGCGGGTACTATTGCCCGCGGTGAGGAAATGCCTTTTCTAATTGCAAAAGATAAAGCGGGTGACAGTATAAATTATGTAGCTTCTAAACAGGTGCAAAACCCTTTGCCCCCGCTTAACGCTACAGACAGCTTAGAGGCAAGCCGCCTTTACTTAGTTAACTGCGGTATTTGCCATGGCGCAAAATTGGATGGCAATGGCCCTTTATACAATGGTGGCAATGGCCCTTTTCCGGCGCATCCAAAAGACCTTTTGGGGGACCCTATTGTATCAGTAATGCCTGAAGGCCAAATGTTCTATTCGGTTACGTATGGCAAAAACCTGATGGGTAGTTATGCGTCGCAGTTAAGCCGCAAACAGCGCTGGATGGTTATTCATTATATTAAGGGACAGCAAATGGCTAAAAAAACGGGTGCTGCACCTGCAAAAAGTGACAGCACTGCTGTAAAAAGTACTGCACCGGCAAAAAGTACCGCGGCAAAAAAATAAGATAAAACATTTAACCAGAGATAAAAGAGATTAAGATGGTAGCTATAAAAGAGCAATTTGAAGTTTCCGCAAAAATGCGAACCTGGTCACTGGCATTAATGGCTTTAGGGGCTATAGCAATAATCGCAGGTTTTATACATTGGGGAACCAGCAGCGACCAGCACCAAAAAGACATCTTCTGGGCAACGCTTATGTACAACAGCATTTTCTTTATGCTTATCTGCAATGCCAGTATGTTTTTTGTATGCGCCACAACACTGGCTATGGGGGGCTGGCAAACTTCTTTCCGCCGTGTACCTGAAGCTATCTCAACCATGGTTCCTGTTTTTGGTTTAATTGCGTTTGCAGTTTTAATGTATATAGTTTGGGGCATGGGTTCACACACAAATATTTACCCATGGCTTAATGTACAGGGCCTTAAGGATGAAGGCAACCATGAAGTGCTTAAAAAATTAGGCTTTTTAAATCCTTATTTCTTTTTTGTATGGACTGTACTTGCTATTGGTTTATGGAGTTTGCTGGGTTGGAGAATGCGTAAATTAAGCGACGAAGCCGATGATGCGGCTTTAAAGAACGAAGAAGTTGGTAAAAGTTTTATTTGGAGGAATACCGTTACAGCGTCTCTTTTTATTGTGTGGTTTGCTTTAACAGTAGGATCAACTGTACCCTGGTTGTGGTTGATGAGTATTGATGCAAACTGGTACAGCACTATGTATAGCTGGTACACTTTTGCAAGTTCATTTGTATCAGGTATGAGTTTAATTGCTCTTTGGGTAATTTATTTAAAGAACAAAGGATATTTGGAATATACCAATGAGGAGCACCTGCACGATTTGGGTAAGTTTATGTTTGCGTTCTCTATTTTTTGGACATACCTGTGGTTTTCGCAGTATATGCTCATTTGGTATGGAAACATTTCTGAGGAAACCGTTTATTTTTTAAATCGTGTTAAGGGCGTTTATAAAGGCATCTTTTTCTTAAATTTGATCATCAATTTCGTTTGCCCCATCTTAATTCTAATGAAAAGGTCAACCAAAAGAAACTATACTATGGTTACCTTTATGGCGGTATTGATCCTTTTTGGGCACTGGATAGATTTTTATCAAATGGTTATGGGCAGCGTAAGAAAAGAAGATGCTTCGCTAAGCTGGCTTGACTTTGGCGTGGCAGCATTTTTTGTGGGAACGATGATATTTTTTGTTGGCAAAGCATTGGCAAAAAAACCATTGATACCAAAGTATCACCCTTTCCTAAAAGAAAGCGTTATACATCATACGTAAAAAGGTATAAGGCGCAGGGTAAAAGGCATAGGTTACGAGGTTAGAAAAACCTTACACGTCAAGCCCTTCACCTATAAACAGAGTTGTTTATTAACGAATAGAAAACTACAGAATACAATGTCAACTTTCTTTACTATCGCAGTGATTGCTCTTGTTTTTCTGATCATTTTTCAGATTGCAAAAGCAAGTGAATATGTAGCCGTATTGAAGGGCGAAGAAAAAAGCCGGAAAGAGAATAATAAAGTGAACGGATTTTTTATGGTCTCATTTCTCATCATGGGTTTGATCGGGATTTACTGGTGTAATGAGCTTTTTTACGGCAAAACCTTGCTGGCACACGATCCTGCAAGTGTACAGGGCGAAAGGGTTGACTCTATGATGAGGCTAACCCTTGTGATAACAGGCTTTGTTTTTATCATTACACAGGTTGCATTATTCTGGTTCGCCTACAGGTACCAGGAAACTGATAAGCGTAAGCCTTATTTCTTTCCGCATAATAACACGATGGAAGTTATATGGACAGTAATTCCGGCAATTGCACTTACCGTATTGGTTGTTATTGGTTTGCGTAACTGGTTTTCTTTTACGGGCGAAGCGCCTTCCAACGCTTTGCAAGTAGAAGTTACAGGGCATCAATTTGGATGGACTTTTCGCTATGCCGGGAATGATAATAAGTTCGGAAAAAAATATTATAAGCTTATTGACGCCAGCAATTCCCTCGGGTTGCAATGGAAAGACAGTGCAGACCTGAATATAAAGGACGACCCTGATTCGCATGACGACATTGTTTTAGATGCAACCATGTATGTAATAAAAGACAAACCGGTTAAATTGTTAATTAACTCAAGGGATGTAGTGCACGATGTAGGTTTGACGGAGTTCAGGATGAAGCAGGATGCCGTTCCGGGAACGCCAACAACTTTATGGTTCACACCAAAATTTACCACCAGGGAAATGCAGGAAAAATTGAATAACCCCAATTTTGAATACGAAATAAGTTGCGACCAAATGTGCGGAAACGGGCATTATTCAATGCGGGGAGTTATTAAAGTGGTTTCGCAGTTCGAATTTGATGCCTGGATGGCAGGGCAATCGCCGGCTTATTACGGTGCTTATCCTGATAAAGACCCATCCAAGAAACCATTGCCGGCAGTTGCGGCAGCAGACAGCAGTGCTAAAAAAGTTGCAATGGTTAGTAGTAAGGCAAAATGATGGCTGTTAAATGATCGCACGGAATATAGTTACACACAATAGTGGCTTTTGCAAGAAATTGATTTTTTTAAATAGAGTATCCAGTAAAGAGTTTAGTATGAGTAACGAAGCTGTTTTGCACACAAATGTTGAAGGGGCAATTACACATGATGAGCACCATGACGAGCATCATGAGCACCATCATCACGAAACATTTATTACCAAATACGTGTTTAGCCAGGATCATAAAATGATCGCTAAACAATTTCTTATAACGGGTATGGTTTGGGCTGTTCTGGGTGGTTTAATGTCGGTACTATTCCGCCTGCAGTTGGGGTATCCTGATTCTCACTTCCCCTTCCTGGAAAATATTTTGGGAAAATGGTGGGTGCAGAATGGCCAAATAACAGCGCAGGCTTACTATGCATTGGTAACCACGCACGGTACCGTACTTGTATTCTTTGTATTAACAGCCGGCCTTAGTGGTACTTTTGCCAACTTTCTTATTCCTTTACAAGTTGGCGCCCGCGATATGGCATCACCTTTTTTAAATATGCTTAGCTATTGGTTCTTTTTTTCAGCAAGCGTGGTAATGCTATCATCCATTTTTGTTGAAACAGGGCCTTTCAGCGGCGGATGGACTGCTTATCCTCCTTTAAGTGCTTTGAAGGATGCATCGCCCGGCTCTGGCACAGGTATGGATCTTTGGCTTATAGCAATGGCTTTGTTTGTGGTATCATCGTTACTTGGCGGCCTTAACTATATAGTAACCATATTGAACCTGCGTACAAAAGGGATGAGTATGACAAGGTTGCCATTAACCATTTGGTCACTGTTCTTTACCGCAGTTTTGGGGGTATTATCATTCCCCGTATTATTGTCCGGCTTTATATTGTTGATCTTCGACCGTAATTTTGGAACCAGTTTTTATCTTTCTGATATATACATCAGTGGTGTGGGTGCATTGCCAAATGAAGGCGGCAACGCTATTTTATTCCAGCACTTGTTCTGGTTCCTCGGCCACCCCGAAGTGTATATCATCCTGCTGCCGGCCATGGGTATGGTATCGGAAATACTTTCAGTAAACTCGCGTAAGCCTATATTTGGGTATATGGCAATGGTGGGGTCGCTGTTCGCTATTGCTATTCTTGCATTCCTGGTATGGGCGCACCATATGTTTGTAACAGGGTTAAATCCTTTCCTTGGGTCAATATTTGTGCTGCTTACCTTGTTAATAGCAGTGCCTTCTGCCATAAAAGTATTTAACTGGCTTACTACGTTGTGGCGCGGTAACATACGTTTTACCCCCGCCATGATGTTTGCAATTGGCTTTGTAAGTTTATTTATTTCAGGCGGGTTAACCGGCATTTGGCTTGGTAACTCTGCCCTTGATATACACCTGCACGATACCATGTTTATAGTAGCGCACTTTCATATAGTAATGGGGGTTGCATCAATGTTTGGCATGTTTGCCGGCATCTATCACTGGTACCCCAAAATGTATGGCCGTTACCTGAATAACACACTTGGTTATATTCATTTCTGGATAACTATGGTGGGCGCTTACCTTATTTTCTGGCCTATGCACTACGAAGGCCTTGCCGGTATGCCGCGGCGTTATTACAGTTACAGCGCATGGGAAAGCTTTAAGCAATTTGGAGGGCTTAATCAATTTATAAGTACGGTGGCGATGATCGTGTTTTCAGTGCAGATTTTATTCTTGCTTAATTTCTTTTATTCTATCTGGAAAGGCAGAAAAGTTACCACGCAAAACCCGTATGGTTCTAATACGCTTGAATGGACAGCGCCGATAAGGCCGGGACATGGTAACTGGCCGGGTGAGATTCCGGAAGTGCACCGCTGGGCGTATGATTATGCTAAAGATGGCAGGGAGTTTATTCCGCAAACAACACCTGTTGACCCAAATGAAGCAAATCACTAAAATTAAATAAATACGAAAAACTTTTTTATATAATAACATGCCCTGGTTTTCAGGGCATCATTTTTCAAAAAGTCTTTGTGGTTAATAAGCAATATATAGTGGTTGATAATTTAAATACTTCTTCGTCAACTTCATTGAGGGTGGCCCAAAAGGTGAAGGATTATTTTCAATTGATGAAGTTTACGCTAAGCTTTACAGTTGTTTTTTCGTGTGTTATATGTTATTTGCTTGCCCCTAATGTACAGGTAAACAATATAGATACAGTTATAAAGGTGATTGAATTATTTATTGCGGGCATGCTGGTTACGGGGAGTGCCAATGCCATTAACCAGGCTGTAGAAAAAGATACGGATGCATTGATGAAACGCACCGCCAAAAGACCAGTTGCCGCTGGAAGGATGACCCAGGATGAGGCTTATATATTTGCTGCAATAGCAGGTGTTATTGGGGTAGTGATGATGTACCGGGTTTTTAATATGTCTTCTGCATTGCTTTCTGCATTTAGCCTTTTTTTGTATGCGTTTATATACACGCCATTAAAAAAAGTAAATTCAATAGCTGTACTTGTTGGTGCATTGCCGGGAGCTTTGCCTTGTTTAATTGGCTGGGTTGCGGCAACAAATATTATAAACCCTTACGGGGTTTTTGAAGTGAACGGCAATATTTTTTCGAATGGCGCGGGTTGGGTATTGTTTGCTATACAGTTTCTTTGGCAATTCCCGCATTTTTGGGCAATCGCCTGGGTAGCACATAGTGACTATTCAAAGGCCGGGTTTAAGTTGTTGCCTGCAGATAAAGGGCCAACAAGATTTACAGCTATACAGGCGGTAATGTATAGTGTACTGATGATACCGGTTGGCATTTTGCCATATCTATTTCATATAAGCGGGCAGGTAAGCTTGTGGATAGTATTAGCCTGCAACATTGGTATGGTTGTACAAAGTTTGAGGTTATATAAGGATATGAATGTTAAGGCCGCAAGAAGGGTAATGTTTAGCAGTTATATTTATTTGCCTGTTGTATTATTGGCATTGCTGGCAGATAAGATGAATTGAAGAAAGTCCGGAAAAAGTCCGGAAGTCAGAAAGTCCGTGAGTCCGGAAGAAAGTCATTAAGTCATTGGTCAATAAGTCATTGGGTAAAGCCCAGAAAGGGAGTAATATATTAAAGATGGGCAGCGCCAATCGAGAGAGAACAAACAATTGATAAAATAAAAATACAGTGTGATGATGGCAACAGTGGTAAGCCAGGAGAGAAAGAGGCTTCACCCGCATAAATTTCTTTTGTGGGTTGGCATAGGCAGCATAATAATGATGTTTGCCGGGTTAACGAGCGCCTATATAGTAAGGCGCAGCGCGGCTAACTGGCTGGAATTTTCTTTGCCGCCTGTTTTTTGGTATTCAACTTTTGTAATATTGCTTAGCAGCCTTACCATGCATCTTTCTGTAAAAGCATTTAAGGCAAGGGAAATGATGCGTTACAGAACGTTAATAACAATAACTGCAGGGCTGGGTGTTTTATTCGCAACCTTGCAATTTTTTGGTTTTTATTATTTAAACACACATGGTGTACAACTGCTGGGGCAGGGCAGTAACCCTGCCGCATCTTTTTTAGCAGTAATAACAGGGCTGCATGTGCTGCATGTTTTAGGAGGTGTAATTGCTTTGCTGGTAATTTTTATGCGTGCATACAGCATGCGTATAAAAAGCTATAATGTAACAACTATTGAAATAGCGGGTACTTACTGGCATTTTGTTGATATATTATGGGTTTACCTGTTCATATTTTTTAACTTAGTATAGATAAAGTAAAAAAGTTGCGAATTATGCAGCTTTTTTGAGCACGAGCCAATAAATTTGCGAACGAAATTTTTTTAATCAACATGGCTACAACAACTGCAATGGCAACAGCGGCTCCTAAATACTGGAGCGGAGGTAAAAGCCCTTATAATGTAGAGTACGGCAAACTGATGATGTGGCTCTTTTTAATGAGCGATGCCTTTACTTTCGGCGCTCTTTTGATCGCTTATGGTACAACACGTTTTTCTGCCAACGGCTGGCCTAACCCTAATGAAGTATTTAACAAGTATCCGGGTGGCGCCAACGCGCCGCTTGTGTTTGTGAGCATTATGACCTTTATACTCATTATCAGTTCTGTAACAATGGTATTGGCAGTACAGGCCGGGCAACAAATGAACAGGAAAAAAGTAGCCTTCAACCTGGTATTAACCATTCTCGGTGGCGTGGCTTTTTTAAGCTGCCAGGCATGGGAATGGACAACATTAAAACTTAATGAACATGCATGGTGGGGCCACAATCCTTTTCTAAATTCAAATGGCACTGTTGGCCACCAGGATTTCACTAATTTCTTTTTTACAATTACCGGCTTTCACGGGTTTCATGTATTTTCCGGCGTTATCATCAATATTGTAATGCTTATAATGACGCTGACTGGTTTTTTTGACAGAAGAGGCCATTACCTGATGATAGAAAAAGCAGGTTTGTACTGGCATTTTGTTGATCTTGTTTGGGTGTTTGTATTTACCTGTTTTTACCTTATTTAATTTTTTGAAAGAATAAATAATTTTTTGATGGAACAACATACTGCTTACAGCGACGTGCATCACGCAGAAGTTCATGGCGGGGGTACAAAAGAGATAATTAAAGTAACTATTATTTTATCAGTATTAACCGTAATTGAGTTAGCGCTTGGTTTAATGATGTTCAAATTAAAAATGCCTGATGGAAGCCTTGAAAAGGATTTTACTAAAGGTGTGATCGTTATATTAATGATGGCTAAAGCATTTTATATTGTTGGTTATTTTATGCACCTTAAACATGAAGTGCGAAATCTTATCTTAACAGTTGCTGTGCCAATGGGGTTGTTTATTTGGTTTATTATTGCATTTCTTTACGACGGCAACTCGTTTAAGAATCTTAAAAACGAATATAATCCAGCCTATAAAGAAAGGACTACAACACAAAAAGCGCTGCCGGTAAAAGAGGAAAAGCAAGAAGAGAAGAAGAAAGGCGTGACGGACTAAAGTGAATAAATTAACTTATTAATTAATCATGCAACCATCCTGCCTTGCAGGATGGTTTTTTTATAAAACCTATTATGAATATAAAAGCATTGGTTGCAGTTTGTATAGCAGTGCTTGTACCGCTTACCTGTTACCTTATTCTTAAACAGGCAAGCGATAAGGCAGTAATAATGCCAGCCCATTATTTGCCGGACAGGACAATCGACACGGTTATAGGTGGTAAAATGAGCACAGATACCGTTTGGCACACCGTAAATAATATAAAACTGGTGAACCAATTGGGCGATACCGTGCATTTGCACGATATACAGGGCAAAGCTATCGTGATGGACTTTTTCTTTACCAGTTGCGGCTCTATTTGCCCCACGCTAACACGCAATATGGTTAAGCTGCAGCGCTCTTTCAGTGAAGGCGGCGACCCGATGCATAAAATAGATACATCTGTTGTTCATTTTGTTTCTTTTACGGTTGATCCTGAAACAGATTCTGTTGCAAGATTAAAAGCCTATGCTGACAAGTATGGCGTTAACCCCGACAATTGGTGGATGCTGACAGGATCAAAAGATTCGATATATAATTTTGCATTTGAACAGTTAAAGGTTGATAAGTTCAGTATAGAACCTATTGACCCTAATTTTGTACATACAAGCCGTTATGTTTTGCTTGATAAATATTACCAGGTACGCGGGTATTATAACGGGCTTGACTCAAATTCAATATCGCAATTATCAAAAGATATTGGTTTACTGATGCTGGCAAAAGATAAAGACGACGCATTGCCTTTTGACCCTTTGGAGATGATAGTGTTCCTGGTACTGGCAGTCGTTATTTCGGTAATTGTTATAACGCTTATATTCAGAAAAAAGAAAAATAACACATAAATAAATGATTGGTATGCTGGAAGCAAGTTTTGAAAAGAATGACGTTAAAGCGCGATGGCTTATTCTTACTTTTTCGTTTGTGATATTTGCTGCGGTGGTGTTGCTTGGGCATTTTAAGCTGATTGTTGACCTGGGGTTTAACTTGCATATTTTTGCAAAGCTTAACGCGCTTATCAATGCACTTGTTGCCATACTGCTTGTGGCGGCCCTTATTGCGGTTAAAAACAAAAAATATCACACGCATAAAACGCTTATGCTTTTTTCATTGGCGCTATCCATTATTTTTCTTGTATCTTATGTGGCTCACCGGCTGCTTACAGGGGAAGCTGTATTTGGCGACGCAAACCACGATGGCATATTAAGCGCTGATGAAAAGGCGACCGTTGGCAACATACGGTATGTTTATTACACTATTCTGGCTACTCACGTTTTTCTCGCGGCCATTATATTGCCATTTATTCTTTTTACTGCTTACAGGGCGCTTATTGCTGAATACCCCATGCATAAAAAGCTTGCCCGCTATACGTGGCCCCTATGGTTTTATGTGGCTGTTACGGGGCCGGTGGTGTATTTTTTTATTAGCCCGTATTACAGGTAGAGGGAGATTAGCTTTTGGTTATTTTATAAAAGGATTTGCAAATTGTCTATGGTATAGAAAACCAGAAAGAAAAATTCTGATGGATAAGGAATAGAATCAGTAAATGTTATTCTTTTTATATGTTCTTTTCCATAATTGGTTTATGATAGGGATCTTTTTCAATCAAGGCTTTTAAAATTTTATCTCGGACGTAAAGAACTATATTCAATTCATTTTCCAATATATTTATAAATTCTTCAAAATCCATAAGTATAAAAATTGCGTTCCTTATAATCCCTTCTTTTGCAGCAATTATTGCAGAATCTGTAAATCCAGAAGCAGAAATAAATATACCGTTTGGGCGGGGTCGGCTGAACACACGACCTAAGTGTTGATGAACATCTTGATTGGAAACGGGTTTATTAAGCCATTTCATTTCAACCAAATAAATCTGATTATCAATCTCAACGACGCCATCAATTTGTTCAATGATGCCTTCATTAGTATCTCCAGTTAGCGTAAATGCGTCTCTTATTAATATCCCATTTACTTCAAATAAAGAGTTTAATACTGTTTCAAGTTTCTTACCCCGCTCTTGTGCATTTTTGATTTGAAATAATGAATAAAATTGATTTTTTATATTGTCTAACTTTTCTCTATAAATCTTTATTTCATTCGCTTTTTTCAATTGTGCTGCTCGATGTTTAGCGAGTTCCTTTTCTCGTTCTTGTTCCATTCGAGTGAATGCGTCCTTAGTCTGAATAACCTTTCTCACTTCTGCGACATATCCTTTGGCAGAGAATTGATCTTTAGGCCAGCAATTGGTAAAGGTCTCAAACTCGGAAATTCGTTTTAATAACTCCCTTCTTTGGCTCAAATACAGGTCAGTATGTTCATTCAGTCTTGTTAAAAGCGTTCGTGTTATTTCATATTTGCTAATACTATTTTTATCCACTTCTATTTTATTTGCTAAATCTACATAGAGCGAATCGGTTACTCCTGCACCTCTGAAAAAAAGTATTACGTCCTTTTTCCCTTTACAAAGAAGTGGAATAGTTTGAATTAAAAGTTCAAATAATTCTGGAGGGTAATGAAACGTTTCTGTTGTATGTATTTCCATACATTAATTTATTACACTTTTGCTAAATCAAAAAGTGTTTTAAGATTTTTTTCTTTTATGCCAAATTATTGAAATTTCAGCTATAAGCCAATGTTTTTCATAATATCCAATTGATAGTAGCTTTAGACTTCACTGGTTTTTATTAAAAATCGATTGCTAATGAGATAGAGTGAAAATCCTCTAAGACAGAAGATTGATCGAACCTCAATTAAATTTAAGCCGTATCCCCTGTTTGGACTTTGGAATTTGTTTTTTTGGAATTTACCTCATTATACTTTCCCCAATACAACCATGGCCTTCAGGTTTGGCGTGGGGCTGCCACCTTTCTTTTCAAGTGTTATAGCAAATTTCTGGGCTTTTGGGATATTTTTCATTTTACAAACACCGTCGCAATCGCCAATTAATCCGGCATCAACGGGATTGCCATCCACTATTGCCCATAACTGGTATTGCATACCTGCCGGTGTTTGCTGCAGGTTATTGGCAAGTACATACACATCTTTTGTTTTGGTATCCCAATAAACGGTTGCAAGATTATCCTGCTTGCCGGGCACACCCGGCATTTTCACTACGCGCATGGCGCTATCCTGTAAAATATTAATGCTTTGCTCTAAGTTGCTGAACTTGGTTTGATAAGTATTATTGTTTGCCTGCAGGCTGTTTTTTTCAATCAGTAAAGCTTCGTATTTGTCTGAGGCTGACTTGTAATTATTATAATAATATACATTCATCGCAGCGCTTATAATAAAAAGAATGATTGATGCTGCAGCTATAGTTCTCCAAAAACTAAAAGAGGGGAGCTGCTTAACTTTTGTATCACCGGTTTCTTCTTTATTGCCCCCTGGCTGCATTATAAGAACCTTTGGTGCCTCAAATTCATCAGAAAGGGCATCCATTAACTGTTGCTTTATCTCAGCAGGCGGCATAATACTATCCTGCATGGCCTGCTGTTGTATAAGCAATGCAAATTCATCAACAGCCTGTTTTATTTCAGGATGTTGCTTACCGAGTGATTCCAGTTCTGCAGCCTCTTCCGGGCTGGCCAAACCCAGTACGTAGCTTTCAATTATTCCACTCTCTATATATTCTTTAATGTCCACTTTCCAGTTTACGGTTTAATTATTTGGCGTAATTGAATAAGGGCTGTTCTCAGCCTGGTTTTAACTGTTCCAAGAGGTATGCCCATTATTTTGGAGATCTCTTCCTGGGTGTAGCCTTGAAAATAAGCGAGTTCAATAAGTGTTTTGTATTCTTCTTTAAGTTTATGAACCAATTTTCGAAGGCCTATTTTATCAATATTTGTATCAATGCTGCCGGCAGATTCATATACGGTTTCTGTCAATTCCCGGTTTTGCTGGCTATTTTGAAATGCTTTGCTCCGTATGGTGTCTATTGATGCATTTCGGGTAACATTTATCATCCAGGTGAACAGCCTTCCTTTGGTGGCATCATAAGAATCTATCTGCCGCCATATCTTCACAAATACCTCCTGTAGCACGTCATTAGCCAGTTCCCGGTCAGGAATGATAGATAAAATTACCGAATAAATGGCGCCTGAATAGTTATCGTATAAATAGCTAAACGCGGATTGCTGCCGTTCTTTCAACAGAATCACCAACTCCGCTTCAGAATATTTATTGCCTGATTCAAGCATTTTCGGTGGATTTGTCCAGGTTTTTTAAGCAGAAATTAACTTTATCCAACCAGCTTTGCATAAGCAGCGGCATCCATCAACCCGTCAAGATCGGCGGGGTTATTCACCGTTAGCTTAACCATCCATCCTTTACCATAGGGATCACTGTTAACGAGTTCGGGCTCGTTTTCAAGCGCGCTATTAACTTCTTCCACGGTGCCTGCAACAGGTAAAAAAAGGTCACTTACTGTTTTTACCGCTTCAACAGTGCCAAATATCTCTTCCGCATTTAGGGCCTTGCCAACGGTGGTAATATCAACATATACAATGTCGCCTAACTCTCCCTGCGCAAAATCAGTAATGCCAATTAATGCAGTGTTACCCTCAACTAATTTTATCCACTCGTGGTCTTTGGTGTACTTTAAATCGGATGGAAAACTCATAATGCTGTTTTTATTGAAGTACAAATATTAAATTTTCTTTTATAAGCAACAACAAAACACCTGTAATGCTTGCTTCTTTTTACCAACTAATTATTTTTAGCCCGGCAGGCGAACAATTTTGGGCTTTGCAGTTATGGTTAAGCTCAATTCAGCATTTTAATTTTCATGCGCACATCTTTAACTGGGCGGTTGTTTGCATCGCGGGGCAATGCAGCAATTTTATCAATTACTTCCAACCCTTTTATCACCTCGCCAAAAACAGTATAGTTCTGGTCAAGAAAAGGGGTGCCACCAACCGTTTTGTAAATTGTACGTTGCGCGTCTGTATAATAAAACGCTGGGTTCAGTGGACGCACCCTCGAACATTCAATTTCATTCAACTTAAGGTCGTCAAAAACCTGGCCCTGTACAATATAGAATTGG
>Ga0206922_1007_pt5 | contig 63772 bp, 57 predicted proteins | sample Alteio_BWOrgHeat_63_FD_152976 | JGI IMG/M metagenome (GOLD analysis project Ga0206922, IMG submission 152976) | Enriched cells from forest soil in Barre Woods Harvard Forest LTER site, Petersham, Massachusetts, United States -... | ecosystem: Environmental > Terrestrial > Soil > Temperate forest >... | reverse complement strand
GGTAAAAGAAAGCAATGCTTTCGACACCTTTATACCGGAAGATTTTGATGAGGAACAAAAGATGGTGATGGAAATGTGTGCGCAGTTTCTTGATACGGAAGTGTTGCCGGTTATTGACCGTATTGATAAGCTTGAAAAAGGCCTTATGCCATCCCTGCTTGAAAAAGCGGGTGAACAGGGTTTGCTTTCCACAGTGCTGCCGGAGCAATATGGCGGCCTTGGTAAGGATTTTGTTACTTCTACCATTGTAAATGAAGGCTTAGGCGGAGGTTATTCATTTTCGGTTGCAGTTGCCGCCCATACAGGCATTGGCACCCTGCCTATACTCTATTTTGGAACAGATGAACAAAAGCAAAAGTATATTCCAAAGCTGGCAACAGGCGAATGGAAAGGTTCTTATGGATTAACTGAACCCAACAGCGGAAGCGATGCGCTGGGCGCGAAAACAACAGCAAAGCTTAGTGATGATGGGAAATATTATTTATTGAACGGGCAAAAATGCTGGATAACTAACGGCGGCTTTGCAGATATATACACTGTTTTCGCAAAAATTGACGGCGATAAGTTTACAGCCTTTATAATTGAGCGAGGATATGAAGGTTTTACACAAGGCCCTGAAGAACATAAGATGGGCATTAAAGGGTCATCTACCGTGCAGTTGTATTTCCAGGATTGTAAAGTGCCGGTTGAAAATGTGCTCGGAGAAATTGGCAAAGGCCACATCATTGCATTTAATATTTTAAATATTGGCCGCCTTAAATTGTGCGCTGCCGCTTTGGGCGCCAGCAAACGCGCTACTACTGCCACCGTGCAGTATGCCATAGCCCGCGAACAGTTTAAAACTTCCATTGCAAATTTTGGCGCTATAAAACATAAGCTTGCTGAAATGGCCATACGCATTTGGGTGGGCGAAAGCGGTGTGTATCGTACCGCAAAATGGATAAATGATAAGGAAGAAGAAATGCAGGCTGCAGGCTTACCGGTTGAAAAAGCTTTGTTGGGCGCGGCGGAAGAATACGCGATTGAATGTGCTATTTTAAAAGTTTTCGGCAGCGAGGTGCTAAATTTTGTGGTGGATGAAGGCGTACAGGTGCATGGCGGCAATGGCTTTAGTGATGAATACCTTATTTCAAAAGCGTACAGGGATGCACGCATAAACCGCATTTTTGAAGGCACCAACGAAATAAACCGTTTATTAACGCTGGATATGACCTTAAAAAGAGCCATGAAAGGTAAGCTCGATCTTATGGGCCCTGCAATGGCAGTTAGCAAAGAATTGATGAGCATTCCTGATTTTGGCAGTGATGATGACACCCCATTTGCCAAAGAGAAAAAATACATCATCAACTTTAAAAAAGCTGTATTAATGGTAGCGGGGGCTGCCGTGCAAAAGCTGATGATGAAGCTGGATAAAGAGCAGGAGGTGTTGATGAATATTGCGGATATGGCTATTGAAACCTTTCATACTGAAAGCGCTCTTCTCAGGGTAATGAAATTGGCTGATAAAAATGGCGAAGCAGCAACTGCCCTGCATATTGATATGATGCGCACCTATTTATATGATGCAGCAGACCGCATAAATAAGGCGGGCAAAGATGCGCTGAACAGTTTTGCCGACGGCGATGAACTGCGCATGATGCATATTGGCCTGAAGCGCTTTACCAAAGTAGAGCCACTTAATACTAAAGATTCACGGAGAAGGATCTCTGAAAAACTGGTAGCGGAGGGAAAGTATTGTTTCTAATACAATAAACCCCTCTCCATGGACTAACCATCTGTAGGGCAAATAATCAGGGAGGCTATTAACCACTTCAACAGAGAGGCCTATTATTCAGAAATCAAGCAATATATCCACAAAATGTAGGGAAGATGGTAAGATCACTACCTCAATACATCTACAAATATACCTCAATTAATAAGTTTCTCTTCGAAACACTAATTCGAGGTGAGCTTTGGTTTAATCCCCCGGCTCATTTCAACGATCCATTTGATTCTTTCTTACCAATCGACTTTGCCATTGAAACTTACAAAAAAATAGAATTTAGGGAACCGAATCGAGAATTAACAAAAGAAGAACAATCAAAAACTGTACGTCCGATAATATTTCGCAACGAGCTCGAACAGCTCAGAAATGAGATGGGAGTATCTTGCTTTTCAACAGTGCACGATAACCTAATAATGTGGTCACATTATGGTGACAAGCACAAAGGGTTAATCTTAAAATTTGATGTCGCCGAACTGCAAAAGTTTTTTTCTAATATAAGTTATGTGACCTATACTAATAAAATTAAGCCTGTAAACTACGAAAGACCAGCCAATGAAATTATTGACAAACTTTTAACCAGAAAATCAACTCACTGGAAATCCGAAAGAGAAATCAGAATAATAGTTAAGAAAAACGGTCCTTTCAGTTTCCCCAAATCGGCACTTATAGAACTAATTTTTGGCCTTAAATGTGATACCCACCAAACAACAGACATCATGCACTTAATTCAAAAATTCGGTTATCCAAATACCTCATTCTCGCAATTTCAACCGGAGAATTATGAATACAAACTTAAAAAAGCTCTTGTAACCTGGTCCAATGACTTCAAAGCATACAAAGCACATGGCGACAAAGGACAGGATGAAATGCTTCAGATACTGGGTATTCCGGCAATGAATCGCTAATAAGAACCCCTGAATTTTGAACACAAAACCTAAAACAAAGAACCTAAGAATGTAAATGCCGGGCTGCCATGCCTTCGAAGGAAGGCATCTCAACAGTGAACGCATTTGTTGAGATAATATCTTTTTAAGAATTTTTAAGTGGCATGCTTTTTAAACTCAAGAGATGCCTTGCTTTGAAGTTCGTCTTCGTTTGACTTTTCACATTTGACTTTTCACTTTTCCCTGTTTACCTTTGCAGGCTAATCTTCAAAAAAACAACGTTATGCCGGGATTTGAATTATTTGGCGATGAAGAAAGAAAAGAAGTGAATGACGTGCTGGAAACAGGCATATTGATGCGCTACGGATTTGACGGGCCACGCAAAGGAATATGGAAAGCACAGGAATTGGAAAAAGTGATCACAGAAACTTTTGGGAGCAAATATGCGCAATTAGTATCCAGCGGAACGGCTGCGTTAACTACAGCCCTTGCAGCTTTAGGTGTTGGCGCGGGTGATGAGGTTATCATGCCTTCGTTCACCTTTGTTGCAAGCTTCGAAGCCGTGTTAAGCGTAGGCGCCGTGCCCGTTATTGTTGATATAGATGAATCTCTTACCCTCAAGCCTGAAGCTGTGCGTAAGGCCATTACCCCAAAAACAAGGTGCATAATGCCGGTGCACATGTGCGGCAGTATGGCAAACCTTGACGCATTAACGCAAATATGCAATGAACATAAACTGTTTTTACTGGAAGATGCCTGCCAGAGTATTGGCGCATCTTACAAAGGCAGGGCATTAGGCACTATAGGCCATGCGGGGGCCTTTTCTTTTGATTTTGTAAAAACCATTACCTGCGCTGAAGGTGGTGCAGTTTTAACCAATAGTGAAGACATTTATGATAAATGTGACGGGTATTCCGACCATGGCCACGATCACATGGGTGTTGACCGTGGCGCTGACCTGCATCCTTTTATCGGTTATAATTTTCGCATCAGTGAGCTGCACGCTGCGGTGGGGCTGGCGCAAATTAGAAAACTGGATACATTTCTATCTATCCAGAAAAAAAACCACACCATCCTAAAGAACATTTTATTGCAAGTGCCTGAAATTTCCTTCCGTGTAATACTAGATGAAAATGGCGACAGTTGTACTTTTCTCAGTTGGTTTTTACCTACTGAAGAAATTACCCGCGAAGTTGTAAGCGAATTAAAAGCCCGTAATATTTATGCAGGTAACTTTTATTGGTACGATAATAACTGGCATTATATACGCAGGTGGCAGCATTTAAAAAATGCTAATGCCCTGGGGGCATTAAACAATGCACAAACAGCAGCTTTAAGCAGACTGAATGACACTGACTTTTCAGCAAGCGATGCTATTATGGGCCGCTGTATTTCCACCTTAATTAATTTATCCTCAACCGAAGAACAATTACAGGAAAAAGGAAATAAAATAGTAGCTGTTGTACGGGAAGTTTTAGAAAAGAAGCTCGCTGTAGTGTAAAGGAGGTTCAAATTAAAATTGCCCCGCGCCTTTAGGGCGGGGATTGAATAAACACTAGAATTATCGGGCTTTAGCCCATTTCATATCCGTACAGGAAAAGTAAAAAATAAAAACTAAGCATGTTTCGAATAGTTGGGCAGAGCCGTTAGTTATTCTTTAATATAATTTATCCCCGCACTGAAGATCCGGAGCAATTCACTCCATTTCATAAATATTTGTAAAAGCCCATTTTGTTATTTGTTTTATTTAAAAACAGCGGTAGATTTATGGTGTTAAATCACAAATCAACTATAACCTTTATGGAATTCGGATAAGTGCCTCTCCCCGGATAATTTCCCTGCAATTTTTACATTATAATCTACATTGCTATATTTACACGCAGTAAACCGTCAAATCTGCTGTCGGGTTGTTGTAAACAGCCAGGTAAGTGATTGAAACTGATTGTAAATAGCACATGAAAATATTGATAATAGTAACCTTATTACTTTTTATATGCATTAAAGCCTTATGCGGCCTTGATGAAAATGAGGTGTACTGTTATATAAAAAAGGCAGGCATTAAAAACCCTGAAATAGTTTTAAAACAGGCCATTTATGAAAGTGGCCATTTTAAATCGGCAAACTGCGTTAAAAAAAATAACCTGTTTGGCTTTAGAAGCCGCATAATATACAAGTCGTTTGAAACATGGCAAGACTGTGTTGATTATTATAAAAGATGGCAGGATAAGCATTACACAAATGATAAAGAAGATTATTATCATTTTTTGCAGCGGATCAATTACAGCGGATATAAAGATTTCAGTTATTCAAGTCAAGTTCAAAAAGTAAAAATACAAGCCCCTCTCAATTGTGCTGAAGATGAAAAATAAGATAACCCACCCTGTTTTAATTATTTGGTTTGCTATTGTAATGCTTTTATTGTTGTCGTCGGTTAAGCTCCCGATAATCCCTTACCTCAACAGTTATAGAAATATTGACCTGTTAAAGGATATTAAACCTTCTGATAAAAAACCTGTTATTGCAGCCAGGGCAAAGATGCCTGCTGCTGATATTAAAACTATTGCACCGGGTAGTAATGTTATCGACAGCTCTTTGATAGCTGATTATGCAGATGATACACTTATTATGATGAAGGCTTTTTATAAAAAATTGAATAGCCTTAAAACAGCCAAAGGCAAAGTGCGTATAGCATACTTTGGGGATTCTTTTATAGAAGGTGACTATATAACCGGTGAGCTAAGAAATAAATTGCAGCAAATATATGGTGGCAACGGTATTGGCTTTGTACCTGTACAATCTATAGTTGCAGATGATTATGTTTCCATAAAGTTTAATAACAATACATCCTGGACAGATTACAATTTTCACGATAACCCGCAAAAATACTCTTTGGGCCTTATGGGGCACGTGTTTTACTCAAAGGGCGATTCCTGGTGCCAATACTCATCATTGAATAAAAAATTTGAATGCATAAATTTATATACCGGTAAAACACCTGATAGCTCCGCCACAATTGCACTTGAGAAAGACGGGCAAAAAAAAGATATTGTTGTTAATAACGACGGAATTATAAATCAGACAATACTAAACTGCGGAACACCGGTTAACAGGTTTAAACTAAGTTGTGCGAATACAAGCCTGCCTTTATATGGTATAAGCATTGAAGACAGTGCGGGTGTGTATGTTGATAATTATGGGTTTAGGGGCAATACCGGTTTGTTGTCGTTACAAATACCTGATGATGTTATGAAGGAGTTTAATACTTACTTTAAGTACGACCTCATTATTATACATTATGGGTTGAATGTAATTGAGCATGGCCAAACCAATTATGAATGGTTTAACCGCACGATGTGTAAACTTATAAATAAAGTAAAAAGCGATTACCCGGGCGTACCCATTCTTCTTATAAGCGCAAGTGATGTTGCCTATAATGAGAAAGGGACTTATATAACCGACCCCGGCGTACCCCTGCTGGTAAAACAGCAAAATGAAATTGCGCAAAAAAATAAAGTAGCGTTTTGGAATTTATACTATTCAATGGGTGGCGAAAATACCATTGCAAATTGGGTAGAAGGCGACACGGTGTATGCCTACAAGGATTATATGCATGTTAACGAACGTGGCGCAGACAAAGTGGCCGGAATATTTTTAAATAAATTATTACAACCCCGTAAAAATTAAGCTTTAAAAAAAATAGTTTTTCTTCCTGTAACTCTTCCCAGCTATGAAAATAGACCCTCATAAGTTTTTCGACATATTAAAGTACGACAGTAAAGACCCGTTACTTTTCAACAGCTCTTTTTTCCTTATTTTCTTCGGGCTGTTTCTTTTAATTTACCTCGCATTGTATAAATTTAATACAGTAAGAATTTATTTTTTGACCATTTTCTCTTTATACTTTTTTCATAAAGCATCCGGTTGGTATGTAGTTTTTATTTTGCTTGCCGCTATTTTCACTTATACCATCAGCCCTTATATATACACCGAAACCAATAAAAATAAGAAGAAGCTTTTGGTGACAATAAGCATTCTCGTTAACCTGCTTTTCCTGGGTTATTTTAAATACACCAACTTTTTTATAGATATTCTAAACGATGTTTCATCACTTAAGGTTAACCCGTTGAAACTTGTGTTGCCTATAGGCATTTCGTTTTATACATTCGAAAACCTAAGCTACACACTTGATGTTTATTGGGGTAAGTTTAAACCGGTAAACCGGTTTATTGATTATTTATTTTTCCTTTCGTTTTTCCCAAAATTAATGATGGGGCCTATTGTAAGGGCGTCGGACTTTATACCTCAAATCAATAAAGAGCCGTTTATAAATAACAGCCAGCTTAGCGAAGGCTTATATCTTATATGTTCGGGCATTATCAAGAAAATGGTGATAAGCGATTATATAAACGCCAATTTTGTAATGTACATTTTTGACGACCCCGGCAAGCATACCGGTATTGAATGCCTGTTTGCCATATATGGGTACGCGATGGTTATTTATTGCGATTTTTCAGGATATTCCGATATGGCGCGCGGCATAGCTAAATGGATAGGGTTTGATATTAATATAAATTTTCTTTCGCCTTACCAGTCATCTACTATTACTGAGTTTTGGCGGCGCTGGCATATATCTCTGTCATCCTGGCTTAAAGATTATTTATATATTCCGTTGGGTGGCAGCAGGAAAGGTAAATTTAATACGTATAAAAACCTGTTCATCACCATGCTGGTGGGCGGTTTTTGGCACGGCGCAAGCTGGAACTTTATTTTTTGGGGCGGCCTGCATGGCATAGCATTGGCGCTTGATAAATGGCGCATAGCCACATTTAAAAAATTGCGGTCACCATTCAGGCTGCCTAATGGCTTAAGAAAAGCCATTGGCATAATTATCACTTTTCATTTCGTTTGCTTGTGCTGGATATTCTTTCATTGTAAAACGTTTCATGATAGCTGGGTGTTTATTGACCGTATATTATTCAACTTCAGGCCGGATGTTGCAGGCGCTTTATTTGCACAATATAAAAATGTGTTCATCGTGCTTATTATCGCTTTTGCATTACACAGTATTCCTGTAAAAACAGAGAGCAGGTTTCAGCTAAGTATTGCAAAATGGCCGTTAATGGTTATGGTCTCTTATTTCCTGTTTTGTCTTTATATTGCAATAGAACTTAAACAGGCGCAGGCAATAAGGCCGGTGTATTTGCAGTTTTAAGCGAAAAGACGGATTTACAAAAAGTGGCTATAAAATTTTTGCCTTATGTAAGTGTTTTTTTTGACACCTGGCACGTTTCATGTTACATTTGTGTATGATTGTGAGTTTTCGTCATAAAGGATTGAAACTATACTATGAAAAAGGCGATGCTTCCCGGTTGCAACCACAGCATGTAAGCAAAATAAGGCTGATCCTTACCCGCCTTGATGCAGCAACAATGCCGGAAATGATGCAGGTGCCAGGCTATAACCTTCATCCCCTTACCGGTAACTTAAAAGGATTTTGGTCGGTTAAGGTAAGCGGAAATTATCGTATTATTTTCCGTTTTGATAATGAAAACGCACATGATGTAGATTATTTAGATTATCATTAAAAGGAGGAGATAATGGCTATGTATGACCCCGCCCATCCAGGCGAATTGATTCGCGAAACTCTTGAAGGGATACGTGAGGAGACAGGAGAAAAATTGACAATTGAAACAGTGGCCAACGGATTGGGCACTACCCGTAAAACAATATCGGCTATTATTAACGGCAAGCAGGGAGTGTCGCCGGAAATGGCTTTAAAGCTTGGAAAGGCGTTTAACAATACAGCCGAGTTTTGGATGCGTGTGCAGGAAAACTATGATCTTGCCCAAGCGCGAAAGAAGATTGATATGAGAAGCATTCGCGTATTTTGGAAATCAGGCAAATCTTCTTTGTCAAAGATGGTATAGGGTTAAAAAAGGCGGCTTTTATTAGGATAAAAATTAGAAATTAAGAGCATACAGTTTGAGTTGGGCCAATCACTATATTGAAAAATTAAAGCTCGGTGAAACAGTGCAGTTCAGGCCACGGGGTAATTCGATGAAAGGTAAAATATCCTCTGGGCAACTGGTAACAATAGAGCCGGTTGCTGAAAAGGAACTGCAAAAAGATGATATTGTTCTTTGCAAGGTAAATGGCTCGCAATACCTGCATTTAATAAAGGCCATACAGGGAAACAGGTACCAGATAGGGAACAATACAGGTAGGACCAATGGCTGGATAACTAAAAACACTATTTATGGAATATGTACAAAAGTTGAAAATTAGATTTTTTTTCTAAACATCCCGCCTGCCTGATATCCCTATAGTAATTTTCAATTTATTATCTTTATGAAAAATATTTAAACACCATGGTTACCGATAGCCGTAAATTACATATTATTGAGGCGGTTCTCAATACAGACGATGAAAAGATATTCTTAGAATTTGAGGACATAATAAACCAATCAAAAAAAGCAGAAAAGAAATTTTCAGCTTATGATTTTGCCGGAATCATTAGTAAGGAAGATGGGGAACTGATGGAAAAAGCGATTGAAGAAGGTTGCGAGAAAATTCATCCAGATGATTGGAAATAGATATTTACTTGATACCAATATTATTTCCGCGTGGTTGAAGAATGATATTAAAATTGCGGAAAAAATTGAAAATTCCTCTAAAATATTTATACCTGTTACGGTATTGGGCGAAATGTATTATGGGGCACAATATTCCACAAAAGTTCATGAGAATATCGAGAGCATTTCAAAACTTGTCCAGCATTACGATGTGTTGTTAATTACTGAAAATACATGTAAGCATTACGGTTTGATAAAAGCTTCTCTTCGGCGTAAAGGTAAACCTATACCTGAAAATGATATTTGGATTGCTTCTATAGCTACAGAGCATGATTTAATTTTAGTTTCGCGGGACGATCATTTTTTGGAGATAGAAGAAATTACATTGGAAAATTGGTAATCCTTGCCTTCATTCGGATATTCCCCCTTTTTTCATTTCTTTTTCATTCCCCGAAATTAACTCTCCGATACCTTTACCGAATAAAGCTCCAAAGCGAAATCTTTTATATTGCCAACATTAGGCGGCCACTGGATACTCTTCCTGTTTCTTTCTCTTTAATGCGAGTGCGCTTATCAGCGAAACGATCAATCCCACAGGTACAATTTCTGCATAGGTAAGAAGGGCAATAAACAGCGGATTTTTGTACATTTCGCTTAAACTGGCCATCTCTGCTGTTTTTTTCGCTATCTCTGCCTGGCTGGCACCCGAAGCTTTAAGGTTTTCCAATACATGGGCCCCATACTTTTCTGCAAAATCCGGGACGAAAAAATAATAGTCAATCATCCAAACAAGCACGTAAATGGTGGACGCTACCAGGGTTATATACAACCCCACCCGGAATGCTTTTCCAAAAGAAATGCCTCCGCCGTTATATTTATCTCTTGTGATCCTGGTGCCCACGAAGATGAACGAGAAAGCAAGTATCATCAGGGTGTACCCGTAGAGCATCCCGTTCTTAAAATTTCCATCGCCCCCTTTACCCAATATCATCAGGCCGATAAATAAGGAAGTGCTGATGAGCCCGGCAATTAAACCGCAAATAAGTATGGTCTTTCTCATTTTTTTGTTTTTTGGTGAATGACGGCTATAAAATTCAAATCTTCCGGCCAATTTGGGCTCATACTTTCGGGTGATTTTCATCCACAACATAAAATTTCACTCAAAAGATTGAGCAAGTCAGGCAAGGATACCCAGCCTTTTTCCTTTTTCAATGGCCTGTGTTCTTCTTTTCACATCCAATTTTTCAAAAAGATTCGAAGAATGGGTTTTGATGGTATTTAGAGACACAAATAAACGTTCGGCAATTTCCTGGTTACTAAGCCCTTCAGACATTAGTGCTAATACTTCCCACTCCCGTTTGCTTATGCCAAATTTCAACAATGTTTTTTCATCCGGCATAATACCTGCGGCCGGTTTTGTAATGTACACTTCCTTTTCAACAATAACAGTGTTGGTTTTTGGTTTGGTTAACTTTACTGCCAGCCATATACCCAGGCAGGTAAAGATGAGGGCAATAGCGCCGATATATATTTCAAAGGCATGATCTATGATCACAAAGCGAAACTCCAGCCATTTCAGCAACAACAATATCCCCGCAAGCGATGCGCCGTACAAGATGACTAATTTATTTTTAGAAAAAGGATTGCGCATGATACCCGGCAGCTATTTACCGAAAAGATAAATATATTCCGGCAATTCTTGCGGCCTGGTATTAACAATGATATTATAATTACCTGCGGGGCTAAATATTTCGGTTAAGCAGAAAGCTTTATATTTTTTGGAATGAAATTGTGCCAGCCCCGGTTAGTTCGGTGGCGCCGGATTTGCTCCAGGCGGAGGGATTAAACCAATCGTTAACTACGCCCTGTTCTTCGGCCTCAAAACCTTTAAATAAGTATTCGTTGGATGCCGGATTGTACACATAATCTTTCATCCACTCCCTGAAATGTAACGCAGTCGATTCAATCGAATCCATAATAAACTCAATGTCTATATTGGAGATAGTTGGATGCACAGATAACCTGACCCACCCCGGTTTGCACAACAGGTCTCCTGCGCGGATGGAATGCAATATTTCGTAAGACGTAGCTTCATCAACCCGCAACAACTTGTGCCCATAAGTGCCTGCACAGGAGCAGCCGCCCCTTGTTTGAATGCCAAACCGGTCATTCAGCAGTTTTACGATCAAATTATAATGCGCCCCCTTTACAATAAACGCAATTACGCCCAGCCTCTTTTTTATATGCCCTTCCAATATCTCAACCTGTTTTATTTTTGAGAACCTGTTAAAAACGATCTGCAATATTTCTTCTTCGCGCTTTAGTATATTTTCAACACCCATTTCCTCTTTTAATCTTATACACATTGCTGCTTTTATGCCCTGCAAAAATGGAGGGGTGCCGCCATCTTCCCGCTGCTCTATGTTTGTAATATATTCATGAACCTTCCACGGGTTGCTATACACCACGGTACCTCCGCCCGGCTGGTCGGGCACTGTATTATTATACATTTTTTTATTAAAGATCAAAACACCCGGCGTGCCCGGCCCACCCAAAAATTTGTGAGGTGAAAAATAAATAGCATCTAAATGCGCGCCCTTTTCTTTGGGGTGCATATTGATGTTAATATATGGGGCAGAACAGGCAAGGTCAACAAAACATAACCCGCCATATTCGTGTACCAGTTTTGCAATTTCGTGATAGGGTGTTTGAATGCCTGTAACATTTGAGCAGGCAGTAACCGCAGCTATTTTAGTTTTGTGGTGTTTATATTGCTCTAATAAATTTCGGAAGTATTCCAGGTCAACATTCCCATTTTCACCGCACTTAATTATTTCAACAGTTGCAACGGTTTCAAGCCAGGATAGCTGGTTGCTGTGGTGCTCCATTTCGGTTACAAAAACAACAGGCTTTAGCAACTCTTCAAGGGGTTCCGTTTTAACGTAATCCATCATTCGCCCCGGCATTCTCAACCCCAATATCCTTTGCAGTTTATTTATAGCATGTGTAGTTCCGCTGCCGCAAAAGATCAATACATCATCGCTGTTTGCATTAACATGTTGTTTAATGATAATCTTAGCCTCCTCATAAGCTTTGCTCATTAATGTACCTGTAATGGTAGTTTCAGTATGTGTATTGGCTACAAAGGGCATTATTTTATTTTGCAAATATTCTTCAATGGGTTCATAAGCCCTGCCGCTTGCGGTCCAGTCTGCATAAATGATCTCTTTCTTTCCAAAAGGTGATTCAAAAGTTTGTTGATGGCCGATTATGTTCTTCCGGAATTTAGAGAAGAAATTTTCCAATGCGCTTTTTTTGTATGTGCATAGCATTGCTTCCCCATCATCTTTAACGATCTCAAGTTCCGGAAGTAATTTTATATGCAATGCAGAAGTCATAATGTTTGTTGCGTGTTGTACAAATGTGCCATAAGAATCCGCCGTCCGTGCCTGGCACAGACTAACCCGTATGTATCCGAAATGTTTAGCCTTTCTTTTATTTAGTTTGTGCAGTATTGGTGAACATACCAAACAGGTCATAAGGTTTTTTACTGAACTGATTGTTAAAGAGATAGCCGGCAATAAACATGCACGAGATAAACATTACAACAATAAGAAACTGAACCGGCGATGTTTTTTGAATATCCTGTTTTGATTTTACATCACAAACTTCGCCGGGGCAATACTGCGCCTTTTCGCCATAGATCATTGCATACACTTTGCACCCCAAACAAATGCCAAAAGCAGACTCAAAAAACAAGAATATCAGGCAAACTAAGCAGGTAAGGCCTGTTATTGGGCTGTATGAATTAACCACCACCATAAAAATGAACATAATGCCTGACAGTGCTACGCCAATGATCCATGAAAACTTTTTTTGCTGCGCACCAACATATTCAGGCACCTGGTTACTAACTATTAAACGCGCCACTATTAATGACGGAGAAAATTTTGGGCTGATAAATACCCGTATAATAAAATCGGCAAAGAATATTGTTATAACATATTTTGCCATTACAAAATCATTGTTAAACAGGATGAGCATCAGGGAGGTGAATGTGGCTAAGAACAGTATGCCCGCGGCAGCCCTTATTTCCCTTTCATTTAAAACGGGAATATTGTAGCCTGGTACATCTTCCCCAAATTTTATTGTGTTACCCATATTACAATTTTTTAGCGATTTATAAGTTGATCTAAAAACCCCTTCTTTGTTTTTACATAATAAAAGTAGATGAGGTTTATGCGATACAGAAATTTATGTGATAACCGTTAACATATTCTACGCAACTATACCATTTTCCATGAAAACCATTAAGGCATACAACAATACGCTGATAGCGTGTGCCTTATAAAGTTCAGCAATTAAATACAACTATAGTAAAACAGGCAGCAAAAAAAGTTTATTTGATATAATGCATCAGTAGCAGGATAGCTGTATCATTTTTCGTGAAAACCTGCATCCGGCTCAAACGGATATTTCCGGTTGTCACAGTAATGAAATATATTTATCTTACTAAAAAGTCCCGGCAGGGCAATGTTTTGAAACGATATACCATTTATTTACTTTTTATACTCGCATATATCGGGGCGCTGGTGATTGAGAAACCCGACTTTTCAAACAACGCCAATTGCATGGCCAACTTGCCCAAATTGCTGGTGCATTTTACGCTGTTTTTGTTTATGATATTAGCCAACAACTTGTTTTTAATACCTTACCTGCTGGAAAAGAAACGGTTTCGCATGTACATTGCCGGCCTCATTACTTTAATTGTATTGTACACATATTTTACCGGCAAGTATAGCCAATATATTCATGGTGCTATTTTTCACAGCAAGGCCGAAGGCCCGGGCGCCGGTTTCCTGGAAAATTTTATTTACGCACTCTGCTGTACCGTTATTTCATCAATGTTGTATATAACGCAAAAATGGTCGGAGCAACGGGAGCAGGTTAAGAACATACAGATAAACCAGTTGCAAACGGAACTGAAATACCTGCGCTCGCAGATAAACCCCCATTTCCTGTTTAATGGCCTGAATACTGTTTATGGTTATATTGATATGAACAACAGCCAGGCGCGTGATACCATGGTGCAGTTCTCAGACCTGCTGCGGTACAACCTGTACGAGGCAGATGTGGATATGATAGAGTTGGAAAAAGAAATAAAGTACCTGCAAAACTATGTAGCCCTGCAAAAAGCCCGCAGCAACGATAATATGAAAGTAGCCCTGAAGGTGAACTATAAAAACGGGGCTGTTAAAATAGCGCCCCTGATATTCATGGCTTTTGTGGAGAATGCTTTTAAGTATGCGTCAAGGGGTGACAATGCCATTAATACCATTGCCATAGAGTTGAATGAGAAAGATGGCCGCATTGATTTTACCTGCGATAACACGTATGATGAAGCGGAAGCTGCATCGGGCGGCATTGGCCTTAATAACGCGGTTAGGCGGCTGGAACTTTTATATAAAGACCATTACAAGCTTGATATTAAAAAGGAACACAGCATTTATCATGTTCACCTAACCATTACCCCATGAAAAAACTAAGTTGCATAATTATAGATGATGAACCCGTGGCCCGTAAAATACTAAATGAATTTGTGGAGCAGGTACCCTTTTTAGATATGCAGGGCAAATTTGAGAATGCCATGCAGGCAGAAACATTTTTAAAAAACAATACCCCCGATATTATATTTCTTGATATTGAAATGCCAAAGGTATCGGGCCTGCAGTTGCTGCAAAAAATGGATATCAACTCGCTGGTGATACTTACCACTGCTTTTCCCAAATATGCCCTGGAAGGGTACGAACTGGATATTATAGATTATCTTCTAAAGCCTTTTGCCCTTAGCCGGTTTCTTAAAGCTGTTCAAAAGGCAAGGGACTATTACCAAATGAAGAATGTGGCAACCAACACCCTGCCCTCTACCTACATTTTTATCAAGAGCGATAAGCGGATAGAGAAAATTGAGCTGAGTGATATTCTCTATGCGGAGAGTATTGGTAACTATGTGAGTATTTATACGGACACCAAAAAGATAATTGCCTACCTTACAATGAAGAGCCTTGAGTCGCAGTTGCCGGTGGATGACTTTATTAAGATACACCAGTCGTACCTCGTAAACTCTGCAAAAATAAATGCAATAGAAGGCAACGAGATAAAGGTTGGCAGCAAGTCGTTGCCTATGAGCCGTAATTACCGGGATATGGTAATGCGGATAGTGCACCAGCGTTTGCTGAAAAGATAGGGAGTGCCTCTTTCCTCGTTAAAAAAATTTCAGAATAAACAATCTTGAATGGAATGTAAGGCTTTACGGGTTGAGTGCCACAGCATAATAATTGCTTAGCCTGTTTAACAATTGAAGAACAGACAGCCACACCACCATTTCTACAATACCGGCTGGCTCAACAATTTTTAGCACAGTTTCTATTACAGCACCATTAATAAGCGCGGGGCTATGGCTTGCTGCTATGGCTAAAAGCATTAAGGCAGCCTCGGTTTCAGTAATAAAAAATCGTTGTTGCACAGCAGCCACTAATGCCTTGCAGGCACTCCCTTCTGCCGGTATTTCTATTCGTGCAAGCTCTTGCAGGCTGTTAAATTTATCGTCAGTCAACCCGGGAGTAATATGGCTGGCCATGTTTTTTATTTCGGCAGTTAGCGTGCTGTTTAATACCTGCCCGCTAAAAATTACCGCGGCAAACATTTTTATTTTAAGCCCTGTGTGCGTTTGTTGATTGCTTAGATTATCACGAAGGGCAGCGGTTAATGTGCGTATTACCCGGGGCTTGCTAATTGGTTTTAGAATGGGGAAGCTATAGCCAGTATGTTGGTTAAGGTATTCAGCAGCTTTTTCGTAATCAGCAGGCACACCTTTTACCCATTGCTTTTCCCAAAGAACAGCGCCGGGCGCGTGACGGAGGACCCTGAGATAGGTGAACAAATTGTCTTTTTCAGGTGTAGTGTTGTTGGTAAAGCTATAGCCATTAGTGGCGTGTATGCCCGCTTGCCAGCCGGTTTGCGAGAGCAATGCGGCGGTATCATTAATTGCCTCTTGTTCCAGCTCAATACCCATTGCATTCATAAATTTATTTAAGAAACCCATCATGCTGATTGAATATACCAGCCACTCAGTTTCATGCTTTGAAAAATACTTGTTTACTGCCTCAACATCTGCAAGGGTTAGTTGTGAAGGTACGGCTGACAAGCGCTCCGCAAATGCGACAACAGCTTGTTCCTTTGGCGTGCGCTGGCCGGTAATGGCATTGTTGCTTGCACCCCTGCGCAGCGCAAATGAACAGGCATGCGCCGTGCAATAGGCGCATGCTGCCTTGCTTGACGCATACATTGCAAGCCCCATGGATGCTTTAAAAGACTTATTGCCGAAAAGAGTGCCGGGCAAGTTGAACATGTTTGGCACAAGCAGGTTATATGTTCTGAAACCTGCAGGCCATATTTCTAAGACCGGGTCGCAATTCGGAACAATACCTATCAACTCTCTTACGAGCCCTAACAAAGGATTGTACTGTTTGTGTAGTGTTTCAAAGTTTACGGATGCAGGTTTTAAACCTTCGGCTAATGTTTTTACCATATTGTTTTTTAGGGTATAAATTTTAACAAAACTTCAATTTGCCTCCGGGCCACCAGCCAGGAAAATTAAATGTAGAAAATAAAATTATTAATAGCCCCAAATTTAAGCATTGTTTTAAACTACCCCTATTTCTATCGTATGGTTGTTTACAGCTATGCCTGCAATAATATATATAAAAAAGCCTGCTTCACTGGGCGTAAAACAGGCGAATTATGGGAGTCTCGTATTTTAGGAATAAAGTAACTAACTATTTACAGGTTTTATCCTTATGATAGCCAGTTTATCATAATGCCATCCGGCTTGTTTCGAATCATTCATAATACCTGATATTGTTTTTATGTCATAAACAAACCTGTTATCATCGAAAACATTTAAACAAGTTGGATTATAGTATAATATTACCGGGTTATTATCTTTCATTTTCCAAATACACTCTTTAAAATCCTGCATCATACCCTCCTTAAACGGATTAAACATATAGAAAACATTAGCATGTGTTGGAAAATTCTCAAATATGTTTTCACTTAAAATTTCAACATTCTTGTATCGGGACAGATTTTGTTTTAATTCATTAGCAACCATCTCATTGATTTCATAACCAATCATTTTGTTCGTAAGGCCCCTGTAAAGCAAATAATTAAATACTCTGCCCTTACCACAGCCGACATCAACAATTATATCTCTATCAGCTAATTTAAAATAATTAAAAAAAATAATTTTAATCATATCATAGCTGGTACTGGCAGTATCATACATCATTTTATTTCCGTCTAAACTAGCTACTGTTCCCCGCAGGGATTTTCGTTGAATGTAAAAATCTATCCACAAGGTTTTACTTTTTCTCCGTAATGTATTTATGAGAGAGTTAGACATTATTCTGGTTTTTTATTTATTTCTTAGGATATTTTGCTTAATGGAGATTACACAAATCTAATGTTAATGGATTTAAATTGGATAAAATTATTAATTTTAATAGAGGTTAGTTTATAGTAATCAAGGTTAAACTAATGATTATTAATTGTATTTAATTGGGTTTAATTGAATTTAACAGGAAGTGATTGTGTAGTAAATACCAAATAATTGTCCTGAAATTGTCCTGAAATAAAAAAACCAACCCTGAATTAGAGTTGGTTTATTCTTATAACTATATGATATATAGTTTTATAGTAGTCCCGACAGGAATCGAACCTGTATCTAAAGTTTAGGAAACTTCTATTCTATCCATTGAACTACGGGACCATTAATTTAGAAGCCTCTATTAAAAGGATTGCAAAAATAATGGTTTTAAACATTTCCTGCTTATTCATTTGGGTTTTCGCAAAACTTTTAAATGCCAGTGGCTGTACTTGCCTTAAGAAAGGCTGTTTTTTTAACACTGGATTATTATTAATTTTAAAAGTTATTCAACTTAACTGCCGGCATTTCTGCTTATAACCAATATTTAATTTTATAAATATGGCAAAACAAAGTATTTCGCGTGAGGACAAAATTGAGCTTTACACAAAGCTGGTTGAAACTAACCCGAATGCAATACTCAAAGGCGATACCATGCCTTACACTTCGGTTAACGGGAATATGTACAGTTATTTATCTAAAGAAGGCGCCTTAAACCTTAGGTTGCCGGAAGATATAAGAACCACCTTTTTGGAAAAATATAAAACTACATTGACTGTTGCGTATGGTATTGTGCAAAAGGAATATGTTGCAGTTCCTGACAGCCTTTTGCAAAAAACAAGCGAGCTGAAAAAATATTTTGACTTAAGCTATAAATACGTAAGCTCAGTAAAGCCAAAGCCCACAAAAAGTAAAAAAAAGGGTTAACTATTATTACCTGCTAAAACGCTGCCAAAGCAACTATATAATTTTATTGCTTAAGGCTTAAAGGCATTATCTTTTTAAGCCGCTTCTTACGCAGTTACAACATTCTTAAGCGCTATATTTTTATTGCGCAGGTCATGAGCGCCTTCAAGTATTGATTTTAAATTGGTAAGGTAAAACACCCACCCGGTACTGCAACCTACATGAAAATAAGCGTTGCCCTTTTCATCTGCGGGTATATGTTCCTGCAGCAATTCAGCTATGGTTTCATTGTGCTCTGCTTTTATAGTTACTGTTACAACTCCTGCTTTTCCAAAAATGAATTTCAATACGTCCTTTCCATTCGCCTCCAGTATTTCTCCGCTTTCAACAGTGCTGTCATCATAACCATGCCAAAGCCATTCGTAGGTATCGCCCTCCTGCACAAATTGGTGACGATCACGCGGGGTTTTATCTTTTGCTGTAAAACCTGCATAACGCAAAAACCATTGTTCAAGCCCTTCGCGGGTTGCCCAGGCTTTATAAACTTCGCTTATTTCAGCCCTTATGTTCATTCTTTTTACAAAGCGTGACCAATCGTATGTAAATGTTTCAGGCATATATAAAATTTAAGCTTGATGGGGAATTTATTAATACTGTTTGGTGAGTATAAAAAGAAATAGCAGTTTTATTTTCACAAAATGCCAAAACTCTATGCTAATATATAAAAGCCATTGCAGGGTTGCAATTAAAAATATTGCACTAAACCAATGGCCTGCACTATTTTAATTTCTGAGGATTGGGAATAAAATTAAGAAAGGCATTAAATTTATTCGCGTATTTTTTCCGGTCAAGTTTATAATAAAATGCGCCCCTTTTTGAAGTTTCTTTTTCTTTATCTTTTTGTTTTACCAACAAGGTTGTAGATAAAATTTTCCTGCTGAAATTGCGCTTATCCAAGGCAGCGTCATAAATACCTTCATACAGGCTTTGCAGTTGGGGCAATGTAAATTTTTCGGGCAGCAGCTCAAATAATATGGGGTGAAAAGCCGCTTTATAGCGTAGCTTCTCTTTTGCCATTTCAATCATATTACTGTGATCGAATATTACTTCAGGTAATTTTTTTATAGGAAACCATTCGGCATCGTACTCATGGCTTATTTGCTGAATATATTTATTAATATCTATAAGGCTGAAATAAGCAACAGAAACGGTACGTTCTATAGGGTCGCGTTCGGGGTCGCCAAATGCTGACAATTGTTCCATATAAACATTCTCCAAACCGGTAAGTTTTTTCAGTACCCTTGTTGCAGCGCATTCAAAACTTTCGCCGGGCTCTACAAAGCCTCCCATCAGGCTCCAGTTGCCTTTTTCGGGCTCAATATGACGCTTTACCAGCAACAGCTTTAGTTCCTGTCCGTCAAATCCAAAAATTATGCAATCTACAGCAACCAATATCCTTGTTTGGCGTGAATATCTTGTCATAAGCAATCGAAGAAAAATTAAAAAGGGTAACCAATAATTAACAGCTAATCTACATAAAACTAATTAAACAATACAAAAGTGTAAAACATACACTAAATTCTTTGTAAGCATCAAAGTATAACGGTTAGTTTAAAAAGCACGTAAATACCTTTTATAAAAAGCCTGTTCACTTGTTGCACGGCCGGGTTACTAAGATAAAAGGCGTTACTTTCCCTTATTTTTACAGCATGTTTTATCTCGTAAAAACGCCGTGGTGGCTAAAAAAAATGTATCCCAAACTGGTATGGGATATGCCTGCCGGGGATAAAACATTGTACCTGACTTTTGACGATGGCCCGCACGAAACGGCCACTGCCTTTGTATTAGATCAATTGAAACTGTACAACGCCAAAGCAACCTTTTTTTGTATTGGAAAAAATGTGGTGAATAATGCTGCTGTTTATAAAAGAATTTTGGAAGAAGGCCATGCAGCCGGTAATCATACAAACGACCATTTAAATGGCTGGAAAACGAACGGTGATGCTTACCTGCAAAATATTTTGGAAGCGGCAAAGCATATCAAATCCCAATTGTTTCGCCCACCCTATGGAAGGATAACACGTTTTCAGTCAAAGGTATTACAGCGGGATAGCCAGTTTAAAATAATTATGTGGGATGTTTTAAGCGGCGATTTTGATGCCTCTATTTCTCCTGAAGACTGCCTTAAAAATGTGGTAAACAACGCAAAACCAGGTTCTATAATCGTTTTTCACGATAGCGCTAAGGCTTTTAACCGGTTAAGCTATGCCCTGCCCCGTGTACTTGGCCATTTTACCAAAAAAGGGTTCTTATTTAAATCTCTTGGAACAAAATAATGTGAAAGCACAGCAGGTTTGCTTCTCTTTGGCGTTGAATAATAACCACTTAAGTGCAAAATCTTGTCTACACGGCCATTAACAGCCGCCTAACGGATAAAGCCCAAAAAAAAGGCCAAGGTGGAAACCTCAGCCCGTTTTTAATCCGTACCCTATGAAAACTATTCAAAAGTAATATTTAATATTATTTAAACCAAGTTTAAATATCTTAAAATTTATTACAAAATTATATTATATACTTTGTACCTATTGTTAAAGTGCTTTATTATCGCAATCGCCGTTGCCGTAGTCCAAAATCCCTGTTTATCGTTACGTTAATTTTTACCCGGCCGTTCAGCAATTGTTAAAAAAATTTGGGTTAAGTGTTTCTAAGCGATTTTTGCGCATCAAATATTGTGTATGTATTTAATTGATACTCATTGCCACCTATATCTCCCTGAATTTAAAGATGATATTAGCCAGGTAATGCAGCGTGCCGAAAGCATTGGGGTACAAAGGTTTTATTTGCCAGCGATTGACAGCGAAGTAATAGAAGATATTCTTGCTTTTGAAGAAAAGTACAAGGGCAAGTGCTTTGCAATGATGGGCCTGCACCCATGCTCGGTAAAGGCAACTTATAAAGACGAATTGACTATTGTGGAAGGATGGCTGAATAAAAGAAGATTTGCCGCTATTGGTGAAATAGGCCTTGATTTTTACTGGGATAAAACATTTACGTCGCAGCAATATGAAGCCTTTGAAACCCAAATGCAGTGGGCATTACAGCGCAACATGCCTATTGTTATCCACTGCCGTAATGCTATGCAGGAAACGATAAATACTGTAAAGCCTTTTGCTGATAAAGGGTTGCAGGGGATATTTCACTGCTTTAGCGGCAATTACGAACAGGCGAAAGAGGTTATAGATATGGGCTTTTATCTTGGCATCGGCGGCGTAATTACTTATAAAAATTCCGGCGTTGCTGAAGCGATTGAAAAAATTAGTTTGGATAATATAGTGCTTGAAACTGATGCGCCTTATTTAACTCCGGTACCATTCAGGGGCAAACGGAATGAGAGCAGTTACCTGCAATATATTGCAGCAAAGCTGGCGGAAGTGAAAAAGGTAAGCGTAGAGGAAGTAGCAAGGATAACTACCGCCAATGCAGAAAAAATATTCGGGGAGTGAGTTGTAACGATTATTTTTGCAGCCCCGTAAGAAACAGAGAGGTGTCCGAGTGGTTGAAGGAGCACGCCTGGAAAGTGTGTATACGTGAAAGCGTATCGAGGGTTCGAATCCCTTCCTCTCTGCAAAATTGCTAATGATTTTAATTTCCTGCCTTACTTTATTCTGTAAAGGACTTTTTATTTTCATCATATCGTTCACTTGCGAATACTACCGTGACATAGTTAAAAGGATTGGCAATTAAAATATGCAATTTTATGAAACAGAAATTAATGCTAACTTTTAGTGCGCTTTTGTTATGCTTTATTGGATTTTCTCAAAATACAGTTAAAGTTCTAACATCGAAATTAGACCTTGACACTTGTCAATGGAATATAAATAAAGACAGCATCGCCATAATTTTGGAAAACATGACGCCATTGGCGGGGGAAACTCATCATTGCTGTTACAACTATGAACATTGTGCAATTACTGGTGAAGTGATTTACAATGGAACCAAATACATGTATGAGTTAAATGCTGGTGGGTGGGCACAATTAGTCTCATCAGATTATAAAGTTCAATTTTTACTTGCATGTACCGTTAAAAAATATTTTAAATATTTCCTTTCTACTTATGATCCTCCGGATAAATAAATCACTGGGGCCTCGTTTTATCTTCGCTAAGTTCGCAAAATTTACCACATTTTCCCCGCCAAAAACCAACCAAATAATGAAATTGTTATTAATCATATGTTCGATACTTGGATTTTGCGCAATTGTTCCATTTGGAATAAAATTTAGCAACGATTATCAAGTTTATTCTAAAGGAACTTTGGTTAGTGTCCGAGTCATTTCTACAAATAACACTACCGGAGACATGAGATTTAAATTAAATGGAAGCATCTATGAAAAAAACCTTGTTGATATGCCACCTTCTCTTAATGTTGGGGATACCCTCACTCTTAGGTATTTGAATGGACATGAAGATTATTTTTTGTCTCCCCATGAGAATCCAATATATCCGGATATGATTTTAATTGTAATGTTTCTGATGTTAAGCTTTGCCGCGTTATACCAAGCGAAAAAGCTAACTTCTAATCAAAAATCTTTACTCAAATAAAGAAAAAGTGTAATAAAGAAATTTAAAATCTATATTAGAACAAAAAACTTAAGGTCTAAATGAAAAATTATTTTTCTTACATATTTATTTTAACTTTATTTGGCTGTACACGATATAAGAATGAAAATATTCCAGATAAAATAATAAACAGCCGTACAAATAAGCATATCCTTGTTCCTGGTACAAGATTATACATCAATCCTACTGGCAATTTCAAATTATCAGATAACTACACCGGATTGTTTAATGATAAAAATGCGCAAATTTATATATTTGATAATATTGAAACTGACTTTAAAAATAAATCACAAATTTTTTTAGAAGACATTCGTAGTGTAAAAGGATTGAAAGTTAAAACGCAACAAGAATTTCTTTTTGATAATTATCAATCACTGTTTATAATTGCTGAAAGTTCAGGATTTAAACAATATTACTTATTGTTTGGAGATTCTTCTTTTTCGGAAAAAATAATTGCAATTGTTCCTAAAGGAGAACATGTTTTAGAAGATCAAGCAGAGGATGCTGTATTAAGCGCTTATTATGATAAGAGTGTAATTACCGTTATACCTAATATCAAGGGTTTTAAACTTGATGATAGAAAGTCTAAGATGAAATTGGAACACTATTCCGCTATGATGTATGAATATTCTTTTAATGGCATAAAAAATGATTTATCAGCCCCCTATTTAAATTTGGTGACAATTCCAAAAGATTCTTCAATGAGCTTACATGATTTGTCTACTATCATGCTTAAAAAATTTTTTACCAAAGGGATTTCTAATATACAAATTGAAAGTAGTTCTGCGTCTCAAGTAAATGGATTTAAGTCATATGAATTGGTAGCAAACGGGATTAGTAATGGAGTGGCAATTTTAATATATCAGCTATTAGCTGAAAACGACACTAAGAGAGCTGTAATAGCTGGAGTTTCAACCAAGGTTCAAGATAGTATTTTAGTTGAATTTAGAAATCTTTCTAATACTATAATATTTAAATGAAATAACAAGGCAGAGTGCACGTCTGAACGTCATCCAGGTGCCCCTTTCTGCTCACAATGCCAATGCAAAGAGCACTCTGTCCGAAAAGAAAAAAGAGTTCTAAATTTACCCTGAACTTTAAAGCTGATTATAAAAATGCTAAAACAATTTTCGGTTACCTGCATATTTCTCATGTTTGTCTATTCGAGCCATTCTCAAAGAAATGAAATTAGTGAAAAGGGTATATTGATCTTTTCTGATGATAGAATGATATTCTTCAAAACAACTCTGACCACTTGTGAGGACTTCCTAAAATCAAAACCAGACACAGGTTTGCAACTATATACCGGTCTTAATAGTTATGAATTGTTCCAAAAAGCGCAAAAAATAAGAGTCAGAAATGAAGATTCTTCAATTAGAGGTCGGTATTTTAATGATTCTTTGATTATTTCCTGTGTTCCCGCAAATCTAAAATATATTAAAAAATCAGGTTATAAATATCAATTGATGAATTTAATTTTTTCTATTGGAGGAAATAAATATCCATTGCTTTTTAAGGGAAATCAAGAGGGGTTTGAACTTGGAGATCTTTATAGTGATGCAATGCATATACGGCCTTCAAAACCTAGCCGCAAAAAAAACACTGGTTATGCTCTTTGAGCGTTTCAATCAACCGGACGGCACTCAGAAACACTATTCTTTTGAATTTTTATTTTTCCTTGCAGATTTTCATTAAGATGTCAACTCCTCAATTTTTGTAAATCCACTTTTTCCGGGCGTCAAAATATCATTTATTTTTTTCATCAGTTCTTCAAGATCAATATCTGAACGGTTAGAGAAAATAAGTATCATATAACCATCCTCTGGAATAGTAAAACTATAAGTTCGGAAACCACCATTTGAGCCGCTGTGGTACACCTTTGAAGGCGTACTGCTTTCATCAATAAACCAACCAAAGCCATAACCGGACATTTTTTTCTTTTCAATTTTAAACTGCATTGAACGCGCCTCTTTTACAATAGCCGCGGAAAATATCTTGCCAGATTGTAATGCATTAAACCATTTAGTGTAATCGTCTATAGATGTATAGATACCGCCATCCCCCTCTGTAGAAAAGAAAATACTTTCGTCAGGGCCGGAAACTTTAAAACGGTTTGTTGCTGAATCAAGATCATACGCCGTTACTTTAAAAGGGATGTTCGCGTTTTCATTCCATATAACGGTATGGCCCATCCCTGCAGGGTTGAAAATATTTTTTTGCATATACCCGGCATACGTCATACCGCTTATTTTTTCAATAACCAGGGCAAGCATACAAAAGCCTGAATTACTATAATGAAAACGGCTGCCGGGTATAAAATAAGTTGAGTCAACATCTTTTATAGCATCAAGCACATCGGCAATATGTGCATGCCGCATATTTTTGGTATTTGTATAGTCGTAAGAATCAACGATGCCGGAAGTATGGGTTAATAATTGCTTTATGGTTATTTCATCTGCAACCTTTTTATTCAAAGTTGGGAAAAAGCGGCTTAGCGTATCTTCCAGCGAAAGCTTGCCCTGCTGCTCTAATTGCAAAATGGCCAGCGCCGTGAACTGCTTTGTAAGCGATGCAATATTAAAATTTGAAGAGGAGGTTATTTTTTCCTGTGTACTGATATCTGCAACGCCGTAACTTTTTTTAAAAACTGTTACTCCTTTTTGTACAATTGTAATGGAGATACCCGGTTCATTTGCCTTGTACATCGTTTGCAGAAGCGAATCTGCTGAATGCAGGCGGTTATCGTTAACCTGGCTTTTAACATTGGCTGCTGCCAGGACAAAAAATAAAATGAAAATAGTTTTCATGCAATGAAGATATTATAAAAGCATTCTACTATCAGTAACTATTTTACTGGTGAATTCTTATATTTCTCAAGTCACAATGCCGTTTAGTTAAGAGAAATTTATTTATAGAATAATAGGTTTTTATTGAACCCCATTGGGGTTCTGGTTCATTTTAAATTCTTACCCCCGAATTTCATTCGGGGCTATTCAAATTCAACCCTTTCAGGGTTAGAATAAATGTCAAAATGTTCAATGTAGCATGACTTCAACCCCAACGGGGTTGAATTTGAATAGCCCCGGATTTTATCCGGGGTCACAGATAAAATTGCTTCGTGAACCCCTGTAAGGGGTTCAATGATCAAACAATTATTCAATAAATTAACACCATTTTTCCTTAACTAAACGACATTTGGCTTTAAAGCTGGGGTTATACAAAATCGCGGGTATTGGTCCCGCACGTGCGGGATGTATTTTTAAATAAAATTTTAAGCAGTTTATTAAATATTCACAAAAACTAGTCTTACCATTTTTTAAAAATAATAAATACCGCAAGCACAATAAGAGAAAACCCAACGAGGTGGTTCCACCCAAGTTTCTCCGTTTTAAAAAACATGGTAGTGAAGATGATAAAAACGGTTAATGTAATGGCTTCCTGTATTGTTTTTAATTGTACCAGGCTAAAAGGGCCGCCAGTTTCCTTAAATCCGGCACGGTTAGCAGGCACCTGGAACATGTATTCAAAAAAAGCCAGCCCCCAGCTAATTAAGATCACCGCGAAAAGTCCCAGGTTTTTGCCCCATGAAAATTCTTTGAACTTTAAATGCCCGTACCAGGCAAACGTCATAAATGTGTTGGAAATGAACAGAAACAAAATTGTTTTTAATGCGCGCATAGATTGCATTTTATTTTATTATACAATACGTTCGGTTTTATCATTTTGTGAAGATAGAAAATTGTAAAATGTAAAAAACACGGATCAGCATCAAACAATTTCTTACTTTCAATCACTCATTTTTCTGCCATGAAAAAAATGTTGTTATCTATTGCTGCCATCCCATGTTTTATAAATGCTTATTCGCAACAAATAGCAGATGATATATTGCATAAAAGATGGGATGCCTTTTGGCTGACTGTTCCGGGTGCAACTGCACATGAATACGGCGTATATCATTTTAGAAAAACATTTCAGCTTGCTCAAAAGCCTGGCCATTTTATTATTCATGTATCTGCAGATAATAGGTATAAGCTTTTCGTTAATGGCACGCAGGTTTCATTTGGCCCAGCAAGGGCGGATGTTTACAACTGGAACTTTGAAACGGTTGATATTGCCCCGCAATTGCAGCCTGGTAAAAACTGTATTGCTGCGGTTGTTTGGAATTTTGGTGAAGTGCGGCAGGAAGCGCAAATATCTTTTCAAACAGGTTTTATATTACTGGGCAACACTGCAAGCGAAGCACTGGTAAATACCAACAATACCTGGAAATGCATACAGGATAAAGCATACAGCCCATTACAACCCGATCTTATACGTGCCTATTACGCCGCCGGGCCAACCGATAAAATAGATTACAACAGCTACCCGTCAGGCTGGCAGCAAACCGGGTATGATGATACCAACTGGCAAATGGCGCAGCAGTTATTCCGGGGCTTGCCAAAAGGTGTTTTCTTTTATACCCTGGGCTGGATGCTGGTGCCGAGGCCCATTCCGCAAATGGAACTTACTGAACAGCGGCTGCAATCTGTTCGTTCATCAACCGGTATTTTAGTCACTAGCGATTTTTTGAAAGGGGGCAATGATTTTACTGTTCCTGCAAACACAAAAGTGAGCTTGCTTATAGACCAGTCATTTTTAACAACAGCTTTCCCGGTATTACAATTCAGTAAAGGAAAGAACAGCGTTATAGATATAAGCTATGCGGAAGGGCTGTATATAGATGAAGGGCCAAACAAAGACTGGCACACCCAAAACCAAAAAGGTAACCGCAACGAAATTGAAGGCAAACGTTTTGTAGGCACAAAGGATGAAATAATTTGCAATGGTGGTGATATAACATTTTCACCGCTTGCATTCAGGACATTTCGTTATATAAAACTCGACATCGTTACAAAAGATGATGCCATAACCGTACATGACTTTTATGGATTATATACAGGATACCCTTTTCAATATAATGCCGGATTTTCAAGTGATGATGAAAGCCTTTCTAAAATATTGGAAACAGGATGGCGTACCGCACGGTTAGATGCTCAGGAAACCTATACTGATTGCCCTTATTACGAGCAACTGCAGTATATAGGTGACACGCGCATACAGGCCCTGGTTTCATTATACAACAGCGGCGACGACAGGCTCGTGCGCAATGCCATTACCCAAATATACAATTCACTCATGCCCGAGGGCATTACACTCAGCCGTTACCCAACAGCTAATGCGCAACAGATACCTACCTTTTCTTTGATATGGATAGGCATGGTGCATGACTACTGGATGTACCGTGGTGATACCTCGTTCATTCAAAAAAATCTAATGGTATCAAGGATGATACTTAACTTTTTCCGGCATCTCCAGCAGCCAGACGGAAGCCTTAGAAATGTGCCTTACTGGATATTTTCTGATTGGTGCCAGGGAACAGGGTGGCATGATGGAATTGCACCTGTTGGCATTGATGGCTCATCTGCCATGCTTGACCTGCAATTGCTTATGGCGTATGAAACGGCTGCGGGCCTTGAGAAAGAAATTGGCTTAAAGGAATTGGCCACGGAATATGAGCAGCAGGTGGCGCTGTTAAAACAAAGCATCCATAAAAATTATTGGGATAACACCAGGCACCTATATGCAGATACCAAAGAAAAAAATGCTTTTTCTCAACACACCAATACGCTGGCAATTCTTACCGGTTTAATAAATGGAGTGGAAGCAACTGCGCTTGCAGAAAAAGTGATGACGGATACAACACTTAGCAAAGCATCTATTTATTTCAGGTATTATGTGCACAGGGCTTATAATAAAGCAGGGTTAGGAAATAAATATCTTGACCAGTTAGGTATATGGAGGAACAACCTTGAAATGGGGATGACCACCTGGGCAGAGAGGGATGATATTAACCGTGCACGTTCCGACTGCCACGCCTGGGGCAGCAGCCCAAATATTGAGCTATACAGGATAGTGTTGGGGATTGACAGCGATGCGCCGGGATTTGCGAAAGTAAAAATTGAGCCGCATCTTGGCTATCTAAAAAAAGCATCCGGTTTTATGCCCCACCCTGCAGGTAAAATAGAAACAGGTTATGAATATAATGAAGTAGCCAAAAAATGGAACATTGTTATAACATTGCCATCGCATATTACCGGAACATTTGTTTGGAAGGCAAAAGAATATGTCTTACAAAGCGGGCAAACAAAATTGTTATTGCAGTAAGTAAATTACCAGTTATTCATTTCATCTTCTACAATACGCTCCGGGGGCGGTGCAGGATGGTCTTTCCAATCCGGGTCGTATTTAACAAACCAGCCAAGCCATAAAGTGCGTGAGACGCGCATGAATAAGGGCTGCATAATAAGCAGTAAAAAAGAATTTACGCCCAGCCACCAAAAAATACTGTTATCATTTATAGAAAAGCCAAATAAAAACCACCACAATGCAAAAGTGATACCTGATAAAACAACGGTTAACCCATAACTCACAAAAGAGGTGCCGTAATAAAAGCCAACTTCAATATCGGTGCGTTGCCCGCAAACAGGGCAGTGATCAAACATTTTCATGTATTTACCATGCCCAAAAGCATAGGCATTGTTGGTTATAAAAAGATCACCCTCCCTGCACCGGGGGCATTTATTACATATCACACTCCACAAATAGGATGGTTTACTGCTGCTCATGATATGAAATTTATAGCTGCAAAGTTAATAATAGATTATAGCATAGCGTTCAAGTCCTACGAAATACGAATTAGTACGAATTTACGAATAAAGAACGATGCGATGTAAGCCCTGTAGAGTTTCTCGCATTCATATATATTCAAAGCTTTTATTAGTTAAGTTTGTGGTTTCAAACTTGTGCTGATCATACCGGCACTCTCCAATTCGTATATTCGTATTGATTCGTAATTCGTAGATGGACTTGTCTTCTAATTCGTATTGATTCGTAGTTCGTAGATATATTACAATATTTTTTTGCACAAAAAATCCCTATAAATTGATAAAAAATTACTTTCTCTTTATCCACCCATCCCTCATTCCCCCAATCAACTTAACTTGCACCCATGCAGGAATATTTGAAGGGGTTGAATGAACCACAGCGTGAAGCAGTTACGCATTTAAACGGGCCTTTAATGATAATAGCGGGCGCTGGCAGTGGTAAAACCAAGGTACTAACTACCCGGATTGCGCATCTTATGGCAAATGGCGTGGACGCTTTTAATATACTGGCGTTAACTTTTACAAATAAGGCCGCCGCTGAGATGAAGGAGCGTGTAGAAAAAATATTGGGCAATACAGAAGCTCGTAGTTTATATATTGGCACATTTCACAGCGTATTTGCAAGAATATTGCGTGCTGAAGCACCCCGGATCGGCTTTCCAAATAACTTCACCATTTATGATACTGATGACAGCCGTTCTGTATTAAAAACCGTTATCAACGAACTTAATCTCGACGATAAGCACTATAAGCCTAACATAGTGCATAACCGTATTTCTCAGGCAAAAAATGGGCTGGTCGGGCCAGCGGAATATGCCACAGATTATTATATTCAGCAGGAAGATATGCGCTCTAACCGCCCCGCCATTGCGCAGGTTTATCAGGCATATTCAGTGCGTTGTTTTAAGAATGGCGCCATGGACTTTGATGACCTGTTGTTGAAAATGTATGAGTTGCTGAGAGATTTTCCTGAAGTGCTGTACAAATACCAGCACAAGTTTAAATACATCATGATAGACGAGTACCAGGATACCAATGCTGTGCAATATCAAATCACTAAGTTGCTTGCTGCGGTACATGAGAATATTTGTGTTGTGGGCGATGATGCCCAAAGCATCTATAGCTTTCGGGGTGCAACCATTGAAAATATTTTCCAGTTTCAAAAAGATTATGACGATGTTAAAGTGGTGAAGCTTGAACAGAATTACCGCAGTACGCAAAGCATTCTAAACATAGCTAATGAAGTTATAAAAAATAATAAAGGCCAGATACCAAAAGCTTTGTGGACAGAGAATGAAAACGGTGAAAAAATTCGTCTTGTCCGCACCATGACGGATAATGAGGAGGGGCGTTTTGTTGCAGATACCATACAAGAGCAAAAGCTGCGCAACCATTATTATAATAAAGACTTTGCAATACTATATCGTACCAACGCGCAAAGCCGCAGTTTTGAAGAAAGCCTGCGCAAAATGGGCATCGCTTACCGCATTTATGGCGGTGTAAGCTTTTACCAGCGCAAGGAGATAAAGGACCTGCTGGCATACCTGCGCGTAATTGTAAATACAAGGGACGAAGAAGCATTAAAACGAATTATAAATTATCCGGTCCGCGGCATTGGTAAAACAACTATTGAAAAAGCGGTCATCATAGCCAATGAACAAAATATTACTTTATGGGAAGTGCTGATGCGTGCCGCAGAGTTCGGTTTTAAAGCAGGTACGCTAGAGATACTGCAGAATTTCACCACCATGATACGCTATTTTCAAAGCATGCTTAAAACAAAGAATGCATACGATGTAGCGGTACAGGTAGGTAAGCATACAAACCTGGTAAAAGAACTTTTTAGCGACAAAACATCTGAAGGATTAGCGAGGTATGAAAATATTCAGGAACTATTGAACTCAATAAAAGAGTGGGTGGACGACAGGGTTAACCGTGCGCAGATAGATGAAGATGGTTTCATAACCAATGATATTACAATCACACCATCGTCACCAGCCAGCCAGCCGGCTGGTGACGATGGCGTGATAACCGGAGAAGGCGGTCTCACCCCCTCTCCACCTGTGGAGAGGGGGCAGGGGGGTGAGGTATCTCTTGGCTCTTATCTTCAGCAAATAACCCTGTTAACAGATGCAGATGAAGATAAAGGGAATGGCGATGTTGTAAAACTGATGACCATACATGCTGCCAAGGGGTTGGAGTTTTCTGTTGTATTTGTAGGTGGCGTGGAAGAAACATTATTCCCCAGCGCGATGAGTATCAATACACGTGAAGAGTTGGAAGAAGAGCGCCGCTTGTTTTATGTAGCGGTAACAAGGGCTAAGGCACGTTTATGGATAACCTATGCCAACGCCCGTTACCGTTTTGGCAGCCTGGTACAGAATGAACCGAGCCGTTTTTTAGAAGAACTGCCTGCTGAGCATATTGATAAAAGCTATGCAGGCGGTGGTGCAAGAAACCAAAGCGGGGTTAACATGGGCAGTGCATTTGAAAGAATGCACCGGGGCTTTGGCAATGAAAGTAATTACCAATACTCAGATACCGGTTCAAAAAAACCTGCAACCAGTAACCAGAAACCTTCATACCTGCCTGTTGCACCAAAGCCACAACCGGTAAATCATATCCCGTCTGCTGATTTTGTGGCAAGTGATACCAGTAATTTACAGGCAGGCCAAAAAGTAGAGCATCAGAAGTTTGGCTTTGGCCTGGTTACCAAAATGGAAGGCAGCGCCCATAACCCCATAGCTACCGTAAAATTTGATGTAAATGGCGAAAAAAAGATCATGCTTAATTATGCTAAGTTGAGGATAGTGGAATAATATTATTACCTGGCGGTTTCCTCTAAATAATACGCGCCCGTATAATATACATTTTCTTATCTTTCCATAACAACAAATTAGCGGCCATGCTATCCCCGTTAAAAACCAATATAACTGCTTCCGTTTGCTTCATCATGGTAACATTATTGTCCGGGCTTTCAAAAGCACAAACCCAGGTTTCTTTTGATAGCTCTCTTAAAGTAACGCAGTCGGTTATGCCGGACTCTGCACGCTTACATCAACTGCAAAAGCTTCAAAAATTCCCGGGTATAACGCCAAGGCAATCGGTTAAATTAGGCAGCCTTATACTGGCTGCTGCCACCGCTGCCCATGCGGATACCGCGGTTATGCTGGCATACGAATATCTTGGTGGAAATTATTCAACACTAAACGATTTTCCTGCAGCCCTTAAAAGTTATTTAACAGAATTGGGTATGGCGGAACACTTTAATGATTTTGGAACACAGGCAATTGCACTTCAGGCTATTGCGTGGATATACAAAACCACTGGTGAAACAGATAACACGCCCGCCGATTTTGATAAAGCAAATGACTACATACAGAAAGGCCTTGCCATAACCCGCGAACACCATCTTAAAGAAAGGGAAGTACGCCTTTTAATTACCCAGGGTATTATTTACGATCTTAAAAAAATGCACAATAAAGCTATTGAAACCTATAAAGAGGCTTTGGCAAAGTCGGCCGATCTAAAAATTACACAGCTGAAAGTGTCACTTCTGCTGGATATGGGTATTTCGTTCAAGAACAATAAAGAATATAATAATGCGCTCACAGTTTACAAGCAGGCAGAGCACATTGCCGATTCAGTTTCTTCAGACCTTTTTAAAGCTTATATTATAACCAACGAGGCAAACCTGTATTATGAAATGCAGCAGTTGCCTTTAAGCGAAAAAACGGCAATGGACGCCATTCAAATTGGTAGTAAAATACCCGGGGGACTTGACCGCACAAGATTAGACATGTACATACTATTAAGAAAAATATATGAAAAACAAGGAAATTATAAAGACGCTCTGGCTTACGCAACAATGCTTTCAGGCCTCAAAGACAGTATTTTTGACAAAGACAAATCGTTCCAGCTAAAAGACCTGCAGGAAAAATACGATACCGATAATAAAGACAAACAAATTGTATCGCAGCAGGCACAGATAAATTACAATAAAAAACTTAACATTATACTGGGAGCCGGCGCTTTTGCCGTTTTACTTATTGCCGGCTTTATTTATTACAACCTGCGTAAAACTGCCAGGCTTAACCGGACTGTTTCGGCACAGCGGGATGAGCTTTCCAAACAAAGCACAGCGCTTTCTGTAATGATGAAAGAATTGCACCACCGTGTAAAAAACAATCTCCAGATAGTAACCAGCCTGCTTAATTTACAGAGCATGCGGCTTACAGAGGAAAGCGCCATAAATGCCGTACAGGAAAGCAAGCACAGGGTGCAGGCTATGTCGCTTATACACCAGCGGCTATATAAAACCGATGATATCACCCGCATAAACATGAAAGAATATATTCGGGAGCTGGCAGACTTTCTTGCAACTTCCTACGGTTATGGCCCTGATAATTTTACAACAGAACTGGATGTTGAAGAGGATTGGGTGGATATTGACAAAGCCCTGCCGCTGGGCCTTATATTGAACGAGCTGCTCACCAATGCCTTTAAATATGCTTTTACCGGCATTGAACATCCCCGCCTGCGGATAGCCTTTAAACATGCTGAAGGTAATTTTACACTCGAGGTAAAAGACAATGGCAAAGGCATACAGCCGGGAGAATGGAATGATAAACGCAATACTTCTTTCGGCAGGCAATTAGTAAAAGCATTGTGCAACCAGTTGCGGGCAACAGAAAAGCTGGAAGTAGCCAATGGCACAAGTTTTATTTTTACTATACCTGAAGCGGCATAAGAATGGCGCCAGGTAGCGCCCTGCAAATAATAATTAGAAGAACCGCAATGCCGCTTTTATAATTAACGGATGACATCTTTTTAAAAGATGTCATCCGTTATAAGCACTATTCTTACTTACGCCTCATCAATATCAATTGCAAATATTTTTTTAACTTTTGGATGAACCCACCAAATACCCACCGGGAAAAACCATAACAAAAAGAAAATCCCCGCATAACTTTCAAAACCAACTATTTTATTATTCTCAATTGTTGCAACACATTTTGCTATAAACCAAATTATATAAAACACACAAAACATTGTGTAAAGGTGCGCTGGAATAATGATTGCAAGCATCCAGCCATAATCCTTAAAATTATCCTGGCTAATCACGTATCCACCTTTAAAAAATACTATTATAAATACTGAATACACCAAAACAAAGAAAAAATTAAACCTGAACCTTTTAATTTTAAGGTCATGTACCAAAGGAAGCTTTAGAAACAGGCTATTAGCAAGAAAATAAATATACCCTAACAAGCCTGTTAACCAAATTATTGCAAGTACATAGCCAATTGCAGAAGAAGGAAAAACCGCCGGCAGCATCAAAAGGATAAATACTAGCCACGTAGGCATCGTAAAAATTTTATTCATAAAATCCAATTATAAGTTAAAAAAATATCGTTTAGGCAGTTCTGTATTTGTTAATATAAGACGCAATTATTTCAACCGTGCTATTAATATAGCTTTTAGGAAGTCCTATATCAATCACCTTTTTCTTTTTTAAAGATATTGACAGAATATCGTAATCTATACCGGTTGCTGCCGGATAAAATAAAATTTTCTCAATGTCACCCCACCGCAGTTTACTTTTCCTATAAGTAATCCCTTCCGGATCAATTGAAAGATAGTTGTTTTTGCTAATTGAAGCAATATACCAGGGTAACCGTTTTAATAAAAAAAATAGCAACAGAAACAATACTCCAAAAGCTGTCTTATACTTGCCTAATGCTATTGCCCAACCAATATCCACACCAAAAATGATAAACGACAATAGTAATACTGCTAATACTTTTTTTTTTAAAATTCACTTCTAAAACCCTCTCGGTGGGGCTGTTCGCTTGTCCCACTTCGCTAATATCAAAACGCTCAACTTTCCACATAAGTTTTGATTAATTTACAACAAATTTAAATTTAAAAAAGATACTCTTTCGGCTAAGCAGCTTAAAACAAGCAAAAACAATAAGGGCATTAAGGTTATTTTCTTCATAAATGATGGTTTGGGATCATAATCAAAAATGCAAAACTTCTTCCAAAAAAACAAACCTATTTTATGTTACCGGGCCAGGTCGTCTTTACAGCATGTCATCACTTTACTTAGCTTTGCTGCAAGTGCAAACCATTTAAGCACTATACAAAACACTAACATACTATGAAATATAAATTATTGGGAAGATCTGGCTTAAAGGTATCTGAACTTTGCCTCGGCACCATGGGTTTTGGCACAGAGGCAGGCTGGGGCGCAGATAAAGAAACAAGTTTTGCTATTATGGAGGCATTCGCAAATGCGGGCGGTAATTTTGTTGATACTGCCAACATTTATAAATTGGGCACCAGTGAAAAGATCATAGGGGAATTTGTTAGCCCGCGCGACCGTGATTATTTTGTCATCGCTACCAAGTATTCTTTAAAAGATAACTATACCAACCCCAACGCATCGGGTAATAACCGGAAAAATATGATGCGAAGTGTAGAGGGTAGCTTAAAGAGATTACAAACAGATTTTGTTGATATACTGTACCTGCATATTTGGGATGACCTTACGCCTGTTGATGAAGTACTGAGAGGGCTGGACGATCTTATAAAGCAGGGCAAAGTAAATTATGCTGCCATAAGCGATACGCCTGCATGGATAGTTGCCAAAGGCAATACCATGGCTGAACTGATGGGTTGGAGCCAGTTTATTGCTCTGCAGGTAGAATATAGCTTATTGCAGCGAAGCCCCGAAAGAGACCTTATACCCATGGCACAACATTTTGGAATGACGTTAACGCCCTGGGCCCCTTTGGCAGGCGGGGCTCTTACAGGCAAATATTTACGCGGCGATGCAGGCAGAATAAAACCGGGCAGCAACCGGCTGAATGAAACAAGCATCGCTATTACAAAAGAAGTAATGGCTATTGCAGAAAAGTTGGGGGTTGAACCCTCTCACGTGGCTTTAAAATGGACGATGCAAAAAGGCTTTTCCTGCATTCCCATTGTAGGCGCTACAAAGGTTAGCCAACTAGAAGAAAATTTAAAAACGGTTGGCTTGGTAATTTCGGAAGAAGATATGCAAAAGCTTGACAAAGCGAGTGAGATTGATCTTGGTTTCCCCGGTAATTTTTTTAAAGAAGAGAGAGTGCGGTTGAACAATTTTGGAGGCTTTTACGACAAGATTGAAAAACGATAGGCCCTCTGATCTTCCCCGAATAAACCTGCCTGCCGCAGGCTGGTTCACAACGGTCCTTTAGAGTGCAGTTCGGCTGGCAACAAATACTACTAAACTTGTAAATTATGGAATACAATGACTTTGTTACAAGTATAAAAGACAATGAGCCACCGGCTTCATTATCTATTTGCCTTAAAGCTTTATGGTACGATGCAAAGGGCGACTGGCATACAGCACATAACAGTGTTGATTCGCTTGACGACGCAGACGCCTGCTGGGTGCATGCTTACCTGCACAGGAAAGAAGGCGATATAGGAAATGCTGATTACTGGTACCGGAAAGCCGGTAAAACCCGTCCAACCCTTTCTTTACAGGATGAATGGCAAGCTATTACAAAAGCGCTTTTATAAATTACTGGAAGTTTTATTTAGCGATAGTTGACTGTGTATCAGCGCCCGTTGCGGAAGGGTTAAAGGCGCCCCTGCATTGCGACATCAGCATTACAAAGGCAAAAACAATTGCAAAGGCAAGAAATGCTGTAAGAGTAAATTTTTTGGTATCACCGGTTTGGTCAAATTCATGTGAAGACATAAGCGCTGTTTTAAGTTGAATTGCAGCGCTAAAATAGAAAAATCTGTCGTAAAACAGGAAGAAGAGTTCTTATATTATCTATTATTCAAAAAATAAACACTACTATCACAGGGTGTTCCGTCGCTGATAAATGGATTGTACCTTTTCTTTCAGGCAATTGGGCGAAATTTTGGTTAACCCTTCCACGTAGCTCTTAACTTTAAAAGAAGAACAAGTACTCTTGCCTGGTAATTTTAAAGATTATGTCATACCAATTTAATATAATGCTTAAATTTACGTTTCAAGGGTAATTTAATAAAACTAACTGTTGTGCTGACAAAATAAGGCTTGCCAGGGCAAATTTTTTTGGTTGACCCTGCCCTTCTTTCAATGCAATAGCCCCGGATAGGATTTTTAAAGAACTAATTGCCACACATGAAGAAACCGCTTCTTTTTACAGGTATGCTTTGCCTTTTGTTTTGCAGGGTTAATATTATCTCTGCACAGCCTCAATCGTCAGATACAAGCATAGATGGTACCCAAAAAGCCATCGGCCTCTTTTATCAGTCAGTTAATGAAAATGCGCATTTATTTAACGGGCGCGAATACATTAAGTACGACCCCAGGATTAAGGGCGACCCCTATTTTAATGTGGCCGACCTTCAGCCGGGGGTCATTTTTTACGACGGTACTTTGTATCAAAATGTGCCTATGCTTTATGAAGTTTTAGGTGAGCAAGTGGTAATAAGACAATATGGCCAGGGAGTTTTGATAACCCTGGTAAATGAAAAAATTGATTATTTCACCATGTTTGGGCATACGTTTATCCACCTGGTACCCGATAGTGCCAATATTGATATAAGCGACGGATTCTACGACCGTATTTATAATGGCAACACTACGGTATTTGTAAAACGGCAAAAAATACTAACTGAAGACCCTAATACTTTTGAAAGAAGCTTTACGGAAAAAGACGGGTATTTTATTTACAAAAATAACGTGTACCATCCGGTTAGTGACAGAGGCTCTGTTTTAAGTGTATTTAAAGACAAAAAGAAAGACATTGCCAAATACCTGAGACAGAATAAAATAAGTTTTAATAAAACTCCGGAATACGCCATGACTAAAATGGCAGAATATTACGACCAATTAACGCATTAAAACATGCTGTGCATGCGATACTACCTGCTTATTTTTTGTGCTGTTGCCCTTTTTGCCAACAGCTCTTATGCCCAATCAGCCAAACTTGTCACCGGCAATTTTATCGATGTGCCATTTAGCCAATTTGTACAGGAAGTTGAATCCCAAACCGGGTTTCATTTTTACTATGATTCAACCACAACGGATACCATTAAAGTAACTTACCGGGCAGATCATGAGCAGCTTAATTCAATACTTGACGGTATATTACGCGCTACGGAACTGCGTTATAGTATTGATGCGGACGGGAGGGTGTTTATAACAAAGGGTGCTGCTATTTATACAAGTTTGCCGCCTGATTTTTTTGGGAGGAAAAAGACGAGAGATACTACAACTTTCGCGGTAGCTGAACCTGAAGACTTTGAAAAGGAAAACGCCAAAAACAAGTTGAAGTCTTCCCTGGAAAACAAGCTTTTTGAAATAGGTATTAAAACCAATAATATTGGCCAGGGCACAGCAACTATAGCGGGCTATGTGCGCGATGCAAAAACGGGAGAAGCCATCATTGGGGCAAATATATTTACCGAAGACAGGAAGTCCGGTACTGTTACTGACCAATTTGGATACTTTGCTTTAACCCTTTCAAAAGGCAGGCACGTTTTGCTTATTACCAGTATTGGTATGGGTGATACCAGGCGGCAGGTAGTGTTATACTCCGAAGGTAAACTTAACATCGAATTATACGAATATGTACCAAGCCTTAAGAGAGTAGTGGTAAGCGCTGATAAAACAGTGAATGTAAAAGGGGTTGACATGGGTGTTCAAAAAATAACTATCAAGAACATAAAGCAAATACCTACTGCCTTTGGTGAAGCCGATATATTAAGGGTAGTGCTTAGCATGCCCGGGGTTACGTCCGTTGGAGAAAGCAGCACAGGGTTTAACGTGCGTGGCGGGGCCGCCGACGAAAACCTTATCCTCTTTAGTGATGCTACCATTTATAACCCCTCGCACTTCTTTGGCTTCTTTTCAGCATTTAATCCGGATGTGGTTAAAGACGTAGAATTATATAAAAGCAGCATTCCCGAAAAATACGGTGGCCGTTTAGCATCGGTACTTGATGTAACCAGCAGGGAAGGTAATAAGAAAAAATTTTCCGGGGAAGGTGGTATAGGGCCTTTAACAAGCAGGTTAACGCTCGAGGGGCCGCTTGACAGCAGCGGGAAAACCTCTTATATTATTGGGGGACGTACAACTTATTCAGACTGGATTTTAAAACAAATCCCTAATTCTGATTATAGCCGCAGCAGCGCATCATTTTACGATGTTAACCTTAACATAAACCATGAATTTAATGCGAAAAACAGTTTGTATATCATGGGTTATTTAAGCCAGGATAAATTCAGGCTTAACAGCGATACACTATATGAATATAGCAACAAGAACGCAAACATTAAATGGAAACATATCTTTAACAACAAACTCTACGGGGTATTTACAGGTGGTATTGACAGTTACAACTTTGCTATTTCAAGCAGCTTAAACCCCGTAAACGCCTATAAGTTTGCCTTTGATGTTAACCAGGAAACTTTTAGGGCAGATTTTAATTATGCACCAAATAATAAACACACCATTGATTTTGGGTTAAACTCTATTCTCTACAAATTACACCCCGGCACTTATACGCCAAACAGCGATAAATCGTTAGTGGTTCCTGATACTGTGCAGGCAGAGCAGGCATTGGAAACAGCTATATATATTGGCGACCATTACGATGTTACTTCTAAATTCTCTATAAACGCCGGGCTGCGTTATTCCATATTTAATTACCTGGGGCCACAGCAGGTATATGATTATGCGCCGGGTTTGCCAAGAGAAGTGGGCAACATAACCGATACGGTAAATTATGGCAAAGGCAAAAATATTAAAACATACCAGGGGCCGGAGATACGGCTGTCTGCACGGTATTCTCTGAGTGATAACACTTCAATAAAGATCAGTTATAATACCTTGCGCCAGTATATTCACATGCTTTCCAATACTACGGCCATATCGCCAACCGATATATGGAAGCTTAGCGACCAATATATAAAACCACAATCGGGCGACCAGGTTTCACTTGGTTTTTATAAAAACCTTAAATCAAACACTATTGAAACCTCTGTTGAGGTTTACTATAAAAGGCTGAATAATTATCTTGATTATAAAAGCGGGGCACAACTTATACTTAATCATCATATAGAAACAGACATTGTAAATGCAGAGGGATATGCGTATGGCGCGGAGTTTTTTATTAAAAAAACGGAAGGCAAACTTAATGGATGGATCAGCTATACTTATTCCCGAACCTTGCTCAGAACAAATGATCCTTTAGTAGCCCAACCTACCAATAATGGAAAATATTATCCCAGTGATTACGACAAACCCAATATTTTGAATTTTATTGGTAACTACCGTTTTTCACACCGCTTTAGTATTTCGCTTAATGTTAATTACAGCACCGGGCGCCCAATAACTCTGCCGGTTGCTGAATATTATTACAACGGGTCGTACCGCGTACTTTATTCAGACCGGAATCAATACCGGATACCCGATTATTTCAGGACAGATTTTTCAATCAATATTGAAGGCAGTCACAAAATAAAAAAGCTGGCCCATAGTTCATGGACATTAGGGCTTTATAACCTGACGGGTAGAAAAAACCCATACTCAGTTTATTTTACGTCGGAGAATGGAGTTGTAAACGGGTATAAGCTCTCCATCTTTGGTGCTGTCATACCATTTGTCACTTACAATTTTAAATTTTAAGTATGCAAATAAGCAGCAGGGCAAAAAATTTAAAACATTGGGTATGCTGGTTTACAACGGTGCTATATAAATGCCATTGCAGAGTTCAGGGTGGCACCACTGTAAAACCGGATTTTATGCCATAAAAGATAGTATGCTATTTAAATATGATGCAAAGAATATTAAACAATGAAGAGTAAAAAATTATACTGGGTATTAATACTGCTGTTTTGCAACTGCAAGGAGAAGTACACGCCCCCTGCCATAAGTACCAATAAAAACTATTTGGTGGTAGAAGGAACAATTGTTACCGGCAGCGATTCAACCATTGTTCTGTTAAGCCGTACTTCCAACATTAGTGACACAATTTTGCCGAACCCTGAACTGGGCGCACAGGTGACGGTACTTGGCGAAGGCAACGACCCCCACCCTTTAACGGAAACGGGTAACGGCATGTATGTTTCACCCGGGTTAAACCTTAGTATAAATCAAAAATACCAGCTTAAAATAAGTACTGCAGACGGCAAGCAATACTTGTCAGACCTTGTTACCGCAAAACTAACACCACCCATCGACAGCCTTGGCTGGAGGCAGGACAGCGACCATAATGTGGTAATTTATGTAAATACCCACGACCCCGCAAACAACACCCGGTATTATCAATGGAATTATATAGAGACCTGGCAATATCATGCACCTAACCAAACACTTTTTGACTGGGTAAACGAACAAATTGTGGTGCGTTCACCTGATCAGCAGCTTTATAACTGCTGGTCATATAACAATTCATCATCCATAAATGTCGCTTCTTCAGCCAAACTTGCACAGGATGTAATTAGCCAGGCGCCGGTTGCACTGGTCAATAATTCATCTGAAAAAATTGCCTCAAAATACAGCATCCTCGTAAAACAGTATGCGTTATCGCAGGATGCTTATGAATTTTGGCAAACACTTAAAACCACTACCGAACAATTAGGTACCCTCTTCGACCCCCAGCCCGCACAATTACAAAGCAATATTCATTGTGTTTCCAACCCGGGTGAAGTTGTTGTAGGTTTTGTAAGCGTTGCCTCACTGCAAACAAAAAGGATATTTATAAATAATGGAGACGTTAATTACTGGTTTAGCGTACCCTACTATAATGAATTTCCGGCTCACTTATGTGATATCAGGACGGTGCCGGCAGACAGTATAGATTATTTTCTACCGCCCACCGGGCAGCGTAACTATGTTTTATACGGGCAGCCCACCGCTGGAAGCGGGTATTTAGTTATGCCTGTTGATTGTTTGGATTGCAGAACACACGGAGGAACAAATATTAAACCATCTTTTTGGCCATAAATCTAAATTGAACAATGAAAAAAATAGAGCAATATTTAAGCGGCATTATAGTTAAACATATAAAATTAGCTGTAGCCTTAACTATTACAATATTTTGTTGTTATACCGGCTTTGCACAGGCGGCCAATATCACCAATCAATTTGAGGCATATACTAAGGAAAATCCCCAGGAGAAATTATTTGTTCATGTTAATAAAAATTTTTTTGTTGCGGGTGAAATTGTATGGTTCAAAATTTATGCGCGCGATGATGGCAATAAAGCAACTGCGCTAAGCAAAGTGGCATACATAGAAGTAATAGACCGCGATAAAAAGCCGGTATTGCAGGCTAAAATAAGATTGATGGCCGGCAGCGGCAACGGGTCTTTCCAATTACCCACTTCTATTAATTCAGGCAACTACACAATACGGGCATATACAGCATGGATGAAAAATTTTGGCCCCGATCTTTATTTTTCGAAACCTATAACCATTGTAAATACCTTTAAATCACTTGATATTGCAAATGACGATGCCGGTTCACAGGCATATGATATTCAGTTCTTCCCCGAAGGCGGTAACCTCGTTAATAATATACCCTCAAAAGTAGCTTTTAGAATTACCGATATACATGGTAAAGGCGTTGATTGCAATGGTACTGTTACTGATAAGAATAATAATACGGTTAGCACTTTTAAACCCCTTAAGTTTGGCATAGGCAGTTTTTCTTTCACGCCGGCACCGGGTAACTCCTACACAGCGGTTGTTAATGTAGGTGGTAAATCTTTCACGCAGCCATTGCCCCAGGCTCTCAGTAGCGGCTATGCAATGCATGTATCAGAAGCAGGCACCACGGTAAGTGTTAATGTCAGTTCTTCTTCACCCGCATCTAATAACCTCCCTGTATATTTGGTTGTTCATACAGGCAAAACGATAAAAGTAGCCGAGGCCAAACCACTTCAGAATAGTACGGCTGTGTTTACGGTCGATAAGGCCGGGCTGGGTGATGGCATTTCACATTTCACGATCTTTGATAATGCACAGCAACCGGTATGTGAACGTTTATATTTTAAACAGCCCGTGCAAACACTCCTGGTAGATGCAACAGCAGATCAGCAAGACTATTATTCAAGGGGAAAAATTAATATTGACATTAATACCAAAGACGAGAACGGCGCTGCTCAATTAGCAGATATGTCTATGTCCGTTTACCGTCTCGATTCGCTTCAAACAACGGATGACCAGGATATCGTTAGCAGCCTGTTGCTTACATCAGACCTGAAAGGAAACGTAGAATCGCCGGCTTATTATTTTACTAACAAGGATGCTGAAACAAATGAAGCTTTGGATAATGTTATGCTAACACATGGATGGAGCAGGTTTAAATGGGCTGATGTTCTTTCTGGTAAACAAACGGCTTTTGAATTTGTACCTGAGTATGAAGGGCACCTGGTAAAAGGAAAGATCATTGACAAAAGAACCAACGTTCCCGCAGAGAACATTGTAGCGTATCTTTCAGTGCCCGGAAAAAATTTCAGGCTTGCTGTAAGTAAAAGCGACCATAATGGCGTAGTACAGTTTAATGTGAAAGATTATGTTGGTGGCGACGCTGTTATTTTACAAACCAACCAACAGCAGGATAGTACATACAGGATTGATATAGCTAACCCCTTCTCCGAAAAATTTTCTGCTATCCCGCTGCCTGAATTTAAAATTTCCGGGAACGTTCAAAATTCGCTGGTAGAGCACAGCATTGGCACACAAGCCCAAAATGCATTCAATGGTGAAAAAATACGGCAGTTTTTTGCCGTGGATGTTGACACGGTTCCTTTTTTCGGCACCCCATCGCAAAGCTATTTGCTGGATGATTATACCCGCTTTAATACGATGGAGGAAGTGCTGCGTGAATATGTTCCCGGTATTGCAGTGCGAAAACACAGGGATGGATTTCACCTGTTAAACCTCGACGACCCGCATAATACTTTTTTTGACGATAACCCGTTGGTATTGGTTGACGGTGTGCCGTTTTTTAATATGGATACGGTGATCGGGTTTAACCCGCTTAAAATTCGTAAACTGGATGTAGTTACGAATAAATATTATTTGGGCCCGCTTATCCTGGCAGGTGTTGATAGCTATACCACTTATAAAGGAGACCTCGATGGAATTCAATTAGACCCTTCTTCCATCGTTGTTGAATATGATGGTATGCAATTGCAGAGAGAGTTTTATGTTCCCAAATACGATACGCCTAAAGAACAAAGCAGCAGGTTACCTGATTTAAGAGATGTGCTGTATTGGTCGCCGGATGTAAAAACAGGTTCAACAGGTAAAACGCGTGCCAGCTTTTATACTTCTGACCTTAAAGGAAAATTTGCAATAGTTATACAAGGTATTACCCCATCAGGAAGAGCAGGCAGCAAAACGTTTTTTGTAAACGTAAAATGAGGAAGTGAAGGTGAAAGGTGAAAAGTGAAGGTAATTGTGATCCCGAAATTTCCGGGAAGTGAAACGGCAAACGTGAAAACTTTAAGGCCAGGTATTCGGATTCTAATTAAGGGGGTTCATATAAAATGGCCACCAAATGTTTTGTTGCAGATGATCATTTCGCATCTATCTTTTGCAACTCTTAACTCTTCGCATACTGCATCATTTGTAAGATCAGGTCCGGGTCCGGGCAATTGCTTAAATAATGTTCACGCTCCGAAAATTTTGCACACACCGGGATAATCGCCCTTCTGTACCCGCGTATCTTTTATTATTTGAAAATGTAAATGAGGCGGCCACTGGCCATTTTCATTCGGTTCACCAAAATGCCCTATCACTTCACCCTGGCTTATAAATTTTCCCGGTTTCAAACCATTAAGGTCTTTTAAAGAAAGATGCCCGTACAATGTATGAAAAACAATAGTTTCCAGTTGATGTTGCAAAATAATAGTAGCGCCGTAATCGCCATATTGTTCATTAAAAGCAAAGCTGTGTATAACGCCTCCCATCGGCACGGAAACAGGCGTGCCTGCCTTTCCCCATATATCTATGCCTAAATGCAGCGTTCTGGGTTCTACCACTTCATTTTTTTTATGTACTGCATTCTTATAGTCATTAAATACTTCACTTCTTGTATAAATAGTCCGGCGTTCGTTATATCCCCCAATTCCATACCTGCAATCATGGGTTTGCAGCAAGTTCTCTATATAGTTGCTGAACTTTTGCACATCAGTTAGTATATCATCTGAAAGATCAGTATTTGAAGCAGTAAAATTCATCAGCAGAAGCTTATCTTTTGCCGCGTCAAAGGGTACAACTTTATAAAAAGTTTGCTTGCGTTTAATAAGAGAGTAAATAAGCGGGTCGGTTTTTTCCATTGTACAAAAGTAGATTCAATAAATAACAACATCCTGTTTAATTTGTGTGTAAAAGAAGGCAGTTTTCAAAACAGTGGCTTCTCTTTTATGCAGCTTTTAATTGAAGTTATTTTAATTGCTTCATTATCTCATCTATAGCGGCATCCAGTTGCGGGTCGCGGCCATTAACCCTGTCTTCGAATGTGTTAATTACTTTTATATCCGGCTGTACACCATTGAACTCAATATCCTTGCCATCCAGGGTATAACATCCCCATGATGGAAGCCGTATAAAAGACCCATCCACAAGCCCCGCGCCACCGGTAAAAATGATCCAGTGATACGTTTCGTTCCCAACAATTTTGCCAAGCTTTAAGGCTTTAAAACCTGTGGCGGTCATTTCCGCATCGCTTAGGGATTGTTCATTTGTTAACAGTATAATTGGTTTATCGCTGGGTGCAAAATTGGGTTGTTTGGTTAATTGCCCTTCCCTGTATTTCCATTGCAGGTATGACCGCTGCGATAAAAAATTTAATACTTCATCGTGTACATTGCCGCCTGTATTGTATCTAAGGTCAAGTATCAGGGCATCCCGGTTTACCAACTGTTCCGTCATGTCAGTAACAAAATGTTCAAGCTCTCCCTGCCCCATATTTTTCATGCAGGAGTAAGCAATGCGCTTATTGCTTTTTTCGTCCACGCGCTTTTGATTATTATCTATCCACTCATTATACAAGTCGTCCTGCACACTGAATTGCGGATGAACTTTTACGGTAAATGTTTCTGCGCCTCTTTTAAAAGTCAGCTGTAATTCTTTGTCTAATGATGGCCGTGTGAAATAATAAAAACGGTCTTGTGCCGGGTCAACCGTTTCATCATTCACTTTTACCAATATATCCCCCGGCATAACAGTAATGCTTTCTTTATCTGCAGCAGTATTGCGAAGGATATGATCTACTTTGTAAGGATCATTGTTGTCAAACACAATACCTGTTTGCATGGTTGTATTGCGCAGAGCAATGGTTTCATCATCACCGAAGGAACTAAAGCCCTGGTGCGAGGAATTTAATTCTCCCAGCATATCATTTAATACAACCCTAAGATCGTTCCTGTTATTCAGGTAAGGCAAAAAGCCGCTGTAATATGTTTTGGTTTTATTCCAGTCAAGCCCATGAAATTTTTCATCATAATAATTCTCCTGTATTTGCGCCCATGCCTCGTAGAATACCTGGTTAAATTCAGCAGATAAATTTCTTCTGAAAGTTTTGCTTATCGCTATTGGGTCAACCTTGTTTGCATCAATATTCAGTTTGTAAATATTGCCATTTACCAATGCAAAACATTTTTCATTCACAGCTACAATACCAATATTGCCGCCGTCGGCGCCATTTATTTTTTCTGTTTTATCGGCTTCAAAGGGTTCAAGCATTGTTTTGTATAAAGCAGGGCTGCCATCTATCTTATCGCTTATATATAGTACATAAGTTTTAGTGTCATGTTGTAACACACTTAACAGGTATTGCGACCCAAATGACGGGCCTACCTGTTGTATGCGTTCCATTATCCTGGCGGCATCAATTTTTATAGGCGCCATTAGCGTATCTTTTTTAACCGTACTGTCTTTCTTAGTTGTAGTATCTTTTTTTTCTTCTTTAAAAAGATCATTGAATTTATCAATCCGGTAAGGTTCGTCCATTTTTTGCAATGGCAACCGGTATATATGCGGTTCCTGCAGTCCTGTAGGATACGCGGGTTTAAGGCGCGAAGAAATAAAATAAATATACTTGCCATCCGGCGACCAAATCGGGTTTGCTTCTGTAACGGCAGTATTAGTTAGGTCGGTAGTTTTATTGTCTTTTAAGTTGTGAATAAATATATCTTCTTCAAAATTTCTGTGTGCTGTAAATACCACATATTCATCATTGGGCGAAAAACCAGGGCCACTGCCTTCAAAGCCCCAAACTTCATCCCTCACCAGCGTTTTGCTTTGCAAAGTTTTCAGGTCAAGAAGGCGTACTTCGTTGCGCCCGCTTAAATAAACAGCCATTGTTTTTTTCTTGTTCAAAACAAAAGCACGGTCATTGGCATTATCAGTTGTAAGCTGCTTTAACGCTGCGCTGCCATCTGCAGCTATTGTGTACAAATTTTCAAATCCGTTTAAGGTTTGGTTAAAGAGCAATGTTTTGTTATCACTCATCCATTTAACATCCGCCACCCTTTCAGCAGAACCACGCTGTACCTCCTCAATAAACTTACCTTCAATATCACTCACAAATAATTCACCCCTTGAAACAAAGGCCAGTTTTTTCCCATCGGGCGAAACATCAAAGGCGGTAATGTTTTGCTTCACCTCAAAATCTTTTTCCTTTGGCAGCACATTATTGCGCACAATTGAAATATGCAGCTTCTGCGCATTTTTTGTGGCAACATCATACATCCACAACTGGTAATCTTTTTCAAAAACTACCTCACCGCCGTTTGCATTTACTATCGGGTTTTTGATGGAAGACGAAAACGTTGTCAGCCCGACTTTTTTGCCATTATCAAACGTGTATAAATTGTACTCCCCGTTTGCTTCATCGGAAACAAAATATATATTGCCTTTCTTGTCAAGCGTAGCGCCAAAATCTTTACCAATCCAGTCAGTATATCTTTTGTATTTTTTTGTTACGGGGTTATACGATTGTATATCGGGGTTAAAAGGGCCTTTATACCTTTTGCGCTGCACCTGGTTACTGCTTTCCCAGGTATCGTTAAAAAACAATTCACCTGTTGAGGGATGCTCAAAAATATTATGGTCGTATAAAAAATAATTGTCTCCAAACACGCGCTGGGCTGTGCCGCCATTAATGCTTACTTTATAGGATGATTGCCGGCTATCCCTGTTGCTGGTAAAATAAATGTATTTTGAATCCCAGCTCCAGGAGCTTACTTCATCGGTACCGCTGTAAAATGTAAGTTGTTTTATATCGCCACCATCAACAGGCATTAAAAACACGTCTGCATTGCCGTACTGCCTGCCGGTAAAAGCTATCCATTTACCATCTGGCGAAACTCTTGCATTTGTTTCATACCCCTGCATGGCTGTTAGCCTTGATGCATTGCCATCTTTAATATTGGCTTTCCAAAGATCGCCTTCAAAACTAAAGATCACCGTTTGGCCATCGGGAGTAAGACAAGGTTGAGAAAGGAAATAGGCATCCTTGTTTTGCGCGGTTGCCGCAACACAAAAAAACAAGCATGCGGCCAGCAGCCATTTTGGTTTCATAAACTTAAATTTATTAGATGAATATACAATGCCGCTTTCTATTACAAAAAAGAAAATGATAAAAGGGGGTACTAATAATGTCCCTTCAAAAATGGTATGCAGCAGCCGCAAAGGTTTTACCTTTACACAAACTATTTAATATGTGGTGGATATACGCTTTGCTCTCAGCGCTTTTTGCTGCACTTACAGCCGTTTTTGCAAAAGTGGGTGTGAAAAATATTGATTCAGACCTGGCAACTGCTATACGCACAACCGTAATATTCATTCTCGTTTGGGGTATTGCCTTTTTTAAGGGTGTTGTACCATCTGCACAAAACCTGCAAAAACAAACATGGTTATTTTTAGTGCTTTCCGGTTGCGCCACCGGCTTATCATGGTTGTTTTATTTTAAGGCTTTGCAGATAGGCAAAGTATCGCAGGTGGCGCCGGTTGATAAACTTAGCGTGGCATTAGCCATTATTCTTTCCGTAGTTTTTCTTGGTGAAGTGGTTACCTGGAAAATTGCTGCAGGTGCATTGCTTATTATCTCAGGAACGCTCGTGTTGATCTTTTAAATATTTACAACGTATCTGTTAACTTACCGCCAGCAAAACCTGCCTTGCAGAAGCAGGCTGATGTATAGCCTCCTTATCATTCAATGAAACATGCATATCAGAAAAATGCAGTTTTAAACAATCAAGAAAGTTATTAATAGCAGGCGATTTTCTGCACGTAGCAGCATACCAGGTACGCGTTGCAACTTCAGGTGGCAAGCGTTTTGCGAGGATATTTTTTGTTTCAAGAAAAGGCTGCACTATCCAGTCGGCCAATACACTTACACCTAAATTGGCATCTACCATTTCAATAATGGCATCTGTGTAATGTATACGGTGAATATGTTTCGCTTTCACCTGCTGCTGTTTCATAAGGGTTTCTATAACAGGAATATTTCCTGATGCAGGGTCATTGAATGGGAGGAATAATTCTTCTCCTTCAAGATCTGTAATTTTAATGGACCGCTTTTTTGCAAGTGTATGTTCATTGGAAATGATGGCCAATAACTGGTCTTCAAAAATTGGTTCGTATTGAATGTTAGGGTTATCAAGCTTATTGCGGATAATAGCTACGTCAAGCTCGCCTCTCAGCAAATATTCAAGCGGCAAATAAGTGGCGCCTGACACCACATGAATATCAATACCGGGGCAAATTCCTTTATAATATTTTATAATACGCGGCAGCCAGTGATAAGCTGTATAGCACTGGGTACTAATTTTAAGTGTGCCAGTTTCGCCTTGCTTGTAATGTTTTATATCCGCCTCAAGCAGGGTAAGCTCGCTAAGAATTTTTTCAGCGCTAATTAAAAAGCGCTGGCCTTCATTTGACAACTGTAATTTTTTACCTTTCCGGTAAAATACGGGTATATCAAGCTCTTTTTCAAGTTCCTTTAGCTGGTGGCTAAGTGCAGATTGGGTTAAATGCAGTGTTTCTGCTGCTTTGGTTAGTGTGCCTTCTTTAACAATGGTGTTTACCAGCCTGAAGTGGTGCAGCGCAATATTCATCATCAGTAAAAATAGTAATGTATTTTATAAAATTAATTCATTTTATTCATAATAAATGCAAATGTAGCTTTGCGGCCTAATTGCAGTATATAAAAAAGCATGTTTAATAAACCTTTAGTTTTTACGCTCTTTGTTTTAATAACAGCCGGTATTTGTTTAAGGCTTGATGCACAGGTGCTTACGCTGAAGAGTGCTGTTGAAACAGCCCTTAATAATTACGGCACTATTAAAGCGAAAGCTAATTATGTAAATGCGGCCAAGGCACTGGTTAAAGAAACACAAAGAGAATATTTACCAGACTTAAATGTTTCTGCACAACAGGATTACGGTACCATTAATGGCTTAAATGGCCCGGCTTATGGGTTTAAAGGTTTTGGTACTGCTTCGTCAGGACCCCCGGTGGCATCTTCAAACTGGAGCTCGGCATTCGGTGCATTGTACCTTGCTAATATTAACTGGGACTTTTTTGCATTTGGTAAAGCAAAGGAAAAAATTAAAGTATCCTCTTCTCAATTGTCACTGAATGAGAGTGACTTGTTGCAGGAAAAATTTCAACAGCAAATAAGAGTGGCGGGCGCTTATCTCAACCTCCTGGCTGCACAGCGCCTTACAAGGTCACAACAGGATAATCTTGACAGGGCTATAGCACTAAGAAATGCCGTAGTGCCCCGTGTAAAAAATGGTTTGAACGCTGGAGTAGATTCTTCACTTGCCAATGCGGAAGTTTCCAATGCGAAAATTGCTTTATTAAGGGCAATGGATTATGAGCAGGAACAGGCAAGCCAGCTTGCGATATTAATGAACGTGCAACAGCAAAATTTTGTACTGGATACTGTTTTTATAACACGCATACCAGGGGCATTCCAGGATTCCGTAACTATTGCCCAACAAACTCACCCATTGTTGCAATACTATAAGAGCCGTATAAATTTAAGTGATGAAATAGCCCGGTATTACCATACATTTAATTATCCCACTTTTTCCGCTTTTGGTATATTACAGGGCAGGGGTTCAGGGTTTGACTATAATTATGGCGTGGCAAACCCCAATGCCTATACACATAACTATTGGCAGGGCATAAACCCGGTGGCGGGCAATTACCTTTTGGGCGTAGGCGTTATTTGGAACCTTACTTCGCCATTGCGTGTTCAACAGCAGGTATTGGCCCAGAAGTTTACTTCGAAAGGTTTGCAGGATGAATACAACCTGGTTGACGAACAGTTAAAAAATCAGTTAGCGCTTGCTGAATCAAAAATAAAAAATGCTGTTGCGGCTTATTTTGAAGCGCCTGTGCAGGTTAAAGCAGCATCAGATGCCTACTTACAAAAATCAGTATTATATAAAAATGGGCTTAGCAATATTGTGGATGTAACACAGGCGCTTTATGCTTTGAACCAGGCAGAAACGGATAAGGCTATTTCAGAAGATAATGTTTGGCAATCGCTGTTATTAAAAGCTGCCGCTGTGGGTGATTTTGGAATTTTTATAAACGAGTTTTAGGGGCTAAGAGATTGAAAGAGGGAAAAGAGAGAAAGAAAATAAAGCTAAGAGATTAAAAGAGATGAAAGAGGGGATAGGGGAAAGAAAATAAAAGCTAAGAGATTAAAAGAGATGAAAGAGGGGAAGAGAAAGAAAATAAAACTAAGAGGTTGAAAGAGATGAAAGAGAGAAGAAAAAGAAAATAAAGAGGTAGCCAGGTAGGATAAGAACCGTCTTTATCTCTTTTTCCCCCTTTTAATCTCTTAGCCCAAGCACTCTTTTCTCTCTTTCAATCTCTTAGCTCCTTTTCCTTTTTTAATCTCTTAGCATAAAAAGATATTATGGGATTAATACGAACCGCGCTTAGAAAACCTATATCAATACTTGTACTTGTTGCAGGGTTGTTTTTCTTTGGTATTAATGCTGTGCGTAATATTAAGATTGACATTTTCCCCGATCTTAATTTGCCGGTAATTTACCTTTCGCATCCGTATGGCGGGTTTACACCTGACCAGATGGAAGCTTATTTTGGCAAACAATATGTAAACCTGCTGTTGTTTGTATCGGGTGTAAAAAGCATTGAAACAAAAAATATACAGGGCCTTACCCTTATTAAGCTTACGTTTTACGAAGGTACCAATATGGCGCAGGCTGCTGCGGAAGTTACCGCTTTCAGCAACCGTGCGCAGGCTATATTTCCACCGGGGAGTAATCCTCCCTTCATCATACGGTTCGATGCTTCCACGTTGCCTATCGGGCAATTGGTTGTAAGCAGTAATAAACGTTCCAATAACGAGCTGCTTGATCTTGCAAACGTTTATGTGCGTTCATCTTTTACGTCAATTCCCGGTCTAATTGCGCCTGCACCATTTGGCGGAAACGTGCGTACTGTTGTAATAAAAGTTGACCCTGTATTATTGCGTTCGCATAATCTTACGCCCGATCAAATAGTAGCGGCCATAAGAGTTAACAACCAGGCTACGCCCGCGGGCAATGTACGCATTGGTGATTTGAACTATCTAACGCCATCTAACACAAGCCTTAAAACGATAAAAGAGTTTGGTGACATTCCATTGTTTTCTGGTAGTGTGCAAAATCTTTATTTAAAAGATGTTGCCACTGTGGAAGATGGCGCCGATATTACCGTTAGCTATGCGCTGGTAAATGGTAAACGGTCTATCTATTTGCCTATAACAAAATCGGCGGATGCTTCAACCTGGGAAGTAGTGCAAAATCTTAAAAAGGCGATCCCGCACTTTCAGAGTTTGTTACCGGAAGATGTAAAATTATCTTATGAATTTGACCAGTCAGTATATGTTATTAATGCCGTGAAAAGTTTAATGACCGAGGGTGCAATTGGCGCAGTATTAACCGGGTTAATGGTGCTGCTGTTTTTAGGCGATGCGCGCGGGGCATTGATCGTTATTTTAACTATCCCCACATCTATAATTTCCGGGGTGCTATTTTTATACCTCTTCAATCAAACCATCAATATCATGACGTTAAGCGGCCTCGCGCTTGCTATTGGTATTTTGGTGGATGAATCAACAGTAACCATAGAAAATATTCACCAGCACCTTGATATGGGCAAGCCTAAAGCACTCGCCATCTGGGATGCCTGTAAAGAAATTGCTTTCCCAAAACTTTTAATACTTTTTTGTATCCTCGCGGTATTTGCACCGGCATTTACTATGCAGGGTATAACCCGGTCTTTATTTCTCCCGCTTTCTTTGGCTATTGCTTTTTCTATGATCACGTCTTACCTGCTGGCACAGACTTTTGTTCCTGTTATGGCCAATTGGTTAATGAAAGGGCATCATGGAAAAGATAAAACAGATGCAGAAGAATATGCTGCATCTGCCGTCGCTCAATCGCACGAAAAAGATACATGGGACCAGAAGAAAATGTTGATTGAGGGTAAGAAAAACGGCAAACTTACCGGCTTTGAAAAATTACGTAACAGGTTTTTGCGGTTTCTCGACAGGATGCTGGCATGGCGAAAGATACTGGTGGCAGTATATGTTATACTTACCATAGGTGCTGTTGTGCTGCTGCTGAAAAGTTTGGGGCGTGATGTATTGCCAAAAGTAAATTCAGGGCAGTTCCAGGTAAGGCTTCGTGCACCTGCGGGAACAAGGCTTGAAAGAACAGAACAAACAATGGTTACCGCGCTTAATGTTTTATATAAATTGGTGGGCAAAGAAAATATAGCAGTAACATCCGCTATGGTGGGGCAACACCCTGGCCAGTTTTCTACCAGCCCCATCTATCTTTTCTTAAGTGGCCCGCAGGAAGGTGTTCTGCAGGTAGCTTTAAAAGAAAATTATAAGGTTGATCTTGATGATCTTAAAGAAAGTTTCAGGAAAAAAATGAAAGAAGCTTTGCCTGATGTAAAACTGTCTTTTGAACCCATTGAGCTTACCGATAAAGTTTTAAGCCAGGGCTCGCCAACTCCTATTGAAGTAAAAGTTTCCGGGAAGAATAAAAAACTGAATGAAGAGTACGCCAATAAAGTAATTGATAAATTGAAACAGGTAAGTTATCTGCGGGATATACAAATAGACGAACCTGTTAATTACCCGGCTATAAATATTAATATTGACCGCATCAGGGCAGCGCAACTTGGTGTAAATGTTTCTGACATCTCCCGTTCATTAATTGCTTCCACTTCATCATCGCGCTTTACAGAAAAAAATGTATGGCTTGATTCAAAAGCAGGGTTAAGTTACAGTGTGCAGGTTGAAGTTCCGGAAAATGAGATGTCAAGCATCAACGATATTGGCGAGATACCTGTATTAAACGATGCAACGCGCCCTGTATTGAGTGATGTAGCTTCAATTACACGCGACACAATATACGGGCAGGATGATAATATCGGCGCAATACCCGTATTATCTGTAACGGCCAACCTGTATAAAAAAGACTTAGGCACAGCTACCGTAGATGTTAATAAGGCTATTGAATCCCTGGGTACATTGCCGCGCGGCCTTACTATAGAAACAAAAGGGCTTAGCCAAACGCTTACTGCCACGCTTGACAGTTTACAAACAGGGCTGCTTACAGCCATCATCGTAATATTCCTAATGCTGGCTGCAAATTTTCAATCATTTAAAGTTTCATTGGTTGTTCTGTCAACTGTTCCGGCTGTGCTCCTGGGTTCATTGCTGATATTGAAACTTACAGGCTCAACGCTTAACCTGCAATCTTACATGGGCATGATCATGTCTGTAGGGGTTTCAATCGCCAATGCTGTATTGCTTATCACCAATGCTGAGCATTTGCGTATGCATAATGGCAATGCACTGGAATCAGCAAAAGAAGCTGCTGCCCTTCGTATGCGGCCAATATTAATGACGAGTGTGGCAATGGTTGTGGGAATGATACCTATGGCAGTTGGCCTTGGCGAGGGGTCAGACCAGGCAGCACCATTGGGAAGAGCAGTGATAGGTGGGTTGATAGCTTCAACCTTTGCAGCATTGTTTATACTGCCACTGGTATTTTCATGGGTGCAGGGCAAAACATCTACTGAATCTGTATCGCTTGATCCTGAAGACAAAGAAAGTAAACACTATATTCCATCCTTGTATGAATAAAATAATAGATAAATTATTTACGGGTGCGGTTATTAGTTGCGCCTTTTTTATAGCGGGTTTTTTAAACAGTTGTACTTCTGCACCAGGTAAAGAAGATAATACGCAGGCCGCGCCTGAAGAATCGCCCGTTAAAGAAACATTTCTTTTGCAGAAAGGCAAACTTTCTTCATCACTGCAGGTACCCGGTGAATTGATTGCTTACCAGCAGGTGGATATTTACGCAAAAGAAAACAGCTTTGTAAAAAAATTATATGTTGATGTTGGCTCGCAGGTAGCAACAGGCCAATTGCTGGCTGAAATGGAAGCGCCTGAACTTAACTCTCAACTGCAAGGCGCGCAATCGCGTTTAAGATCACAGGAAGCGGTCTATATAGCAAGCAAAGCCAATTACGACCGTCTTTATGAGACAAGCCAAACACCTGGCACCATTTCGCAGAACGACCTTGACCAGGCGCTTGCTAAAAAGAATTCTGATTATGCCCAGCTTGAAGCAGCTAAGGATGCGTATAATGAAATTTCAGAAACAAAGGATTACTTAGAAATAAAAGCGCCGTTCAGCGGCATTATTACAAGTCGCGGTGTTAATACAGGCGCCTATGTGGGGCCATCAGGCAAAGGTTCTGAATTTCCTATGTTCACCTTGCAACAACAAAATAAGCTACGGCTTGTTATTTCTGTGCCCGAAGCTTTTACGAGCTTTCTTACCGGCAACAGCAATGTAACTTTTACGGTAAGGGCATTGCCTAATGAAAAATTTACCGCCCGGGTAAGCCGTCTTGCAGGTGCTATAGATGACCGCCTGCGTTCCGAGCGCGTAGAAATGGATGTGTACAACGATAATAAAAAATTATTGCCCGGTATGGTTGCCGAGGTGAATATTCCAACGCCGTCAAAGGACAGCACATTTATTGTACCCAAAACAGCATTTGTAAATTCTACAGAAAAAATGTTTGTGATAAGAGTAACAAACAACAAAGCCGAATGGGTAGAAGTGAAACCCGGCCGCGAATCAAATGGAAAGATAGAAGTTTACGGAAGCTTAAATCCCGGCGATACATTGCTTAAAACAGCAACCGATGAGATAAGGAATGGATCGGAGGTAAAGAATACAAAACTGACAGAATAGGCGAATGACTACAAAAACAAATCCACTTGCAATTTTGCCCCTGGTACAACAGAATATTTTTCAAAATCGGTTATGCCTTCTGCTGTTAATACTTCTTCATCTATAAAGGTGTTACCGGTACATTCAACGGATGGCTTGCGCAAAATATAATAAGCGGCATCGGCGATAATATCTGTGGTACGGCTTCTGTCAATAAGCATTTGGCCGCCTAATAGATTTTTTACTGCAGCGGTTGCTATGGTTGTTCGCGGCCACAAAGCGTTTGATGCAATACCATCTTTCTTAAACTCAGCGGCCCAACCCAATGCAAGCATACTCATATTGTATTTACTGATGGTGTAGGCTACATGCGCCCCCAACCATTTAGGATTAAGGTTTAATGGCGGCGATAAGGTAAGTATATGTGCATTGGTTGATTTTTTTAACCAGGGTATGCAATGTTTGGTCACTAAAAAAGTACCGCGCACATTAATATTGTGAATTAGGTCAAAACGCTTCGTTTCTGTTTTCTCAGTATTGGTTAGTTGTATGGCCGATGCATTATTAACTACTATGTCAATACCGCCAAATTTTTCAACCCCCTTTTCAACTGCTGTTATAATTTGCTCTTCATTGCGTATATCAGTTTGTACTGCCAATGCCTTGCCACCTGCCTGCTCTATTTCTTCAGCGGCAGAATATATAGTGCCCCCTAAACGCGGGTCTTCCTCTGTGCTTTTTGCTGCAATAATAATATTAGCGCCCTCTTTTGCAAGCCGTAACGCGATTGCTTTACCAATGCCCCTGCTGGCGCCGGTAATAAAAACTGTTTTGTTATTGAGTAACATTTAATAAAGAATAAAAAGTCTAAAATAAAAATTCCAAAACTTAAATCCCAAAAGAAGAAAAATTCCAAACCCCGAAATTTCGGGGCAAAAAAGAAATCACTAAGTCTCAAAATCAAAAATCTCAAAATCGCTTCTCCAAAATTGGTGTAAAATTCTTCACTAAGCAACCATTCAACTGGCCTTTACTAACCAACTTCTTCCTGCCAGCCTAAGAATTCTTTTATAGCTGATCCTGCCTCATTGCAGGCTTTTTTAAGGTCATCATTCACTATTACCTTATCAAAATGCTCTTTGAACGATAATTCATATTCTGCCTTGTTCAATCTTGTTTGCATGCTTTCAAGCGATTCAGTCTTACGTTGTTCCAATCTTTTTTTTAATTCTTCAATAGAAGGAGGATCAATAAAAATGGATAACGATGTTTCAGGGAATTGTTTTCTTACATGAATAGCTCCCTGCACATCAATATCTAATACCGGTATTTTGCTTTCATTCCATATTCTTTGTAACTCACTTTTCAGCGTGCCGTAATATTTGCCTTCATAAACCATTTCCCATTCAATAAAAGCTTCTTTTTCTATATTATGTTGAAATTCTTCGGGTGAAATAAAATAATAATCAACCCCATTCTGTTCGTCCGCTCTTGGCTTACGGGTTGCCGCAGAAACAGAAAAAGATAGCTGCGGGTATTTATGTAATAAATAATGCGTGATAGAAGTTTTCCCCGCTCCTGAAGGGGCTGTAATAATGATAAGCTTTTGCGTAGCCATCTGCAAAGAAAAGGACTTCATCGCTCATGGCAAATAGTTCGCAGAAAAAGAGGTCATTTCTTCCAGGTAATTTTATCTTCCACCGGGGTACGTTTGCTTTCTTTAATTACTTCATCGGTGTAGCCCATATAAAGCAGCCCTATCATTATATCGTCTTTATTCAATCCTAAAAATTCTTTCATGGCATCATCATGCACTGCCCCGCTGGTGCTCCACAATACAGCAACGCCCAGCGTTTCAGCGCCTAATAATATGTTTTCAACCGAAGCAGCAGTGGCGCAAATTTCTTCAAGCGCGGGAATGTTAGGGCTAGTTCCTCTTTTCATATAAACAGCTATAATATGCGAAACATGGTCGCCATTATGCTTTTGTTTCTCATATTTGCCGCTATTGAATTTTTCTGCCGGCGTATCTCTTTTGTATATCTCTGCATGATTATAACAAAATTCCTTTACTGCATCACCGCTATATACAATAAAGCGCCATGGCTCAGTCAAACCATGTGTGGGTGCATAATTGGCGAGTTCCAATAATTGCTGAATAATTGCATCATCAATCTTTTTGCCGTTCATTGCTGCAGGCTTGGTGCTGTGCCTGTTAATGATTATTTGCTGTAATATTTCAAACTTTACCACGATTTGTCGGATTTATCTTACCACGATTTTAGCCTTATTTACCCAATTGCCCTGATGGATGGAGTGATATACACTTGCTCACCTGAACATGATCTTAACCCGTATTTTCCCAACTACATATCAGGGTAATCAGAAAAATAAGGCTAAAATCGTGGTCTAGTTACGTTTTATCTCAGCCCCCAACCACCTTAATCTTTCATCAATGTATTGGTATCCCCTGTCAATCTGTTCTATATTTTGAATGGTGCTTTTACCATCGGCGCTAAGGGCCGCTATCAATAATGCCTGTCCCGCGCGAATATCCGGGCTGCTCATGGTAATTCCGCGCAATGGGTGTTTTCTGCCTAAGCCAATTACGGTGGCACGGTGCGGGTCGCACAGAATGATTTGCGCCCCCATATCAATCAGTTTGTCAACAAAAAACAAACGGCTTTCAAACATTTTTTGATGGATAAGCACGCTGCCAATTGCCTGCGTTGCCACAACCAGCATGATGCTCAAAAGGTCAGGTGTAAGCCCCGGCCAGGGGTGATCGGACACTGTTAAAATACCACCATCTAAGTAAGTGGTTATTTCGTAGCTATCCTGTTCCGGTATATAAATATCATCACCCCTGAATTCCATCTGAATCCCCAGTTGCTGAAATTTTTCCGGTATTATGCCCAGGTGTTGCAACCCCGCATTTTTAATGGTTATCTCGCTTTGCGTCATGGCAGCAAGCCCGATAAAGCTGCCTATTTCTATCATATCGGGCAACATACGGTGCTCTGTGCCCCTTAAATACTCTACCCCTTCAATCGTTAACAGGTTGCTGCCTACCCCGGTTATTTTTGCACCCATGCTGTTAAGCATTTTGCATAATTGCTGCAGGTATGGCTCGCAGGCGGCATTGTAAATGGTGGTGATGCCGTCTGCCATAACCGCTGCCATTACAATATTGGCGGTGCCGGTAACAGAGGGCTCGTCCAGCAACATATAAGTCCCCTTAAGGTCTGGCGCTACAAGCTGAAAAAAATTGTGCTCCTCATTGTATTCAAAGCGGGCGCCCAGCTTTTCAAAACCGATTATATGGGTATCAAGCCTTCGCCTGCCTATTTTATCACCCCCCGGTTTTGGAATATAGGCCTTTTTGTACCGCGACAGCATAGGGCCGGCAATCATTACACTTCCCCTTAAACGGCCACTTTTTTTACGAAAAGTTTCAGATCCCAGGTAATCTATGTCCACATTATCTGCCTGGAAGATGCAGGTGTCCTGCCTCGGGCGCTCAACCTTTACACCAAGCTCTGCCAATAATTCAATCAACAGGTTTACATCAAGGATATCGGGAATATTGGTGATCTTAACTTTTTCTGGTGTCAGCAATACGGCCGAAATAACCTGCAGGGCTTCGTTCTTAGCGCCCTGCGGAATGATCTCTCCGCGCAATTTTCTACCGCCGTTTACCTCAAATGAAGCCATGTTGATGATTTGATATGTGAATGGTTATATGTTAGCTAAGCGAAAATAAAAAAGCCCTGCAATTGCAGGACCTTTTATTATAGTTTTCTTTATTAAACAATTAATTCTGTGATCTTCGGAATGCCTAAAATCTCTTTTTAAAATTCTGGTTGCGTTTATTACCGCCGCCATTGCGGGTATCGCGCCCACCGCCACCATTGCTTCTGTTACCAAGGCCACCTCCTCCGCCACTGCGTGAATCACCACGGCCGCCACTTCTTGAATCGTTGCGGCCACCGCCTGCATTACGCATGTCACCACCCCGCTGGTTACGCCCCCCAAAATTCTGGTAGCGCCTGCCGCCACTGCCGCTTGCCGGGTATTCGTCCCGCTCAAAATTCTGGTTTCGGTGTTTAATATAGGGTGTAGTGCTAAATTCTAACTGGCCATCGGTAATTTTATCAAGTTCACCTCTTATCGCATCGTCATGTACCAATTCTTTATGCCAGTTGCTGTAAGCAAGCTTCATATAATAGGCAATGGAATGGGCAAAACCGGCTTTCTTCTCAGGATCTTCTTCTTTTAATGCCTTATCTATCACCAATTCAAGATTTTTCCCGAGATGAGAAAACTTAGGATGGCGTTTAGGATAAACCATCGGATCGGGCTTTGCTTTATACGTTTCTTTCTGTGGTATAGGATAAGGGCTATCCACATCTAATTTAAAATCGCTTATAAAAAACAGGTGGTCCCACAGCATATGCCTGAAATCTTCCACATTTTTAAGGTGCGGGTTTAAAAAACCCATCAGCTCAATAACCACCAATGCCTGCCTTTGGCGGGCCTGTTTATCGTCAACCGTCAACAGGTATTCCACCATTTTCTGAATATGGCGCCCATACTCACGCATGCTTAAATAATTTCTCGTTGTGTTATACTCCATACTACCCATAAGTGATACAAAATTACAATAAATTAATGAAGGCATGAAAACAGCTTGTTTTGGCCAATTATCCCCGGGGTATATGTTAATTAAAGATGTTTACTTTTTAACTTTTACCACCTGTGTATTACTCCATTTATCATGCCATGGAGTACCACCAAGAGCGCTAAAAGGCTCAAATGGCACCATTCTGCATAAACTTCTTATGAAAGCATCTTTAAAAGTTATTTGGGAGCCGTCGTGTTTTACCGCCTGCGTACCTGTAATAAGTTTGCCCAAAGTCCTTCCCTTTGTGGCACCTTCAATCAAAGTATAAATACCAATTAAAAAAACTGTGCCTATAAGCAATCTCTCAAAATATGCACCTGCTTCCGGGCTAACAAGCGTTTCCCTATCAATGATTCCTGCACGGTAAAGGATCGCGAGTAGAACAACTTCTACTAAATAAAAAACAATAATATCAATGATGAAATTTAAAAATCTTGCGCCAACAGATGCTCTTTCTAAGTAAATTTCCTGTTCGATGTCCACTAAAAGATCTTGCTGTTCCATAATTTAAGGGTTTGGTTTAAGGTTATTTTTCAGGCAATTTAACAGCTATACGGCTAATAAATTATTAAATTTTACTAAAACAAATTTCTTTTCATTATTTCAACCGGCTTTGCTATCGGTTCCAGCTAATAAGAGAGCTTAAAGGGTAACGCAGGTTGCTATATTGCATCATATCTACTTTTATGGTGCCTACGGCAATGGGGCTTTCTATCCTAAGGGGTATATGGTTAGCATCATCACTTACCCAAACAACCATTTTTTCACCGCCCGAAAAAATGGTGCCTTTTACAAGCAAAGGCTTAAATTTAATAGCCCTGAACTTGCCATATTTAGTTTTTACAGTTTCTTTTCCCATGTAACGTATATAAAGGCTGTAAACTTCATTGTCAAGAAACATACTGAAAGGTATCTTGTCGTTTACCTGGTAATTATCAAAATTAATATTGCGCGCGTAGTATATTGAGCTTAAAACATCCTGCACACAGCCCGGCACTTTAAATATACCTGCTGTTGTAATTGCTGTATTTGTTTGCTGGTTAAAGGTTACGTTTTCATATTTTTTATAGCCGCCTTCATCTATGTTACGGATGAATTTTAAAGGTTGCATGTTAGTGGTATCAAAATAGGTTTCATAGCGGTCGCGAACTTTGAATATCCAGTCATAACTCGAATTCGATTTGCCGTCGCCTACAACATGATAGACTGTTTTGTTATTCAGCTTTTCCAGGGTGGTGTTAAATGTAGCGGCGCCTGCATTAATATAGACGCCTATTACCGAATAAAAAACATTGAAAGTAATGCTTTCCCCCGCCTGGAAAGAAGTATTCCGTATGCCGCAGAAATCATCGCCAGCCGAAAGCTTCATCCATACAAACAAAATAGTTACGAGGGTTAATATTCTCTTCACGTTACCTGTTTCTGAAAAGTTTAATACTTAATACAAACAAACTTCCCGCTATAGCGGGAATAATAATGTTTAAAAACCAAATACCTGCCGCTGAAAAAAAAATGCCGTCAGTATTGGTGCTTAGCAGGCCAAACAACTGTAATCCCGCTGCCCCTCTTATACCAAGGTCAGCTACCGGTATAGTTGGCAAAATGGCTAAAACTAAAAAAAGAACACTGGTAGTGCACACAACATCAAACCAGTAAATCTCTACACTAAATATATGCAGCATTAATAAATACTGCAATATAAACACAATAAACCTTGTAACGGATAATGCTAATATCCCCGTTAATTCTTTCCAATGAAAGTTTTCAACGTTTTGAATCAGGTACCTGTACTTATATACAAACGGAATTTTTTCTACTAAAGTTGTAAGCCACGATAATTTAAAATAA
>Ga0206922_1009_pt1 | contig 66213 bp, 58 predicted proteins | sample Alteio_BWOrgHeat_63_FD_152976 | JGI IMG/M metagenome (GOLD analysis project Ga0206922, IMG submission 152976) | Enriched cells from forest soil in Barre Woods Harvard Forest LTER site, Petersham, Massachusetts, United States -... | ecosystem: Environmental > Terrestrial > Soil > Temperate forest >... | reverse complement strand
GGCCAGCATATTGCTGTTACAGGTATGTCTGGCAGTGGTAAAACCTTGTTGGCAAAAGTGCTAGCAGGCAAGTTATTTCACTACGGGACTGTTGAATATTCCATTAAAAACTCCCGGATAACTTTTGTAGAACAACATTATTATTTTAAAAACCTTTCTAACACTTCAGAGTTTTATTATCAGCAGCGTTATAATAGTTTTGAGAGCGATAATACATTGACCGTATTGGAAGAATTACACCAGTTAACGGATGATGAAATAAAAATAGATGGCTTATTAAGCCAGCTTCAGTTGCAGCATAGGAAAGATGCTGCTTTATTGCAACTCTCCAGCGGTGAACATAAACGCTTTCAATTAATAAAGGCTTTTTTGCAGGATGCTGATATTTTAATTATCGATAACCCTTTTACAGGCCTTGATGTAAAAAGCCGCGAGCAGTTGCATACTCTTATTAATGAAAAAGCTGCAGACGGTGTAGCTGTTATTTTAGTTACCGATATTCACCAACTTCCTGAATGTATAACACACATCGCACTTCTCGAAAATGGAAAGCTAAAAGTTTTTGAAGAAAAAAATGTTTTCCTGGCACACCATATTCACCACTTAAACCCACATACTTCATTTGGCGGCGACATACCATTCCGGCAGATGAACAGCGATTTTGATATCGCTGTAAAAATGGAAAATGTTCGGGTTGCCTACCAACAAAAAGTGATCATTGAAAATATGAACTGGCAGGTCAACAGTGGCGAAAAATGGCTGTTAAGGGGCGCGAATGGTGCGGGTAAATCAACGCTGTTAAGCCTGGTTACAGGTGACCACCCGCAAGCATACGCTAATAAAATAGTTTTATTTGACAGGAAAAGGGGCACAGGCGAAAGTATTTGGGATATTAAACGAAAGATAGGGTATGTGTCACCTGAATTGCATTGGTATTTTGATACAAATATTACATGCTATAATACTATAGCATCTGGTTTTTTTGATACAATCGGGTTATATAAAAAATTAACCCCGGAACAGGACAACATATTACGGCAATGGTTGGGTTTTTTGCGATTATCTCATGTGCAACAAAAGCCCCTTGCGACAATTTCGACGAGCCAACAGCGTTTGATTTTGCTGGCAAGAGCTTTAGTAAAAAATCCGCCATTGCTTGTTTTTGATGAGCCCTGCCAGGGCCTTGATGAAGAACAGGTGCAAAATTTTGTTGCCTTAACCGATGTATTGTGTACAAGATTGAATAAGACATTGATATATGTTAGCCATTATGAACAGGAAATACCAAAATGTATTACAAATGTTTTGGAATTGCTGGTGGATGGTTACCAAATAAGTGCAGTTAGTAAAGCAGTGATAGCTGCTTAGCGAACCTTAAAAAAACAAACTATTCTTAAAAGGATAGAGGTGTTATGGAAAAGAATATAACGGTAATATTGGGCGATGGCATAGGGCCTGAAGTTACACGCCAGTCAATTAAAGTATTAGAGGCAGTGGGGCATCAATATGGCCATACATTTAATTATACCTATTGCCTGATGGGGGCAGATGCCATTGACAAAACCGGCAACCCCTTGCCTGATGAAACAATTGAGAGTTGTTTAAATAGCGATGCGGTATTGTTTGGCGCAATAGGGCATCCCAAATATGATAATGACCCTACAGCGAAAGTAAGGCCCGAGCAAGGGCTGCTTAAATTGCGTAAAAGCCTGCAGTTGTTTGCCAATATACGCCCGATAACTACATACCCATCGTTGCAGCATTTATCGCCGCTTAAAGCGAAACAAATGGAAGGGGTTGATTTTATTATATTTCGCGAGCTGACAGGTGGAATTTATTTTGGTAAGAAGGAGTTGAGTGAGGACAAAACCCGGGCAAGTGACGATTGCGTTTATACCCGTCCCGAAATTGAAAGAATAGCACACCTTGCTTTTAAATATGCACAACAGAGAAAAAGGAAATTGACATTGGTTGATAAAGCCAATGTATTGGAAACATCGCGCTTATGGCGAAAAGTAGTTCAGGAAATAGCGGGGCAATATAACGATGTATTAGTTGACTACATGTTTGTTGATAATGCCGCCATGCAGATTATACTTAACCCTAAACAGTTTGACGTAATACTTACGGAAAATATGTTTGGTGATATTATCAGTGACGAGGCAAGTGTATTAAGTGGTTCGCTGGGATTATTGCCATCTGCTTCTATAGGAACCGGAACTGCATTGTTTGAGCCCATTCATGGCTCATACCCGCAGGCAGCAGGCAAGGACATTGCCAATCCGTTGGGCTCCATTTTATCTACAGCCATGATGCTCGATTATTTAGGAATGCCGAACGAAGCTGCACACGTGCGTGATGGTGTTAACTGGACCTTGCAGAACAGTTTTGTAACAAAAGATATTGACAGCATAAATTTTTATTTCACTTCCACTATCGGGGAGCTGATAGCAGATTTTGTAAGCAACAAAATAACCGGCGAAGTGAATAAGGGAAATATAGAGTTGAGAAAATCGACGATCATATGACCACGATTTTGACCTGATTTTTCTGATTGCCCTGAACGCTTATTGAATATGGAGTACAAGTATAGTGAAATAACGGAGAAAATAATTAAAGCATGCATGACAGTACATGGTGCATTGGGTAATGGCTTCCAGGAAATTATTTGTCAGAGAGCTTTGGCAATAGAGTTTGAATTGATGGGGATTGATTTTAAAAAGGAAGCCAGTGTGCAAATCTATTATCGCGATAAATTAATTGGTGACCGAAGGGTTGATTTTTTAGTTGAAGGAAAAATAACAGTTGAAATAAAGGCTTTAAGTAAGTTAGAAAATAGCCACCTCAACCAGGGGCTTAATTATTTGGAGGCTTATAATTTTGAGGTAGGTATGTTAATAAATTTTGGTGCGGGCAGCCTTGAGTGGAAAAGGTTATTTAATAAAAAGTATAAGCCGTTGCCGGGGGCTTAGCCTGATTATAAGTAAAAGGCCCGTCAGGGCAATCAGAAAAATCAGGTCAAAATCGTGGTCAGATCTTTGCAGTTTGAACAGGCTTTCATATATTCGTAGTATATAAAGCCGCTATGCTTAGAAACAGGATAAATAATATTGTAAACAATATCACAATAGTTGTGGTAGTCGTTGTCATTATTATTCCTGCCCTGCATGGAGGTATAAGTTAGTTATAACAATAAACAAATTATAGCAAACCCGCCTCCACAGAGAGGCGGGTTTTTTATTACTCATTTATTATGTGGATATGCCCAAAATGCGGACGTAGCTTTAAAAAAGCTGAGCAAATACACGGATGTAAGCTTGTTGATAAGGAAAGCTTTTTTATAAAGCGGCCGCCATTATTGAAAGGATTATTTGAGGAAATAGAGGCAATAGTCAAAACTTTTGGCAGGTACAGGGAAGAAGCAGTTGCGCCGGATGTGATTTTTTTTAAAACAAAAAGTACCTTCCTGGCAGTAAAGGTTAAGAAGAGCCACCTGGAGATTGAGTTTTTTTTAGATCACCTGGAAGATGTGCCGCCTGTTGCAAAATTTTTACAAACATCCAAACACAGGGTGGTGCATATTGTAAAGGTTGACGGTGAGAAAGATATAGATGAACAGTTAAAGAAATGGATGAAACAATCATACGAGTTGATAAATAAAAGTTGAATAATAAACAATCTGTTGAAGTGTGCGACGCAACAAATTTTTAGTAAAGAACAAAAGCCGGAATAATAAACACAAAGATTTAATCATGAACCAGCAAAATGGCAGTAATCAAGTTTCAAATCCCCCTTCAGGGGATAGGGGTATGGCGGAACTTAACAAGTACAGTAAAACGTTAACACAGGATCCAACGCAACCTGCGGCGCAGGCAATGTATTATGCTATAGGCTTTACTGAAGAAGATTTTAATAAAGCACAAGTGGGCATTGCAAGTATGGGCTGGGATGGCAACCCCTGTAATATGCACCTGAACGATCTTGCGACAGATGTGAAAAAAAGCGTTAATGCAACAGAAGGTTTGCTTGGTTTGCGTTTTTATACCATCGGTGTAAGTGATGGTATAAGCATGGGTACTGACGGTATGCGTTTTAGCCTGGTTAGCCGCGACCTGATCGCTGACAGTATTGAAACAAACGCCGGTGGCCAATATTATGATGCCTTAATTACAATACCCGGCTGTGATAAAAATATGCCCGGCTCTATTATGGCTATGGGCAGGCTTAACCGCCCTTCTATTATGTTATATGGCGGTACCATAGCCCCCGGGCATTACAACGGCCAGGACCTGAATATTGTCTCGGCTTTTGAAGCGCTTGGCCAGAAGATCGCAGGTAACCTGGATGAAGCTGATTTTAAAAATATTGTTCGCCACTCTTGTCCCGGTGCTGGCGCCTGTGGAGGCATGTACACGGCAAATACGATGGCCAGTGCCATTGAAGCGCTTGGTATGAGCCTGCCTAATTCATCATCTAACCCGGCATTGAGCGAAGACAAACAAAAAGAATGTGCTGCGATTGGCAAGGCAATAAAATTGTTATTGGAAAAAGATATTAAGCCCAGGGACATTATGACACGTAAAGCATTTGAAAATGCAATTACAGTTGTAATGGTTCTTGGCGGCAGTACCAATGCCGTATTGCATTTAATTGCAATGGCAAAAAGTGTAGGAGTGCCATTGTCGCAGGATGATTTCCAGGTCATCAGCGACAGAATACCGGTACTTGCAGATTTTAAACCAAGCGGCAAATATTTGATGCAAGACCTGCATGCAAAAGGAGGGTTGCCTGCCGTTATGAAATATTTATTAAACAACGGGCTTTTGCACGGCGAATGTTTGACAGCGACGGGTAAGACCGTTGCAGAAAACCTGGCCGATGCACCTGACCTTGATTTTAACACACAGGATATTATACATCCGCTGGAGAACCCGCTGAAAAAAACAGGCCATTTGCAAATATTGTATGGCAACCTTGCAGAAGGCGGCAGTGTTGCGAAAATAAGCGGAAAAGAAGGCGAACGTTTTGAAGGCTCTGCAAGAGTGTTTGACGGCGAGCACGATCTTATAAAAGGTATTCAGAGCGGACGTGTTCATGCGGGTGACGTGGTGGTAATAAGGCACATCGGCCCTAAAGGAGCACCTGGTATGCCCGAAATGCTAAAGCCTACCGGAGCTATTATAGGCGCGGGGCTTGGTAAATCGGTAGCACTAATAACGGATGGAAGGTTTAGTGGTGGTACGCATGGGTTTGTCGTCGGGCACATCACTCCGGAAGCGTTTGAGGGAGGATTGATAGCCCTGGTAAAAGATGATGATGTAATTGAAATTGATGTAGTACACAAAAAGATGACGCTTAAAGTGAGTGATGAGGAAATAGCTAAGCGGAAGGCAGCCTGGAAACAGCCTGCATTAAAAGCAACAAATGGGGTTTTATATAAATATGCAAAGAATGTTAAGAATGCCGCTGAAGGTTGTGTGACGGATGAAATGGGTTGAACTGCAATTAACATTCAAGCTGAATATTGATCGTTAAAAAATAAAAATTGGATTATGGAAATCCTTGAAATAATAGAAGAAAGAATTTCGGTACCTGCAAAAAAAACAGTTAGCATTACCGGGAGCGAGGCAGTACTGGAAGCCATGATAGCAGAAGGTGTAAAAACTATTTTCGGTTATCCCGGCGGCGCCATTATGCCTATTTATGATGCATTGTACGATTACCAGGATAAACTGGAACATATATTGGTACGCCACGAGCAGGGCGCCATACATGCCGCGCAGGGTTTTGCGCGAACATCCGGTAAAGTGGGTGTTGTATTTGCAACCAGCGGCCCCGGTGCAACAAATTTAGTTACGGGTTTGGCTGATGCACAAATTGACAGTACTCCGCTGGTATGTATAACAGGCCAGGTGTTTGCGCACCTGCTGGGTACAGATGCTTTCCAGGAAACTGATGTTATAAATATAACTACACCCGTTACCAAATGGAATTACCAGGTAACAGACGCTACAGAAATACCTGCTGCACTTGCAAAGGCATTCTATATTGCCAAGAGCGGCCGCCCCGGCCCGGTGCTGATTGATATTACCAAAAATGCGCAAGTGCAAAAATTTGATTATGAAGGCTACACTAAATGTAAAAAAGTACGCAGCTACCGCCCCAAGCCAATCGTGCGTAAAGAATATATTGCCCAGGCAGCAAAGCTTATTAATGAAGCGGAAAGGCCTTTTGTAATATTTGGCCAGGGTGTGATTCTCGGCGAAGCAGAAAATGAATTAAAGGCATTTATTGAAAAAGGCGGTTTACCGGCCGCATGGACTATTCTTGGCTTAAGTGCATTAGAAACCGGCCATCCTCTAAATGTGGGTATGCTTGGCATGCACGGCAATTATGGCCCAAATGTGCTTACCAATGAATGTGATGTATTGATAGCGGTGGGTATGCGTTTTGACGACCGTGTTACAGGCCGTTTGGATAAATATGCAAAGCAGGCAAAAGTTATTCACCTGGATATTGACCCTGCTGAGATTGATAAAAATGTAAAGGCATTAGCGCCTGTATGGGGCGATTGCAAGGAAACATTGCCCCTGTTAACTGAACTGATTGAAAAGAAAGAACATACCGCATGGCTACAGCGTTTTCATGAAGCAACGGTAAAAGAAAATGAAATAGTGATCTATGATGAACTTCATCCTTCTAAGCAAGAGATGAGCATGGGCGAAGTAATAGATGCCTTGAACGAATTTACCAAAGGTGATGCTGTTATTGTAACAGATGTAGGCCAGCACCAGATGGTAGCCTGCCGTTATGCAAAATTTACACAGTCAAAAAGTAATGTTACTTCCGGGGGCTTAGGCACCATGGGTTTTGCATTGCCTGCAGCAATAGGGGCAAAATATGGAGCGCCGGAAAGAACGGTGGTTGCTATTATTGGCGATGGTGGTTTTCAAATGACCTTGCAGGAACTTGGCACTATTATGCAGTTTGGTGCTGACGTTAAGATCATTATTCTGAATAACAGGTTTTTGGGCATGGTGCGCCAATGGCAGGAACTGTTTAATTCCCGGAGATATTCTTTTGTAGATATTCAAAGCCCCGATTTTGTAATGATCGCTAAAGCGTATGGTATTGCAGGCAAATCTATCAGCGACAGAAAAGATTTGAGATCAACATTAAAGGAAATGCTTGAACATGAGGGCTCTTACCTGCTGGAAGTAATGGTGGGTAAAGAGAATAATGTGTTCCCGATGGTGCCGCAGGGTTGTGGTGTAGGAGAGATAAGATTGAAGTAGGAGAACAGATGCCCCCGTCCGTACCGGCACAGGCGGCCCTAAAGGGGAAGAAGAGGCATTATTATAAAATTTATTAACAAACAACTCCCCGTTAAGATAGGGTGGTTTAAAAAGCCCCGCTTTAGGGGATAGGGATTATGAAACAAGAATATACTGTTACAGTTTATACAGAAAACCAGGTTGGTTTGCTAAACCGTATCGCGATCATTTTTTCGCGGCGTAAGATCAATATAGAAAGTTTAAATACATCACCTTCGGAAATTGAAAGCGTTCACCGTTTTACTATTGTAATAAACGAAACAGAAGAGGTTGTGCGTAAGCTTTGCCGCCAAATTGAAAAGCAGGTTGAAGTTTTAAAAGCTTATTATAATACCAACGAAGAAATTGTTTGGCAGGAACTTGCTCTGTATAAAGTGCCTACCGATGTAATTGCAGAAAAAGTAAAAGTAGAAAGATTGCTGCGCCAGTTTGGGGCAAGAGCAGTATTGATCCGCAAGGATTATACGGTGTTTGAAACATCAGGCCACCGCGAAGAAACAGAAGGTTTGATCAAAGCACTGGAGCCTTATGGTTTAATAGAGTTTGTACGCAGTGCGAGAGTGGCTATTATAAAAACAAGTAATGGGTTTCATGAAAAATTAAAAGAATTTGAACAGGGGGAACCGGGCGAAGAAGTGGTGGAGAACGAATTTTTGAATAAGCAGGAAGAAGTATTTAGTATGTAAACTCTCGATACGATCTGACGGTCTCCGTCTGATTGTGATAGTTGAGAACAGTTGTAATAAATTAAAATACCCCTTTAGGCCCGCCCGGATGACTGGCCGGACGGGGATAGGGGCATGGTCTATGACAATAGGTATGGTGATTTTTCCGGAATTAACTCAACTGGACCTTACGGGCCCTTATGATGTATTTGGTAGATTGCCAGGTGTACAAATTCTTTTGGTGGCTGAAAGTTTAGCACCGGTCACAAGTGATGCAGGACTGGTACTTACACCTGATATAACATTTGACGATTCGCCGCAGGTTGATATATTATTTGTTCCCGGTGGTAAAGGAGTGTTTGGCGCAATGCAAAATAAAAAGTTGTTGCATTATTTACAGCAACAGGCAGTGCATGCAAAATATGTTACATCTGTTTGCACAGGCGCTTTAGTGTTGGCTGCAGCAGGTTTGTTGAATGGGTATAAAGCCACAACACATTGGCTGTCGTTAGGCCTGCTGAGCCTGTTTGATGTGGAGGTGTTGGAAGAAAGGGTAGTGATGGACAGGAACAGGATAACAGGAGGAGGTGTAACCGCCGGAATAGATTTTGGTTTATTTGTAGTTGCTGAATTGGCAGGCGAAAATGCAGCTAAGGAAATTCAGTTGATGATGGAATATAACCCGTCACCACCATTTAATGCGGGCTCACCCAAAACAGCGGAGAAAGAAATTGTTGATAAGGTAATAGACGCAAGAAAGGAAATTCAACAGGAACGGCTGGAACTGATAACAGATATTATTAAGCAGAACCTTGATACAATTAAATGATATAATAGATGATTGTACAAAAAAAGTAATATCGAAATAATCAATGTTGAAATATTCAATACTCAATGTTCAATGCTCAATAAAAAAAAGAACGTACAAGAGTGTGACACAAGTAAAGCAGCATAAGGATATACAGCAGGCAAACAAAAAATTTCTATAACCAACAACAAGTAATATTTAAAAACCAGCCCCGGAACTTCCTTTAGGGTGGGGCGTACAAAACAACAAACATGGCAAAATTAAATTTCGGCGGGGTAGAAGAAAATGTAGTTACCCGCGACGAGTTTCCGTTAAGCAAAGCACAGGAAGTTTTAAAAAATGAAACCATAGCAGTAATAGGTTACGGCGTGCAGGGCCCCGGCCAGGCATTGAACCAGCGCGACAATGGTATTAATGTAATTGTTGGGCAACGCAAAAGCTCCAAAACATGGGATAAAGCAGTAGCTGATGGCTTTGTGCCCGGCGAAACTTTATTTGACATTGAAGAAGCCTTAGAACGTGGTACCATTATTTGTTACCTGCTCAGCGACGCAGCGCAAATTGAATTATGGCCTACGGTTAAAAAACATTTAACTGCCGGCAAAGCTTTATATTTTTCACATGGGTTTGGTATTACGTTTAACGAACAAACAGGCATTATTCCTCCCGCTGATGTAGATGTATTTTTGGTTGCTCCTAAAGGCTCGGGAACATCTTTGCGGAGGATGTTTTTGCAGGGGCGTGGATTGAACAGCAGCTATGCTATTTTTCAGGATGCAACAGGCAAAGCAAAAGACAGAGTTATTGCACTTGGCATTGCGGTGGGCAGCGGCTACCTTTTTGAAACCAACTTTAAGAAAGAAGTATATAGCGATCTTACCGGTGAGCGCGGAACTTTAATGGGTGCTATTCAGGGAATTTTTGCTGCACAGTACCAGGTGCTGCGTGATAAAGGCCATACCCCCTCAGAAGCATTTAACGAAACAGTAGAAGAACTAACGCAATCATTAATGCCTTTGGTTGCAGAAAATGGTATGGACTGGATGTATGCCAATTGCAGCACTACAGCGCAGCGTGGCGCATTGGATTGGTGGAAAAGGTTTCGTGATGCAACGGCGCCTGTATTTAAAGAATTGTATGAAAGCGTTGCTGCAGGCAAAGAAAGCCAGCGCAGTATTGACAGCAACAGCCAGCCTGACTATCGTGAAAAACTGAATGAAGAATTAAAAGAACTGAGGGAAAGCGAAATGTGGCGTGCAGGTAAAACGGTAAGAAGCTTAAGGCCTGAGAACCAATAAGAGGATGCCCCGGCCCTGAAGGGAGTAGTAGTGAGTAAAAGAGTGGAGGCTATGAGAATAGGATACTTTTTTATTATACAAGGGATGGCAGTTTTTAAAAGTTGCCATCCCTTTGTTTCCTTAGCATTTGTTTTAAAGTAAAATAAATTTAATGGAAGAAACATTACCGGAAGAATCATTGCCGCAACAGCCGCCGGAAAAAGCACTGCAGGTTGCCCTGGGGAAAAAAGAAAAGAAAGAATTGCCCGAGGTGATAGCCGTGCGCAACTGGAAGGAATATGTAGGTGAATCCACGCTTATTATATTCAGCGTATTGCTTGCATTGATACTTACAGAGTTCTTTAACAGCCTTCATGAAAAGCAGCAAACAAGAGAAATATTACACCAGCTTAAGGAGGAATTGATTACAAATAGCGAATCCGTGAAGTCGCAATATGCTTATCACCTTGAAGTATTTAAGAAAATAGACTCCGCAGAACAATACCCTGCCATTGCTCAAAAATTCTTAAACAATGGGGCAATAAATTTATCAGCAATAACACCACCACCACATGGCATTATGTTGCACGATATTAATGACGTAGCATGGCAGGCTGCCAAGCAAAATAATATTGTTGCTAAAATTGATCTTCGTACATATAGCCTGCTAACAGACATTTATGATAATCAGGCGCGTTTTGCCAACTTAGAACCCGAAATCGGAAAAATTTTGCTTTCGTACGAATCCCGTAGGCCAGAGAATTTGAAAATAACCTTAATTCTTGTGCATGATGCCTTTTATGCCTGGACCGTTGAAAGGGTGCCTAATCTTTTAAATTTATATAAGAGGGCAATCGATAAGCTGGCAGAATATTGATATGCGGAAAACAGGAGTTGCTGAAAATAAATTAACTTTAGGGTATGAAAGAAATTACTTTTTTAGTACATGAAGCAGATGAAGGGGGCTATTATGCACAGGCCGCAGGGTTAGGAATTTTTGCTGAAGGGGAAACAATAGAGGAGTTAAAAGAAAATATAAAGGGGGGGATAGATTGTTATTTTAATAAGGCCGAAAATACACCAATATTTGCGCATTTGCACTTTGTGCGGGATGAAATTATGGCCTTATGAAAATGCCACGGGATATATCCGGAAAGGATGTAATTAAAGCCCTGAAGGTATATGGCTATCAGGTAATCCGTCAAAATGGAAGTCATATAATGGTTACAACTCAACGGGAAGGAGAACATCATTTAGCAATACCTAACCACGATCCAATTAAAATAGGCACACTCAATGGAATAATAACGCTGGTATCAGTACATTTTGCTATATCAAAAGAGCAGGTGTTAAAAGATTTATTTGGTTAATAATTAAGATAAGTGTGTAACTCAACGAATTTTAGAAATGAAAGCGATATTGTATATTACCATTGAAGCAACATTGCTAAAAAAGGCAAAAATGTATGCTGCAAAAAAAGGGTTAAGCTTATCTGAATTAGTGGAAGATCATTTCAGGATACTCACAAGAAATAAGGAAGAACAATCTCTGCTTGATATACTTGACAGCATGCCAAAACCTGAATTAACCTTTACTGATGATTTTGATTTCAAAAAAGAATATCACGAAGAAAGAAGGCCTAAGTATGGCTTTAAAAATAAATGCTGATAAGGCATTTATAAAATCTGTGATACCTAAACTCATTGTTTATTAACCTGCTGACTTTGTAAAACACTTTATAGATAAAATATTTTTCTCTGCCTGGTTTTATGAATAAAATTACCGACACAACATATCATTTGGATTTTATAGCCGCACACAACCGTCTAAAGGATATAGTTAACTGAACACCGCTTCAGCTTAATCATAATCTTTCACGGAGGTATAGCGCAAATATTTATTTGAAAAGGGAAGACCTGCAGGTTGTACGCTCCTACAAATTACGCGGCGCTTATAATATGATAAGTACATTGCCACCAGAAAAATTGAAGAATGGCGTAACTACCGCCAGTGCGGGCAATCATGCCCAGGGCTTCGCCTATAGTTGCAGGAAGCTGGGTATTAAAGGCGTTATTTTCATGCCTATTATTACCCCCAAACAAAAGGTTAGGCAAACTATGATGTTTGGAGAAGATAGTATTGAAATAGTATTGATTGGCGACACCTTTGATGATTGCGCTGTTGCTGCAAAAAAATATACGGAAGAACACAACATGGCCTTTATTCCGCCATTTGATGATTACCGGATCATTGAAGGGCAGGGAACGGTTGCCGTAGAGATACTTGAGGATTTAACCAACATTGACTACGTATTTGTACCCATCGGTGGCGGTGGCCTGGCATCAGGTGTTGGCACTTATTTTAAAACCGTTTCTTCTTCAACAAAAATAATTGGGCTTGAACCTGAAGGCGCTCCAAGTATGCTGGAAGCATTCAAAGCGGGCTACCCGGTAACATTGAATAGTATAGACAGGTTTGTTGATGGTGCCGCAGTAAAACGTACAGGTGACATTACATTTGCTATTTGCAAAGAAGTGTTAGACGACGTGCGCCTTGTACCCGAAGGGAAAGTATGTTCCACCATTTTGAAATTATACAATGAAGATGCAATAGTGGTTGAGCCTGCCGGCGCATTATCTATCGCTGCGCTTGATGATTATGCAGAATTGATAAAAGGTAAAACAGTGGTTTGCATTGTAAGCGGAAGCAACAATGATATTGACCGTATGCCTGAAATAAAAGAGCGTTCCCTGCAGTATGAGGGATTGAAGCATTATTTCCTGGTGAACTTTGCACAACGGCCCGGTGCCTTGCGGGAATTTTTAAACCTTGTGCTTGGCCCCAAAGACGATATTACCCGTTTTGAGTATATACAAAAAACAAATAAAGAATCAGGGCCTGCATTGGTGGGGATAGAATTGCAATCAAGGCATGATTACGACGACCTGGTTGAAAAAATGCGGCAGTATAATATTGACTTTACGGAGCTAAATAAAGATGATACGTTGTTTGGGTATTTGGTGTAATGAGGTAGCAATAAAAATTTCTTAATAAACTAACACTTGTTATAAAGTATCTTAACGTATCTTCGGGTTCAGTTACAAATGGTAAGCTTATATCAACATATCATTTCTTCTTCCTCTACTCCCGGGACACCCGCCACTACTACTATTACAACAACCCTGTAAAGGGTTAAACAGTATCATATCGCCACCTGGCCTCCTTTTTCAGGAGTGAAAACAAAAAAAGAATATTTTATTCCCATTCCTAAAGATACCAGGAGAAACAAAAGTTAGTAACCCATACATTATTATATAAATATTTCCTCTAAGGAAAAGCATACTATGAAAGTTTTAAAATTTGGCGGTTCTTCGGTAGCAAATGCTGAAAATATTCAAAAGGTAGTTAGTATAATTAAAACCAATACTGAACCCAGTGTAGTTGTTGTATCTGCTTTAGGCGGCGTAACAGACCAACTGCTTAAAGCCGGCAGTTTAGCAGAGAAAAATGATGAAGTATATAAAGAAGTATTGCAGCAATTAGAAAAAAAGCATCTTGATACCGCCAGGGCCTTATTGCCGGTAACACACCAAAGCAGTTGTTTAAGCATGATAAAAAAACACTGCAACGAACTGGAAGAAATATGCAACAGCATATTTTACCTGGAAGAACTGTCGTCCCGCATTATAGACCGCATTGTAAGTTTTGGGGAATTGCTGTCGTCTAAAATTATTTCAGCTTATATGCTGTCTGCCGGTGTGGATCACGATTGGATTGATTCAAGGGCTGTTATAAAAACCAACAGCCATTACGGATTTGCCGCTGTTAATTTCAGTATTACCAACGATCTTATTTCTTACAGGATAACGTCATCCGGAAAAGGTATTTTTTTGGCCCCCGGTTTTATCGCCAGTGATGATCATGGCCACATAACCACGTTGGGCCGGGGCGGCTCTGATTATACGGCTGCTATTTTTGCGGCGGCTGTAAATGCATCGTGCCTTGAAATATGGACAGATGTTACAGGTATGATGACAGCAGACCCGCGCTGGGTACCCAACGCAAAAACCATTAGCCAAATTTCTTACCAGGAGGCAATGGAATTATCGCATTTTGGCGCTAAAGTGATTTATCCCCCAACCATTCAGCCGGTAATGCGAAAACAGATACCCACCTGGATAAAAAACACATTTGCGCCAAATGAAGCCGGTACGGTAATGGGTGAAAACATTATACTTCACACTCCTTTAGAGCCTGCCCCGAATTCAGTTCGGGGGGATGGGGGCTCAGGTATCATCACGGGCATATCCAGTATCAATAACATTGCATTGCTAAGCCTTGAGGGTAGCGGTATGGTAGGTATCCCGGGCTTTTCAAAAAGATTATTTGAAGCATTGGCGCATGAAAACATTAATGTAATACTGATAACACAAAGTTCCTCAGAGCATTCTATTTGCGTAGGCGTAAATAGCGCCGATGTTGCACGGGCAACAGAATCAGTTGACAAAACATTTGAAATAGAAATAGCGCAAGGCCGGGTAGAGCCTTTAAAAATAGAACAGGGCCTTTCCATCATTGCGCTTGTTGGTGATAAAATGAAAAGCCACCCGGGTATAAGTGGAAGAATGTTTGATGCTTTGGGAAGAAATGGCATTAATGTGCGGGCTATAGCACAGGGATCATCTGAAAGAAATATCTCTGCTGTTATCTCTGCAAACGATGTAAAGAAAGGTGTAAACGTTTTGCACGAAGCATTTTTTGAAACAGCGTATAAACAGCTAAATATATTTATTGTAGGCGCAGGCAATGTGGGCAGCAAATTGCTCGGGCAGCTAAAACAGCAACAGCAATTTTTATTGGAACACCTTAACCTGCAGGTGCGGGTAACCGGCATATCTAACAGCAAAAAAATGTTGTTTGTTGGTAATGGTAATGCGATAGATCTTGCCAACTGGAAGGAACTGTTGCTAAATGCACAGGACAATAACCTTGACGAATTTGTTGAAACGGTGATAAATAAAAACCTGCGTAACTCAGTTTTTGTAGATGTAACAGCCAACGCAGAAGTTGCTACTGTATATGACAGGTTATTGTCAAAAGCTGTTTCAGTAGTGGCGTGCAATAAAATAGCTGCCTCATCTTCTTACCAAAACTATAACCATTTAAAGGCGCTGGCAAATGAGTACAATGCACTCTTCCTGTTTGAAACAAATGTTGGGGCAGGGTTACCTGTAATAGGTACTTTAAATGATCTTAGAAGAAGTGGTGATAAGGTAAATAAGATACAAGCCGTTTTATCCGGCACGCTTAATTTTGTTTTTAATAATTATGATGGCACCAGGCCTTTTGCAGAAGTTGTAAAACAAGCCCAGGATGAAGGTTACACAGAACCAGACCCGCGCCTCGATCTTGGCGGCACCGATGTAATGCGTAAAATAATGATACTCGCGCGTGAGGCCGGTGAAAAGATTGAAATGAATGATATTGCCAACAATAGTTTTTTGCCTGCCAGTTGCTTTGAAGGTGATGTAGCCGATTTTTATAAAGAAATGGCAAAGCACGAAGATCATTTTAAAGCGCTATATAAGTCTGCCGGTGCGGAAAATTGTAAGCTTAAATTTGTTGCCAGTTATGCAGATGGTAAAGCACAGGTTGGGTTGCAGCATGTTCCGGCAAACAGCGATTTTTATCATCTTTATGGTAAGGATAATATCGTGCTCTTTTACACACAGCGTTATCCTGAACAGCCACTGGTGGTAAAGGGAGCGGGCGCGGGTGCAGATGTTACAGCAAGCGGTGTATTTGCAGATATAATAAGGGTGGCAACGGTATAAAAGCCGAAGCCCCGGCCCTAAAGGGAGAAGGGAGAAAAGCCAAAGCCCCAACCCTAAAGGGAGAGGAGAGAAAAGCCAAAGCCCCAACCCTAAAGGGAGAGGAGAGAAAAAGTCAACTTGTTAAGTAAATTAAACAGCGGTGAGATTAAATTTCGATAATATAGTTCAATATCATCCTGGCGAAGATAATTCCCAAAAGAATTGGGATATGCATTATGGAGCGCATCCTCTGATATTTAAAAAAGCAGAACAATTAAGAAACAGGATGACTTTTGCAGAAGAATTGATATGGAATTATTTAAAGACGAATGATTGGGGATTCAAATTTAGAAGACAACATCCGATTTCTTTATATGTTGCGGATTTTTACTGTCACAAACTTAAATTGGTAATCGAAATTGACGGGAATATTCACGAACGTGAAGATGTAAAAAGCAATGATATACAACGTGAAGATGATTTGCGGGATTTCGGTCTAACTGTTATTCGATTTAAAAATGAAGAAATAATAGGAAAATTGGAAACTGTTCTTTCAACTATTCAAAAGAAACTTATGCAGTTACACAACCCCCCTTTAGGCCCGCCCGTGCCGGTACGGACGGGGGTAGGGGGCATCTCCATTCTCTCTCCCGCGACCGTTGCAAACGTTGTCTGCGGGTTTGATATACTCGGCTTTGCACTGAACGGCCCGAATGATGAGATCACTTTGCAGTTAAGTGATGAGCCGGGCGTGCACATCATCAACCAGGACGAGTTCGATTTGCCTACCGTGGCAGAAAAAAATGTCAGCGGTGCTGCCTTGCTTGCCCTGCTTGAGGAAACCCCCGACGTAAAAGGCTTTACATTATACAGCAAAAAACACATCAAGCCGGGCAGCGGTATTGGTTCAAGTGCCGCAAGCGCCGCAGGTTCAGTTGTTGCAGCAAATCATTTACTTGGTAACCGTTTTAGTAAGGAAGACCTTGTGCGCTTTGCAATGTTTGGCGAAAAGGTTGCCAGCGGGGTTAAGCACGCCGATAATATTGCACCCTGTATCTACGGTGGTGTCACATTAATTCGTTCTATTCACCCGCTGGATATAGTGCAAATTGATGCGCCGCCGCTGCATGTAACCGTTGTTCACCCGCAGATAGAAGTGCGTACCTCTGACGCGAGGCAAATACTTAAACAGCAGGTATTATTAAAAGATGCTATTAAGCAATGGGGCAATATTGCGGGCCTTGTAGCAGGTTTTATAAAAGGCGATTATGATCTTATTGGCCGCTCGCTTGAAGATGTTATTATAGAACCTATTCGAAGCATCCTCATCCCCGGTTTTGACGAGGTAAAGAAAAATTGTAAAGAAGCAGGCGCATTGGGTGGTGGCATCTCAGGTTCCGGTCCTTCTATTTTTATGCTGAGTAGGGATGCGGAAACGGCAAGGGTTGTTGAAGTCGTAATGAAAGAAGTATATGAAAGAATAGGAGTGGCGTATCAAACGCATGTAACAACAATAAATATGGAAGGCGTGAAGGTTGTACCCCCTGCCCCCGTCCGTACCGGCACGGGCGGGCCTAAAGGGGAGTGAAGAAGCAAATCCAAGGGTTGTTTAATATAACTCAACATTATCTCAATAAATGGTAAGTATAAATTTTAATAAACGGTTTTTGCTTTCCCCCCTTCAGGGGGCGGGGGCACGAGTAGGGGCTTACTATTCTCTCAACCATCAATCCCCGGCGGTAACATTCGCAGAAGCCACGGTAAAGGGGCAGGCGCCTGATAAAGGTTTATATTTCCCTCAGCTTATTCCTTTGTTACCGAAAGGTTTTATTGAGAATATCGGGGACTATTCAAAAGAAGAAATAGGCGTTACAGTTATGCAGCCTTACGTGGGTGATAGCATCCCTGGAAATGTATTGCAGCATATCATCAGTGAAACGATCAACTTTGAGTTTCCATTGGTTAAACTAAATGATGCTGTTTATTCGCTTGAACTGTTTCACGGCCCTACTTTAGCATTTAAAGATGTGGGCGCAAGATTTATGAGCCGTTGTCTTGGTTATTTTAACCGCAACAGCAACCATCATACAACAGTGCTTGTAGCAACTTCCGGCGATACGGGCGGTGCAGTTGCCAATGGTTTTCTCGGTGTGGAAGGGGTTGATGTTGTGATATTATATCCCTCGGGTAAGGTAAGCCCTATACAGGAACTTCAGTTAACCACCCTTGGGCAAAACATTGCCGCACTGGAAGTAACCGGAACCTTTGATGATTGCCAGGCTATGGTAAAGCAGGCTTTCATGGATAACGATCTCAGTCAAAAATTACAGCTTACTTCTGCCAACTCTATCAATGTGGCACGCTGGTTGCCGCAGCAGTTATATTATTTCTTCGCATACCAGCAATGGGCTGACGGGCAGCCGCCTGTTATATCAGTACCGAGTGGCAACTTCGGCAATATTTGTGCAGGTATGTTAGCGTATAGATCAGGTTTGCCGGTGCAACATTTTATTGCAGCCTGCAATGCAAATGATGTAGTGCCGCAGTTTCTGGAAAGTGGCAATTATACTCCGAAACCAGCGGTGGCAACCATTTCAAATGCAATGGATGTGGGCAACCCCAGCAATTTTGTCCGTATCATGGAGATGTTTGACCAAAACACCGGTAACCTCAAATCAATGTTAAGCAGCTATAGTGTTGACGATGCAACTACCGCTCAAACAATAAAAGAAGTATATACAAAATGCGGCTATATGCTTGACCCCCATGGCGCAGTGGGATACTATGCCTTAAGTGAGTATTTGAAAACCCATCCGAATGGTAAGGGCATTTTTCTTGAAACAGCTCATCCCGTTAAATTCCCGGAAGTAGTAGAGCAGGCAACCGGAACCAAAATCCCTTTCCCGGAAAGCGTACAATACCTTGCTGCCAGGGAAAAGAAAAGTATTTTAGTGGATGCAAATTTTGAATCGTTGAAAGAGTGGTTGATCGGCCGGGGCTGAGCAAGACTACAGATTGTTTAACTTAATGACTTATTGACCAATGACTCACTGACCATATTTTTTACCACGGCGATTCACCATAATCGCTGATAAACTTTCCAGTAGGGCCATCGTTACCAAGCGTAGCATATTGCACGATTATTTGTGCGGCATCTTCAGCTGTTTTAGTTCCCCTATTCTCATTAAAATCTGTTTTTGTATAACCGGGGTTAACGGCATTAACTTTAAACGGGGTATCCCGCAATTCATAAGCCAGCGATACCGTATAGGCATTCAACGCAGTTTTGGAAGGCCCGTAGGCTGCTCCTTTAAAAGCATAATATCTCCAGGAAGGATCATTATGCAATGTAAGCGAAGCAAGGTCACTTGTAACATTTACAATTCTTGGTTCAGCCGATAACTTTAGTAAGGGCATAAAGGCCTGGGTTACCTGTATTACGCCAAAAAAATTGGTTTCAAAAACCCGGCGAACATCTTCAATGGCAATAACTGAAGGGGCTTGCGGGCCATTGCCCCGTATGCCTGCGTTGTTAACAAGCACATCAAGGCTTTTTATTTGTGCCGCAATATTTTCTTTCGCCTGTAAATTGGATGAAGGAGAAGCGACGTCCATTTGCACAAAACTAATATTCAAAAATCCCCGCCGCTTCAGTTGCTCTAAAGCTTGTTCGCCTTTTGCCTCATCCCGTGCGGTAATAAAAACATGATAGCCTTTTTGTAATAATTGTTTTGCGGTTTCAAAGCCTATCCCCTTATTTGCTCCTGTTATTAATGCTGTTTTCATTTTGTAAAATTAATATGCGATGCTTTGAAGAAGGTTGACAATAATGATTCCAAATTATACTTCCTGCGGTTTTATTTTGCCTGTTTATCACTGTACCCTTGTAATTTTGAGAAAACTTTTTCATGCAGGATGATGTATTACCGTTAGGCTTAGTTACCGAAGAACTTATAAGCCGGTTTGAAGGTATTGTAGGGCAGGCCTATGTACTTGCAGATGACGAGAACAGGAAGCATTATGGCCACGACGAAACAGAACATTTATTGTACTTGCCCGAGATTGTAATAAAGCCGCGGACTACCACAGAGGTGAGCGCGATAATGCATATATGCAACGAATACCGCGTAGCAGTTACGCCACGCGGGGCCGGAACCGGTTTAAGCGGTGGGGCATTGCCCCATTTGGGCGGGGTACTTCTTTCGATGGAGCGGTTTAATACTATCCTTCAAATTGATGAACGTAACGGGCAGGTTATTACTGAACCGGGCGTAATAACCGAGGTGCTTCAAAATGCAGTGAAAGAAAAGGGGTTGTTTTATCCACCTGATCCAAGCAGCCGGGGGTCATGTTTTATTGGCGGCAATATAGCAGAAAACAGCGGTGGCCCCAAAGCGGTAAAATACGGCGTAGTAAAAGATTATGTATTGAATCTTGAAGTAGTGTTGCCAACGGGAGAAATTATTTGGACGGGTGCTAATGTTTTGAAAAACTCTACGGGTTATAACCTTACCCAGCTTATGGTAGGCAGTGAAGGCACCCTGGGTATTGTAACAAAAATTGTGTTGAAACTAATACCACTGCCTAAATATGACCTGCTGATGCTGGCACCTTTTCGCTCACTTGAAAAAGCAAGCGAGGCGGTAAGTGCTATATTTCGCGCGGGTATTACACCCAGCGCAATGGAGTTAGTGGAAATAGATGCGCTTAAAATTGTTAGCACAATGGTTGATAGTTTTGCCGTACCTGTTACAGATGATATTGCCGCACATCTTATAATTGAAGTGGATGGCAATAACATGGATGTATTAATGGCAGATATGGAAGCCATTGCCGGCATACTGGAGCAATATGAAGCAGGTGAAATATTTTTTGCAGATGATGCCCAGCAGAAAGCTGAGTTATGGAAATTGCGCCGCAGAACTGCAGAAGCGGTGAAAATAAAGGGTTATACTATTGAGGAAGATACGGTAGTGCCACGGGCGGAGCTGCCTGAATTGATAAGGCGTGTGAAAACGCTGGGGAAAGAATACAGTTTTCACGCCGTATTTTATGGCCATGCGGGAGACGGCAACCTGCACATCCGCATTAAAAAAGAAGGGATCAGCAATAGTTTTGGCAATGAGGAAATGAATGTTATATTGAGGAAATTGTTCATTATAGTTAAAGAACTTGGGGGTACCATTAGTGGCGAACATGGCATTGGGCTTGTACAAAAAGGCTTTATGGACATTATTTTTGAGGAGACAAACCTGCGGCTTATGCGGCACATAAAAAAGGTTTTTGACCCGAATAATATTTTAAACGCCGGTAAAATATTTGACATGTAAAGTAGTCGCCTGCGTATAAATAATTGGTTAACATGCAGTTAAAAATACTCTTTATATCCAAGCCAAAAAAACTATGTTATTAATTTGATATTTTTTTAAATGATTTTTTTTATATTTGTGTATTGCAACGCTGCACTCACTATGTGGCGTTGTATTTTTTTTATCTCTATTTAAACCGGAATGACCATGAGTGATGTAATGTACGTATCAAAAGAGGCTTTTGATAAAATGAAAGAAGAGCTTCACCGGATGAAGGCTATTGACCGACCTGCGGCCTCGCGGGCTATTGCCGAAGCACGTGAAAAGGGTGACCTGAAAGAAAATGCCGAATACGATGCGGCTAAAGAGGCGCAGGGGATGTTGGAAGCTAAAATGTCGCAACTGGAAGGCCAGATCGCTATTGCCCGTATTGTGGATACTAACAATATAGATACCAGCAAGGTTTCTATATTTACAAGGGTTACCATAACCAATATGGCAACAAAAAAAACTTTTACCTACCAGATTGTGGGAGAAAAAGAGGCTGATCTTAAAGCAGGAAAAATTTCTGCAGGCTCGCCGATTGGTAAAGGCTTGATGGGCAGGCTAAAGGGAGAGGTTGCAGAGGTTAAAGCGCCAACCGGCCTTATTAAATTTAAAATTGAAGAAATTACGGTTTAATACCGGGTTACTGAAAACTTAAAAGGCTATCCGTTCAATTGCGGATAGCTTTTTTGTTTGAAGCAGGAGAGCGGAAGTCAGCAAGCCCGAAAGTCCGGAAGAGTCAGCATCATTAGCACCTTGGCAGATAACGCACTGCTATCATATTAAGATACTTCGCTTTCTAATAATAACTTTTACTTTTGCTTTTTCACAATAAGTAATAACTATTGTATGACCATTTTTTCAAAGATCATAGCCGGCCAGATCCCCTCATATAAAATTGCAGAGAATGAAAAGTTCTTTGCCTTTCTCGATATATTTCCGCTTGTTGAGGGGCATGTGCTTGTTGTTCCTAAAGTTGAGGTTGATAATTTGTTCGATCTGCCGGATGATTATTTATCTGAAATGCTATTATTTTCCAAACCCATTGCAAAGGCCATTGAAAAGGCGTTTGACTGCAACCGTTGCGGGATGGCAGTAATAGGGCTGGAAGTGCCTCATGCTCATTTACATCTTGCCCCTATTAACTCCGCCAATGACCTGAATTTTACGCATGGAAAATTAAAATTGTCACCGGAAGAGCTAAAGGCAGTGCAGCAAAAGATATTAGATAACCTTTAGGGTTTAATTTTGTTATCTTTATACTATGCCATTCCACAGAAACTTTACCTATTGGATAGATAAACGTAAATGGAAATATGTTTTCCTGCTGACCACGCTCGAATTATCTATGCGCATTGCTGATTAGTATTTCAAATGTTGCAGTGTGCGACGCCACTAATGTTTAATGTTGTACCACAGCTTGCTACATAATTGCTTTCACTAATTAATTAACAATTTTAGGAATACTCGTGCAGTCATTTTCAAATCTTCAAATTTCCAAATTCTCAAATTGCCATGTCACACTATATTCAATCGGGGCAACTGCCTCATAAACGCCATACACAGTTTCGCAAGCCGGATGGCTCTTTATATGCTGAACAATTATTTAGCACAGAAGGTTTTAGCAGCGACTATTCCTTGCTGTACCATTGCCACCCCCCAACCGTTATCATTCATACCGAAGAGCCGTATGATGTAAAGCCACGTATCGCCGAGGAGAAAATGCTTAAGCACCGCAGCTTTGAGGGGTTTAATGTAAAACCGGAAGCGGATTTTTTACAAAGCAAGAAACCTGTGTTAGTGAACAATGATTGCCATATTGTTTTGGCTGCGCCGCAGGAAAGCATGAAAGATTATTTCTACAAAAATGCAGATGCGGATGAGATGATATTTGTACATACGGGCAGCGGCAAATTATTGACACAATATGGGGAACTGGTATTTGGGTATGGCGATTATTTGGTGATACCACGGGGTACCATCTATCAAATACACTTTGATAGCACCGATAACAGGCTGTTTATTGTAGAAAGTTTTAGCCCCATTCGTTACCCAAAAAAATATGTAAGCAAATGGGGGCAGTTAATGGAACACTCGCCGTATTGCGAAAGAGATATACGCACGCCAAAAAATATATCCACCACAGACGAGCCGGGTGATTTTGTGATACACACAAAAAAGAGCGGGCGTATGTACCATATACATTATGGGTTTCACCCGTTTGATGTAATTGGCTGGGATGGGTGTTGCTATCCATTTGCCTTTAGCATTCACGACTTTGAGCCTATTACCGGTCGCGTACACCAGCCACCGCCTGTGCACCAAACTTTTGAGGCAAATAACTTTGTGGTATGCAGCTTTGTGCCACGGCTTTTTGATTATCACCCCCAATCCATTCCAGCTCCTTATAACCATAGCAATATTGACAGTGATGAACTGATCTATTATGTTGACGGAGATTTTATGAGCCGGAAAAATGTTACCAGGGGCATGATAACGCTTCACCCGGGCGGCATACCTCACGGGCCACACCCTGGCGCTGTTGAAAAAAGCATCGGCGCTAAAGAAACCAAAGAGCTGGCCGTGATGGTTGATACTTTTCATCCGTTGCAGTTAACTATAGATGCGCTGGAAATTGAAAACCCGCATTATATTATGAGCTGGAGTGAATGAGAAAAAAGTCATTGGGTCATTGAGTCAGTAAGTCATTGGGGGAGAAGGAAAGTCATTGGGTCATTGGTCAATAAGTCATTGGAAAAGGCAAGTCATTGGGGTCATTAGTCAATAAATCATTTATGCAGCCCGTCATTAAAAAAAGGGGCACGGTTTAACGGATGACATCTTTCCAAAAAGATGTCATCCGTTAGGAGAACATCCATCTACGACATCCTTCGTCAATTTTTTGTTAAAAGCCGGAGGTACGAACTTATACGTGCATAACCATCGTTTCTTTGTTAAGTAAAACCGGTAACAATGAAACTCAGGATCTTTTTTTCCGCTGTTGCGATTAGTGTAGTAACCTCTGTTTTGAGTGTTTTTGTATATGGCAAGCTTATATCTAAAAATGGCGGCGATATGCAGTTGGCTGAAAAATTGCCCGTTAAATACACCCATTTTTTTGACGGGAATAATAATAATAATACAGCCGCAACTGATTTTACTACCGCAGCATCCTCATCCACGCCGTCAGTAGTTCATATAAAAACGCATATAAGCCAAAGACAGGTAAGCAATAAGCAAGAGGATGACGATAACCCCTTTTCCAATTTTTTTGGCCAGCCACGCACCATTCCTGAACAGCTTGGCAGTGGCAGCGGCGTTATTTTAAGTGATGACGGGTATATAGTTACCAATAACCATGTAATTGAGGATGCAGATAATATTACCGTTACGCTTATTAACCACAAAACCTATAAAGCAAGGCTGGTGGGCACTGATGCCAAAACTGATATTGCCGTATTAAAAATTGAAGCGGCACACCTGCCTTTTCTTGTATATGGCAACAGCGACAATTTGCAAACCGGCCAGTGGGTGCTTGCCATTGGATACCCCTGGAACCTTGATATTACGGTTACCGCAGGCATCATCAGCGCTAAAACAAGATCGCTCGGTATTGACAAACCTGACCATCCCGTTGAAGAATTCATACAAACCGATGCTGCCGTTAATCTGGGCAACAGCGGCGGCGCGCTTATAAACACCAGCGGCGAGTTAATTGGCATTAATACAGCGCTTGCTTCCCCTACCGGAGCTTATGCGGGTTATTCCTATGCCATACCGGTGAATACTATAAAAAAGATAGTGAACGACCTTATTAAATACGGCGAAGTTCACGGGTCGTAATTCGTTTGTTTGATTGTTTGAAAGTTTGAGGGTTTGAATGTTCAATGAGTTCACGGGTTCCCAAGTTTCAGTAGTTCACTAAAGGGGTTTGATTGTTATTACCAACCACTCGCAAAGACGCAAAGAAAAAAATGTATTTATTACTACTCTCTTTGCGGCTTTGCGCCTTGGCGTGATTTTTTAAACAACTTTTTATCCTCCGAATCTACAAACTGACAAAATAAGTCTCCACATTAAATCATCCGTACACTTATACACCAATGACATCGTTTTTGTACGAATGGTTCTTTGAAAAAATAGCTTTTTCTGATTTATGTATTCTTTTCTTCACTTCATTGATTTAAAATTCCTTACTTGTTATCCGTTATTCAATCTTACACTTATACACCAATGACATCGTTTTTGTCCAGATGGTTCCTTAAAAATAGCTTTGACGGGCCGTTTTTTGCCAAAACTTCGCCTAAAAAATAACCTATATTTTTGTGTTGAAACATTGTATGTAATTTACAAAAAATAGTTGGATTTGCCCGAAAAGTGCGACACTATTTTCAATTAATCTTTCAATCTTTTTCCTCTGGTTACAAAAACTTTTTTTTGCAGTTACAATAACTGTTGTAAATTAAAACTCTAAAAAATACAGCCGTATGATAAAATTTAATGAAGTTAAAATTGGCGATTACGTTATGGGCGAATATGAAGGGCAAAAGTGGGATGGGGAAGTAATAGCCCTTAACGGGGATGAAAAACAGGTTTGCGTTCAAACAGAAGTGCAGGAATTTTGGTTTGAACCGGAACACCTGTATCCCATTCCTATCACAGATGAAAGCCTGGGTAACCTTAATTTTTCAAAGGAATTGATGAGTGATGGTTCGGTAAAATACAAAAAAGGGTCGTTCAGGATAATGATCCCGAAAGAAGGCGATTTTTCTTCCCTGGAAATGTGGTACCGGGAAGATAAAAGGCATCACCCGGATGTGCATTATATACACCAGTTGCAAAACCACTACCTGCAAATGACCAAAATTCATCTCACCACCGAAGTAATGGTATAAATAAGCTATCTTTATATCGTAAGTTTAATAACGAACAGCTATTTATCATAATATTAATACAAAACCATCTGCCTAAACAGGTGGTTTTATTATTTGCTGTAAAAGCTCACCTATAAGAATGAAGAAAGCCATTTTTGTAATTTCACTTTTTGCTTGCCACCTTGCTTACGCACAACAGTTTGGCGGCAACCCCTCATCCATTGAATGGCGGCAGGTAAATACAGATGTTGTGCGGGTTATTTATCCTAAAGGGCTTGACTCAATAGCGCAGCGAATAGCTTCTATCACTCATACGCTTCAAAAAAATTATAGCGCCACCATTGGAAGCAAATTAAGAAAGGTTAATATCATCCTGCAAAGCAACTCATCCATTACAAATGGTTATGTAGCGTTGGCGCCCTACCGCAGCGAGTTTTATTTAACCCCGCCGCAAAATGCGTTTGAATTAGGCGCCCAAAACTGGGGAGATAACCTGTCTATCCACGAATTCAGGCACGTGCAGCAATACAGCAATTTTGACCGCGGGTTGTCTAAAGGGCTTTCCTTTCTTTTTGGTGAGCAGGGCCAGGACCTTGGTAATGCAGCCTCAATACCAAACTGGTTTTTTGAAGGGGATGCCGTTTACAATGAAACATTGTTAAGCCACCAGGGAAGGGGCCGCCTGCCCGCTTTTTTTGCCGGGTACCGGAGTATCTTTGGCCTTGGCAAGCATTATACCTATATGCAGTTGCGCAATGGGTCGTACCAACACTATATACCCGATCATTACCCCATCGGCTATATGCTGGTGGCGTATGGAAGGGATAAATACGGCCTTGATTTTTGGAGAAAGGTAACGGAAGACGCATCTGCTTTCCATCCGCTTTTTTATCCATTTCAGCACGCGGTTAAAAAGTATTCCGGTATTTCGTTCACGCAATTTGTAAACGAGGCATTTGACTTTTACCATGACCAATGGAAAAACGATACGCTTGCACAGGTTAACTGGATAACATCTATAGAAAAAAACAATGTAACTGATTATAAATACCCTTACCTGTTGCCCGATGGGAGTTTATTAGTTTTGAAAAACAGTTATAAAGAAATTCCGCATTTTATCATAAAACACCCCGATGGCACGGAGGAGAATATTGTTGTGAGGGATATTGCCTATGATGATTATTTTTCTTATAACAACGGTAAGATCGTTTATGCGGCTTTTAAAGCTGATTCACGCTGGGGCAACAGGGATTACAGTATAATAAAAGTAGTGGATATTGAAAAACCGGAAATTGTAACTGTTATTTCAGGCCCGGGGTTTACTGCCCGTGCAGGAGCGACCAAAACTATTCAGCACAGCACAAAATATTTTTCACCCGATATATCTCATGACGGCAAATTGATCGTAACTGTTAAAATTGAACCCGGGCTGCGTGCTACCCTTGTTTTGCTTAATGCAGCAGATGGAAAAATATTAAAAGAGTGGAGCAACAAAAATGCGATCATCTACTCATATCCAAAATTTTCTTCTGACGATAAATTCATTTATGAAATAACAAGAGATAACAGGGGCGATATGGGGATTGAGAAAAGAAACATCTCCGACGACAGTGTTACTGTTGTGCTTAATTTCAGGAACCGTATATTAGGTTATCCCGTTGTGCAGGGCGATACATTGTTATATACCTGCTCAAACAATGGTTATGACGAAATATGGGCGTATGTTGAATCAAAGCACCAGGATTTTAGGCTCGCGCGCTATGCCACAGGGCTTTACCAGGCCGTCTTTAATAAAGACAGGCAGCTTGTTGCCTCTGCTTTTACAGCCGATGGCTACAGGTTGGCTATATTTAATACCTCCTGGCAGGCAGCACAGCCGGGCGATACGCTAAAAAACCTATATGTAAGAACGCCTTTTAATGCTGTTGATAATAACCTGCTGGTATCCATTAAGGACAGTGTCTATCCTGTAAAAATATATCCAAAGACCACACATTTAATAAACCTGCACAGCTACCGGCCTCTTTATGATTATCCCAACACCTCAATTATTTTATATGGGCAGGATGTGCTTTATACGTTGCAAACCCAGCTATATTATACACATAACCATAATGAAAGATATAATCAATTTGGGTTTTCCGGCATTTATGGGGGTACCTATGTAGAACCTGTGTTTGATATAAATAAAACATATAACCGAAGCGTTTTTTATAACGCGGACACTACTTTTAAATGGAATGAATTTAATGTTTCAGGGGGATTACAATTGCCATTTAATTTTTCTGAAGGCAGGCAATACCGTACGCTTACTTTATCTGCTACTTATAATTACAGCTCTATTAATTATAAAGGGGTGGCAAAGCAATTTTTTTCGAATGATGATTTGAGATACCTGCAATACCGTATAATTTTTGTTAGCCAAATTCAGCAGGGGGTAAAGCAGATATACCCTCACTGGGCGCAGGTGGTTACGCTTCAATTAAAAAGCAGTGCAGAAAACAGGACCGCGTACCAGTTTTTGGCAAACAGTTCCTTTTACCTTCCGGGTTTGTTTAGTACCCACAATCTTGTAATAAACTCGGCTTACCAAGCCAGGGATACTTTGGGCATAGGCCCCCGTTATTATACCAATGATTTCCCTACCGCCCGGGGTTATCGCAATCTACCGGATTACCCCCGTATGTGGAAAGCCGGGTTTAATTATCATTTTCCATTAGCTTACCCGGATTGGGGTTTTGCTAACCTCGCCTTTATCCATCGGGTACGGGCAAATATATTCTTTGATTATTTTGCCGTCAAAAGCCTTAGATATCAAACTATAACAAATTTTAACAGTTTTGGTACAGAGGTTTTGCTTGATGCCAAAATTTGGAATGAGCAGCCTGTTACAATAGGGATGCGTTACAGCCATTTATTAAACGGCGGAGGTAATATATTAGAGATAATTGCGCCCATTATAATATTAAATTAGCCAATAAAGGCGTTTTTTGCCCTGAAATTCATTTAAATGTGGAAATTTATTTGATAAATTTTTCTTATTCCACCTCATTGCATTATCTTTGCGCTCCCAAAAATTATGTCGAAACAGCCGCTCATTAAACAAGATGGTGTTATCCTGGAGGCTCTGAGCAACGCAATGTTCAGGGTTAAACTCGAAAACGGTCATGAAATACTGGCAACCATTTCAGGAAAAATGCGGATGAATTACATTAGAATTTTACCGGGAGATAAGGTTGGGGTTGAAATGAGCCCTTACGATCTGTCAAGGGGAAGGATCATTTTCAGGTATAAATAGGCTGAAAAATTATAAAGTCATGAAAGTTAGAGCATCAGTAAAAAAGCGTAGCGTTGACTGCAAGATCGTTCGCAGAAAGGGCAAGCTGTATATTATTAACAAAAAGAATCCCCGCTTTAAACAGCGCCAGGGATAAGACAATTGCGGATTGGCGGTGGCGATTGCCCGAATGGGTCACTTTGTGGCAGATTTGCTCTCCCATTTCAATCCCAAAATCAAAAATCAAAAAATCGTAAATTAAAGTATGGCTCGTATTGCCGGTATAGACTTACCAAAGAACAAAAGAGGCGAAATAGGCTTAACCTATATATTTGGTATAGGCCGTTCAACCGCCCAGTATATATTATCCAAAGCAGGTATTGACTGGGACAAAAAGGTAAGCCAGTGGAATGATGAGGAGCAGGGTGCTATCCGTAACATCATTAACAATGAGTTTAAGGTAGAAGGCGCTTTGCGCAGTGAAGTACAGATGAGTATTAAGCGTTTGCTTGATATTGCCTGTTACCGTGGCTTGCGCCACCGTAAAGGTTTGCCGGTTCGCGGCCAGCGTACCCGTACCAACAGCCGTACCAGGAAAGGCAAGCGTAAAACAGTTGCCGGTAAAAAGAAGGCACCTAAGAAATAAGATGCAAAATCCCAAAAGCCAAATTCCAAATTCCACTGTAAAGTTGCGTTTGGAATTTGGTACTTTATACCTGGGATTTTCACATTTATATAATCCGCCGGATATTTTGCATTTAGCAGAATGGAGGGGACACAATTTAAGAAGACTACCTCAAAAACAATTATGGCAAAAGCACAACAGGCTGGTAATGTAAAAACAACCAGCAAAAAAAGAGTGGTAAAAGTGGATGCATATGGCGATGCCCACATCAATGCCACTTTCAACAATGTTATCATTTCATTAACCAACAAGCAGGGACAGCTTATCAGTTGGTCATCAGCCGGTAAAATGGGTTTTAAGGGTTCCAAAAAGAACACACCGCATGCCGCACAAACTGCATCGCAGGATGCTGCTAAGGTTGCTATGGAAGCTGGTTTGAAAAGAGTTGATGTTTATGTAAAAGGCCCTGGCGCAGGACGCGAAGGAGCTATTCGCGCACTGGCACAAAGCGGTATTGAAATATCTATGATAAAAGATGTTACTCCTTTGCCGCACAATGGTTGCCGCCCTCCTAAAAAGAGAAGAGTTTAAGTAATTGCTGATTTCGGGATTGAGGGATTTTGTGATTTCTTTTTAAATCACAAAATCGCAAAATCTCAAGATCAAAAATTTTTATAAATGGGTGTGTAATTGATTTTAGATTTTTAATGATTACACATCGTCACCAAAAAATCAACAACAAAAATTATGGCACGTTACACGGGACCAAAAACAAAGATTTGCCGAAGGTTCGGCGAACCCATTCTTGGCAATGGTAAATGGTTAACAAAAAACAGTGTCCCTCCGGGACAGCATGGCGCTGCTAAAAAGCGTAAAACGCCGGGTGAGTATGCAACACAGTTAAAAGAAAAACAAAAGGCCAAGTACACGTATGGTGTGCTGGAAAAACAATTCCGCAACACTTTTGAAGAAGCAGCCCGCATAAAAGGCGTTACCGGCGAAAACCTCATCAGGTTGCTTGAGTCCCGTTTGGATAATACAGTCTATCGCCTGGGTATTGCACCTTCAAGGCCTGCGGCACGCCAATTGGTAAGCCATAAGCATGTTACTGTAAATGGTGAAGTGGTTAACATTCCTTCTTTCCAGTTAAAACCAGGCGACAGCGTAGGTTTCAAGGAAAAAAGCGAAGGCAATACTTCTTTAACAAGCCAGATTCGCGGCAAGAATGCAAAATTCAACTGGCTTGACTGGAATGATGCTGAGAAAAAAGGTACATTCATCGCTTATCCTGAAAGGGAAAGTGTTCCTGAGAACATTAAGGAGCAGCTGATAGTGGAGTTGTACAGTAAGTAGCCCCCAGCCCCTAAAGGGGGAAGAAAGGGAACTGCAATGGCGCAGTAAGAAATTAGAAATATAAACCGCTTTAAGTCCCTTTAGGCCCGCCCGGGATGACACGGTCGGACGGGGATTAAGAGCACAAAACAAGGAATATAAAATGGCCATTTTAAACTTCCAGAAACCTGACAAGATCGTTTTACAGAAAGCAAACGATTTCGAAGGTCAATTTGAGTTTCGTCCGCTTGAGCCTGGTTTTGGCTTAACCATCGGGAATGCTTTGCGCAGAGTGTTGTTGAGCAGCTTAGAAGGTTATGCTATTAATGGTATTAAGATTGAAGGTGTGGATCATGAATTTGCCACCATTAAAGGGCTTACAGAAGACGTAACCGAAATAATACTGAACCTTAAACAGGTTCGTTTCAAAAAAACAGTGGAACATGATGTAGCCAGCGAAAAGATAACATTATCTATCAAAGGCAAATCAGAGTTTATCGCAGCCAATATTGGCGAAGCAAGCCAGAACTTCCAGGTGATGAACCCTGAACTGGTTATCTGCACCATGGATCCTACCGGCAGGCTGGATATTGAATTAACCATTGCCAAGGGCCGTGGTTATATACCCGCTGAAGAAAACAAGCTGAAGGATGCAACTTTTGGATCAATTCCCATTGACTCTATCCACACTCCTATAAAGAATGTAAAATACAGCATTGAGAACTATCGTGTAGAACAGAGAACTGACTATGAAAAATTAGTTCTTGATGTAGCTACCGATGGTACTATTCATCCTGAAGAAGCGGTTAAACAGGCTTCACGCATTTTAATTCAGCACCTTATGATCATCACTGATGAAAACATCACTTTTGATAATAAGGAAGATAAGAAAGAAGATGTAGTGGATGAGCAAGTGCTGCAGCTAAGAAAAGTATTGAAGACCCCGCTGGAAGACCTCGACCTTTCAGTACGCGCTTTCAACTGCTTAAAAGCGGCAAAGATCAACAGCTTAAGCGAACTGGTACAATACGAACAGGAAGATCTGATGAAATTCAGGAACTTTGGCCAGAAATCGTTAAGCGAAATAGAGCAGGTATTAACAGAACGCGGTTTGCATTTTGGTATGGACCTTAGCAAGCTGGGTTTGGATGATATAGATAAATAGTTCACGAGTTCAATAGTTCACAAGTTCACGGTTCTAAACTCTGGAACTTTGAACATTGGAACTTTTGGAACTTTTTTTAAACTCCAATGTTGCAATTCCTGGCACGGTGCAACATTCTAAAATTAAACAGCCATGCGTCACGGAGACAAAATAAACAACCTGGGCCGTAAGAAGGCACACAGGGATGCGTTACTGGCAAATTTAGCCAGCCAAATTATAGTGCACAAACGTATAACCACCACTTTGGCAAAAGCCAAGGCTTTGAGGACTTACGTTGAGCCACTGATTACAAAAACAAAGAAAACCGGCAACGAGACAGAGATAAGCCACCAGCACCGCGTTGTATTCAGCTATTTGCAGGATAAAATTGCGGTAAAGGAATTATTTACTGTAGTTGGCCCTAAAGTAGCAAGCCGCCCCGGCGGTTATACCCGCATAATTAAATTGGGCATTCGCCCGGGTGATAATGGCGAAAAGGCGATGATAGAGCTGGTTGACTTTAACGAAGTTTACAGCAAAACCGCACAGGCTGCTGCTGAAGCAGGTAAGAAAACCCGCCGCGGACGTAGTACAGGCGCTGCTAAGAAGGCCGCACCCACTGCACCAAAGGCTGAAAAAGCTGTTACTGAAGCAGAAGTTATTGAAGAAACAAAACACGACGAAAAACCGGCAGAATAATGACAGGGTTTTTAGAAAATATAAAAGGCAAGATCGTTTAACGGTTTTGCCTTTTTTGTTAGGAGAAAGACGGGAAGACGGAAAGTCCGGTGGGAGTCCGAAAGTCGGGAAGACCGGGAGACGGAAAGACCGGGAGTCCGAAAGACGGAAAGCCCGAAAGTCGGAAAGACCGAAGCCCCAAGAATGTAAATGTGAATTCTTCCGGACTCTCGGACTTCGGCGGACTTTCGGACTCTGCCGCTGATTCTTCCGGACTTTCGGGCTTCGGCGGACTTTCGGACTTACCCCAGACTGGATTTGTGCGAAACTTTCACCTGTTATTTAAAAATTATATTCTTTTTTTGCACTCGAAAAATCAGAAGGATACAATGTCACACACAGCAGTATTGGTTTTAGCGGATGGCCATGTTTTTTACGGTAAAGCTTTTGGAAAGATAGGCACAACCACCGGTGAAATATGCTTTAATACCGGGATGACGGGCTACCAGGAAGTATTTACCGACCCCAGCTATTATGGTCAGGTACTTATAATGAACAATGTTCATGTGGGCAACTACGGCGTTAATTTAAAAGACCTTGAAAGTGACAGCGTTAAAATTCGCGGGCTGATAGGAAGGAACCTGGAAGACCGTTTTTCACGCTACCAGGCAACAGGCTCGTTAGATGAATATTTAAAGGCCAATGAAATAGTAGCTATTGAAGATATTGATACCCGGGCATTGGTTACGCATATACGTACCAAAGGCGCTATGAACTGTGTTATCTCCTCCGACATATTAGATATTGATGAGTTGAAAGGTATTTTGGCGAATGTGCCTGACATGGATGGTCTTGAGCTTGCCAGCACGGTAAGCACTAAGGAAGAATACGAATTGGGCGATGTTAATTCGAAGCTTAAAGTGGCTGTACTTGATTATGGCATAAAGCACAATATACTTACCTGCCTTACAGACCGTGGCGCATATATAAGGGTGCACCCTGCTAAAACAAGCATTAGCAGATTGAAAGAATTTAATCCCGATGGTTATTTTATTTCAAACGGCCCCGGCGACCCCGCAGCTATGCCTTATGCAATAGAAACGCTTAAGGAAATACTAAAGGAACAAAAGCCGGTATTCGGTATTTGCCTGGGGCACCAGTTGCTGGCCCTTGCAAATGATATACCTACCTTTAAAATGCACCATGGCCACCGGGGGCTTAACCATCCGGTAAAAAATATTATTGACGATATCTGCGAAATAACTACGCAAAACCACGGCTTTGGTGTTGACCCTGTTGCTGTTCGTAACCACCCCAATGTTGAGGTTACTCACATTAACCTGAATGATGACAGTATTGAGGGTATCCGCCTGAAAGATAAGCCTGCTTTTAGTGTGCAATACCATCCTGAATCAACACCAGGCCCGTTTGACAGCCGCTATCTTTTTGACGACTTTTTTAAGATGATGGGGAATTAAGCCCCTATTCTTCTACCCATTCGCCTGCGCCTATCCTTATTATTTCATATTGCTCTTTAGTGCAATCAATTATTGTACTGGGTACCATACCACCAGGGCCTCCGTCAATCACAATATCAACAAGATTCTCAAAATTTTCGTACATCAGCTCAGGGTCGGTATATTCTTCTACCATATCACCGGGCAATGAAGCTGAAAGAATGGGATGTGATAATTCATGCACAATCGCCCTTGCAATATTATTGTCCGGCACACGAAGCCCAATGGTGCTTTTGCGGCTTTGTAAAATTTTAGGCACTTCTTTACTGGCAGGCAAAATAAAAGTATAAGGCCCGGGCAGGTAACTTTTTAATAGCCTGTATAACGGGGTAGAAATGCTCTTGGTGTATTTACTCAGGTCACTGAGATCATAACAAACAAAACTAAGTTGCGCTTTTTGGGGATCAACCTGTTTAATGCGGCAAACACGTTCTACTGCCTTATGCTGAAAAATATCACAGCCCAAACCATAAATGGTATCGGTGGGGTAAATTATAACACCCCCATCCAGCAGGCATTCTGCCACAGTTTTAATATGGCGCGGATTGGGATTGTCAGGATGTATATGTAACAGCATAATGAAGACAAAAATAAAATCAAAAACCCAGCAGTGGATATGAAATAATGAATAACAAATGGTTTGTAAAAATAAAATGACACCGTGCCCTGCGTTTTTGATATTGAAAGGTAAATTGCAAAAGAAGAAAAGACAAACTCCAGGCTGCTTATTTGCCTGTTCAAAAACGCTAATGCTGCTTTTTTTAAATAATTTATCCTGGGATAAATTATTTTATCAAAGACGGCTGATCGTGTATTTCATAAGCTTGTTTGGTATAATAAACCGCTAGGCAAAATATTAATATTAAAAAGATCAGTACAATAATTGTGTAAATAATCACCACTTTCCTTAGTGGGTCTTTCTTTATATCATTCATTTGCGCAAAATTGCCCTGAATATTGTTAAGGGATTCACATTGGCGGTGGACAAATGGGAGACAAATGTAATTGTCTGTTAATCACATAGATATGAGCATATCTTCCAGCTCCTTTTCTATATTTATTTTTTTCTTCAGGCGCTGTTTTGCTTTTTTAATGGCATAAATGCTAATGCCCAGCATGTTGGCCATTTCGCGGTTTGACAGTTGCAATTTAATGAGAGACAGTAATCGGGTATCAGTAACAGTAATATTCGGGAAGTTTTGTTTAAGGTTGAAAAAAAATCCTTTGTGCACTTTTTCGAAAAGGTTTCTAAAATCGTCCCAGTCAGCATCTGTTAATATGGTCGATTGGATCAATTTCTCAAAATTGTCTAATTTTTGGCTTTCCTGTTGTTCGGGTAAGGCTGCCCGGAACTTTTCAATTTCGTTGTGGAACTGTTCAATAAGTTTATTTTTTTGACGTATGTTGTCGGTATATTTTTTTAAAAGCGCTGTTGCATTCTGCAGATCATCTTCCGCCCTCAACCGTTCTGCTTCAGCCCTTAATTTTTCCGAAGTAAGCAATGCCTCCTGTTTTAGAAACAATTCTTTTTCCGCTTTTCTTTTAACACGCATCCTGTTATAAACCAGCAGCGAAACAATCATCAATAAAAACAGGATGATGATAAATAAGTTTCGTTTCAGCAGGGCCATTTGGGTACGTGCTTCTATATTTTTAAGATCTGATATGTGCTTTTCTGTTTCAACTTTCTGCTGAATATTTCCGTACAAAGTTTCATCTGTAAGTTGTTTAATGCTGTCCAAAGCTTCCTGTTGTTTTTTCCAATATGTCAGCGCGTCGTCAGTATTGCCTGTTTTTTCGTAGTATAAAGCCAGCACCTCGTAATAATTAGAGAGGCTTTTGAATGAATTATCGTGCTTTATTAAAATTGCTTCAGCATCAATTAATTGTTTGGCTATTGTTTCATTGTTCCTGGCGAGATATATTTTAATAAGATCTGTAAGATTGGCTATAGCGTTTTTCCACTCCCGATGTTTTACATTCAGCCGGTAACCTGTTTGTAAGTAAGGAATTGCCTTTGTATAATTCTGCGTAGTAAAATATATATCCCCGATACTGCCGGAACAAATGCCCGTCCATATTGAATCTTTACTGGCTGCTACAATGCCAAATACTTTTTGCATAAACGCAAGCGCCAGGGGATAGTCCTTTTTTTTCAAAGCGATAACACCTAAGGTATAATTGGCCTGGATAACCTGCCATGTTTCAGTTGTTGGGAGGTTAAGGGATTGCTGATAAAAATTTGCAGCCCTGTCCAGATCGCCTGTTTCGTAATATATGCTGCCCAAATAATATAGAAAATTACTTGCCAGGGGCACGTTAGTATAACCAATATCATCAAAAATGTCATTCGCTTTTAACAAATATTCAAACGCCGGCGGGTATCTTTTAAAACTATAAAAATACCGCCCCATTTTATAATTGCAAATGCCCTCCATTAGCGGCAGATGATATTTTTTTGAAAGGTCAATTGCTTTGGCATGCAAGCTGTCAGATGTTGCATTTGAGCCTCTTATACGGGCATAATGGTCAGCAAGCAGCGACCATCCTGCGCACTCCAGCGAATGGTCGTTTATTTTATTCGACAGCGTAATAAGTTCATTTATTTGGGCTATAGCATAAGCGGAATCAGCAGTGCGTAATTTTTTTGTATAAATATCTTCTGCGTATTTAATCCTGTCAGCCTTTGCAACTTTTTGCAGCGTATCGAAAACTCCGGCGGCGGATTGCAGGCAACATGCAATGGCAAGCACAGAACTTAAAAGAAATTTTATAAGAAAATTAGGTACCGGTATGTGATTTTGCTTAGCAGGGGAAGATGTACAAAATACTCTTTTGCTTATACAGGTGTTGCCTGCAAAAGAATTTTTTATACACGGATCACGGAACACGGTTATGTGTTTTACTGTGTTGAAGGTAGCAAAATTGCTTCAACATTTGGCCGCTGCAATAAAACCGGCAAAGAAATGCCCCTGCGGCGTTTGCAAACACTGCAGGGGCTTCGTATAATATTATTTACCTTCTATAAAGGCCTTACCCAAATATTGCGAAAACTTATGGGTTCGCTGCTGTCGCCATGGGCCTGCAATTTAATAGGCGAAGCGCCATGTGCCTTATAAGACGGATGGCCTATGTACAAGGTTTGGCCGGTTAATTCATAATTGTTTTGCACAAGTACGCCATTGTGAAAAGCTGTTACACGTGCGGCAGATTTTAAACTTCCGTCATCATTAAAGCGCGGGGCTGTCCATACAATGTCGTAAGTCTGCCAGTCTCCGGGTTTTTTGCAGGCATTTGCCAGGGGAACAGATTGTTTGTAAATGGCGGCTGTTTGGCCGTTTGTGTATGTAGTATTATTGTAGCAATCCAGTACCTGCATTTCGTATCCACCGTCGCCCTTGCCTGTTGAAGCAAGAAAAACACCGCTGTTGCCGCGAGCCTGGCCTGTGCCTTGTATGTTAGAAGGAATGCGCCATTCAATATGCAACTGGTAATCCATAAAACGTTGTTTTGTTTCAATGTTGCCGCTTCCTTTTTTCTTAACGGTAAGTATGCCATCTGCCACTGTCCAGTTGGCTGGTTGCGTGGTATCATTGGTCATTCTCCATTGATCAAGGTTTTTACCATCAAATAAAATAACCGCATCAGAAGGTGCATCCTGCGGGGTGCTGCCCGGCGTAACAACAGGCGGTACCGGCTGATACACTTCTGTGTCTTCGGGTTTCATTTTCTGATTATTCTGTGCTAATACTGCAACAGCAGTTAACAAAGAGGCGCCTGCAAGAAAAAAATGTTTTAGCATACTATAAAAATTAAATTATTGAATGATGTTAAATGTTCTTCAGAATAGTTTTTACACCTTAGGCATTGTATATCCATTGTGATATTCTTTTGCGAGGTATTTATTGGCCTCCTCTTCCTTAAACTTGTTAGCGGCAGCATCCCAATATATTTTTTTCCCTACGCGCCAGGCAATGTTGCCCATTTGGCAAACCGTTGCCACGTGCGCCCCGGCCTGGATAGGGCAATGCAGGTCTTCAAGCTTTCTTGACTTTACTACTTCTATAAAATTCTTTGCATGTAGTGTAAGGCCATCATCTACGCGTTGCTGGCGTGCAACTGCTTCCATCCTCGGTTTTTTGTTGTCTATTTCAGGCACTACCTCCCAGCCGCCGCGGTCAACTATAAGCGTACCATTATTGCCAATAAAAGCAACGCCATGGTCGCGGTTGTATGGGCCGCCATTTATACCGGTCGCATGTTCCCATAGCATATTAAAGCCGTCAAATTCATACACGGTTTGCAGTGTATCAGGCCATTCTTCCGCATCATCAGGATAAGCGAATTTGCCACCGGAAGCCATTACATTTTTTGGAACAGAGGCATTCATGCCAAGCAATGCGTAATCTATCATGTGTACGCCCCAGTCTGTCATCAAACCTCCGGCATAATCGTAAAACCAGCGAAAGTTGAAATGAAAGCGGTTGGGATTAAAAGGCCGCATTTGAGCAGGCCCCAGCCACATAGTATAATCAACGCCGGGCGGCGGAGTTCCGTCAGGTTTTTTTGGTATTGAAGCCATCCAGCCCTGGTAGGCCCAGCTCTTAACAAGCCTTATTTGCCCAAGCTTGCCCGACTGCACAAACGCAACAGCATCAGCATAGTGTTTCTCACTGCGCTGCCATTGCCCTACCTGCACAGCACGGTTATACCTTTTTTGCGCTGCCATCATTGCATCGCACTCTGCTATGGAATTACCAGCGGGTTTTTCCACATACACATCTTTACCCGCAGCGCAGGCATCTGCCATTATTTTGCAATGCCAGTGGTCGGGCGTACCAATAACAACTGCGTCAATATTTTTGTCGTCTAATATTTTGCGGTAGTCGCCGTAAGTGTTGGCAACTTTTATGTTTTGTTTATCCAGTTCGGCAACCCTGCGGTCAAGTACATTCTTATCAACGTCGCATAAGGCAACCAGGTTAACTTCGGGATTTTTCATAATGGCGGTAATATCTGCCCAGCCCATGCCGTTAATGCCAATGGCCGCTACATTAATTTTATCGCTGGCGGCAATACGCCTGCCTGCGGCAAAAACATCCGCGGGCAACATGGCAGCTAAACCTGCCCCGGCAATATATTTTGAGGACGATTGCAGAAATGCTCTCCGTTTCATACAGCAAGTATTTTATTTTCGAGAGGCTAATATATGATGGAAATTGTTAAACTGACACTTAAAATGTTTCTGAACGGTGATTTGGGTGGATTTTTTGGATGAGGGGATGTTTGTGCGATTAGAACATACAGATTTGACAACTTCTCAAAAGTTGTCAAATCTCCCTCGCTCCATTGAAAAACCAACCCCTGAAGTGAGTGACACAACCCATGATGCCATCCGCACTGCAGCCCGTCCCCAAACGTTATTACGCCCTCTTTCTATAATTAATAATTGCCCAGGTATTAAACACGATGCCTATTACAAACATAGCCCCAAGATGATAGGTTATATCGCCAAGCCCGCTGCCTTTAAGCACCACCATGCGCATGATTTTAATAAAATGGCTGGGCGGAAAAGTTTCAACAATAGTTTGTGCCCACACCGGCATACTGTCAATGGATGTGAATACCCCGCTGAGCATGTTAAATATATTGATGAAAAAGAATGCCAGCGACATGGCCTGCATTTGAGTGTTTGAATAAGTGGAAATAAGCAGCCCGAGGCCCAGCATCGCAAAAAGATACACAATAAGCGAAGCATACAATACCGCAAGGTTGCCCACAGGTACAATGCCATACAGCACCCACGAAAGTATTAAGCCGATGGTAAAAATAACGCTGGCCAATACTAAAAAAGGCAGCAGCTTGCCAATAATGAATATGTGTTTTTTTATGGGCGTTACATTTATTTGCTCAATGGTGCCGCTTTCTTTTTCTGCAACAATATTAAAGGCGCTCTGCATGGCCGCTAATGCAGTTACAAGGGTAACCAATATGGCCGGTACCATGTACAGATGGTAATTCATAAAAGGGTTATACCAGTAGTATGAAGCCACGCCTATTTTTGGGGTGGTGTCTTCAGCGCCATTTTCCCACTGCAATCGTATATCGCTGTTATAATCCTGTACTATACTGGAAAGATAAGTGCCGCCGAGGCTGGCCTTTGTACCTGAAATGGCATTGATGGCTACATATAATTTTTGGTTGTTTTCACGCACCAGGTTCCTTTCAAACCCTGCGGGTATGTGCAGGGCAAGGTCGGCCTTATCCTGCTCTACCATCACCAGCGCCTGTTTATACGATGGCGTGGAACCGGTAAGTGTAAAATACCCGGATGAAGCTATTTTGTTTATGAGCTTTTGTGAAAAGGTTGAGTGGTCGTTATCCACTACCGCAATGTGTATATTTTTTACTGAATAGTCGGCTGCAAGCGGAAGCAGTATCAACTGTATCATAGGTGCAATAAGCAGCGTGCGCAGCACACCTTTGTTGCGCATCAGTTGCTTAAATTCCTTTTCAAGAAGAAAGAACAGTGTTTTCATTGCAGTCTTATTTTAAAATTTCTGAGGCTGATAGTTAACAGGAATACGCACATGGCCAGGAGTATCAGCATTTCCTTCCAAACAGCAGTAAAGCCAAGCCCCTCGAGCATTACCCTTTTTACAATAATAAAAAACCATCGTGACGGCACAAGGTTTGCCAGTGCCTGCAGCACCCAGGGCATATTCTCAATAGGAAATAAAAAGCCTGTAAGCAGCATGGTAGGCAGCATCATGCCCATGAGCGAGCCCGTCATCGCGCCTTGTTGCGTGCTGGCCCCGATAGATAACAAAAGCCCCACAGAAAGCGATGTGATAATAAACAGCGTACTGGCAAATACCAATAACAATAGGCTGCCCTTTACCTGCAGATCGAGAAACACTGCGCTTAGTATAAGTATAATAAAGAGGTTTACTATTGATATAATAAGGTTGGGTACCAGCTTCGAAATAATAATGTATATCGGCTTAAACGGCGATACCAGCAGTATTTCCATTGTGCCAAGCTCTTTTTCTTTTACAATGGCTACAGACGTCATCATGGTGCATACCAGCATCAGTACCAGCGCCATAACGCCGGGCACAAAATTGGGGGCCCCTTTAAGCTCAGGGTTATACAGCATTTGCACTTCGGAATTTATCTGTAAAGGTTGCCCTGCAGCATTTGATAACTTTGTGTTGTAGGTATTAATTATGTTGGTAACATAGTTGGTAATGGTTGTTGCAGTATTAGGGTCTGATGCATCGGCGATCACCTGTATGGTAGCCTTGCCGGTATGCAGCAGGTCTTTACTAAAGTTTGCAGGGAACACGACTGCCATTTTTATGATCCCTTTTTTAAAGGCAGCCTGCAATTGCCCGGTGCTTTGCAGGTTTTGCTGCAGGTCAAAATATTTACTGCTGCCAATTTCGGTTATTATCTGCGTGCTTACTTCATCTTTGGCATAATCAACTATTACTATTTTGCTGTCCTTAATTTCGGTGGAAAGTGCAAAGCCAAACAGCACAATTTGTGCAATAGGCAGCCCGAACAGCATCAGCAATGTTTTCCTGTCGCGGAACACCTGCAAAAATTCTTTTCGTATAAAAACCACTAATTGTTTCATCTGTTCGTTTTTAATTTAGAAATCCGAAAATCCGCTATAAGCCTCACGCTGTATGCTATAAGCAGTTTGCCTTTTATCTTCTTTCCTATACCTTACGCCATCAACCTTTTTTTTAAATCACTTTTTCACACATACCATGCAATCCTGAAGGGATTGAATATGAATAACTCCGGGCGTAGCCCGGGGAACAAAACAACTATCCGCTCCCCTGAACCCTGCAGGGGTTCAACCTGTAAAACCGTATTTATTCAACCCCTTAAGGGTTGTATAAACACACTATGTTTTGTTCCCCGTATTTCATGCGGGGCTATTCATATTTAACCCCTTCAGGGTATTGCCCTAATGACTTAATGACCAATGACCTACTGACCCAATGACTTTTATTTATTCCGATCTCTTCGCCTTTCTTGCCAGTTCGTAAAACACATCTTCAATATTGCTATGATTATATTTTTGCTTCAGGTTTGCGGGGCTGTCCAGCGCCGCAATAACTCCATCCACCATTATGCTTACGCGGTTGCAGTACTCAGCCTCATCCATGTAGTGTGTGGTAACAAAAACTGTTACACCTTTATCGGCAGCATGATAGATCAAATCCCAAAACTGCCGGCGCGTAACAGGATCAACACCCCCGGTAGGCTCATCCAAAAAAACAATATCGGGGCTGTGTACCAATGATACAGAAAAAGCTAATTTCTGTTTCCATCCTAAAGGAAGGTCCCGTACCAGTGTTTTGGCTTCGTTCTCCAATTGCAACTCGGCAAGCAGGTCCTGCGTTTTAGCTTTTATTTGTTTGGTATTCATCCCATATATACCCCCGTAAAAACGTATATTCTCAGAAACAGTAAGGTCGTCATATAAGGAAAACTTCTGGCTCATATAACCGATCCGGCGTTTTATTTTTTCTGTTTGGGTATAGACGTCAAACCCTGCAATGGTTGCTTTGCCTGATGAAGGTTTCAGCAGCCCGCAGAGCATGCGCATAGCCGTAGTTTTACCTGCACCATTTGCGCCCAAAAACCCAAATATCTCTCCCTTTTCCACCTGGAAAGTAAGCTCGCTGGCTGCAACAAAAGCGCCAAAGCGTTTGGTTAATTTATCTGTTATAATTACAGGCGGCATAATTTTAGTTTATAGTTTTCGGTTTCCAGTTTATAGTTTTCAGTTTGTAAAATTGTTACCATCCTCACCAACTGGAAACTGTAAACTATAAACTGGAAACTCTATTGTTATCCTTTTAACAGGTGTATAAAACAGTCTTCAATTCCGGGTGGTATTACTTCCATGCTAACATCATTATGGCCTTTCTCATGCAGGTATTGCAGCGCACCATTATCCTGCCCGTTTTTAAAAGTAACATGCAATGCATCGCCAAATGCAAAGCAACTTTCCGTGCCACTGTAAGCTCTTATATCCTCCAACACCTGGTAGGCTTTGCCTCCTTTCAATGCATACAGCTTACCAGGAAATGATTCAACAATTTTTGCAGGCGTTTCAATAGAGAGTATCCCGCCTTTTTGTATTAGCGCAATACGGTCGCACAGTTTGGCTTCATCCATATATGCTGTGGAAACTAAAATGGTTATTCCCTGTGCTTTAAGTCGCTTAAGCATCTCCCAAAATTCTTTTCTTGATACCACATCCACGCCCGTGGTGGGCTCATCCAAAAACAATACTACCGGCTTATGAATAAGTGCACAGCATAAAGCCAGCTTCTGTTTCATGCCACCGGATAGCTTGCCTGCCCTCCTGTCTTTAAAAGGCTCTATCTGCACATAAATGTCTTTTATCAGGTTATAGTTTTCCTTGATAGTTGTGCCAAAAACCGTTGCGAAAAAATTAAGGTTTTCCTCTACAGTCAAATCCTGGTAGAGGCTGAATTTTCCCGGCATGTAGCCAACACAATCCCGTATTTTGCTGTAATCTTTTACCACATCAAAACTGTTAACGGTAGCGGTGCCTTCATCAGCCAGCAGCAAAGTGGTAAGTATCCTGAACAGCGTTGTTTTGCCCGCGCCATCAGGGCCGATCAGCCCAAATATTTCGCCCCTATTCACAGAAAAATTAATATCCTTTACCGCAGTTACTGCGCCTTTGTTATATGTTTTCTTTATGTTACTTAGCGTTATCATTCATTGAAAATTTTACTTCGCCGTACATCCCAATTTTTATATAACCATCGTTTTTAACCCTTATCTTAATAGCATATACGAGGTCGGCCCTTTCATCTTTTGTTTGTATTGTTTTTGGTGTAAACTCCGACTTGTCCGATATCCATGAAATCGTGCCTGTATATGGCCTGTAATCTTTGGTGCCGTTATCAATAAACACCCTTACCTGCTGCCCCAGCTTTACCGTTGTTAACTGGCTGCCTGTTATATAAGCCCTTAAGGTAATGGTATCAATGTCTGCAATTTTATAAAGGGCTTTGCCAACGGTTGTCATCTCACCCTGCAGTGCATATTTGGTAAGTACCGTGCCGCTAATGGGGTTAATCACCTGTCCTTTATTTACAAGGTCCTGTATTTGCGCCGCCGATTTTTCCAAAGGCGTTTTTTCACTCATTACGTTTCGGTTTTGTGTTTCAACGTTTGACTCATCTAATGAAATCTCCTGCTTTGTAGCGGCAATTTGTTTTTGCAACTGGTCTATCGCAGCATTAATGTCATCCAATTGCTTTTGTGTTGCTGCATCCGCTTTAATAAGGTTTTCTGTTCTTGTCTTCTCCTTCAGTTGCTGCGCTAACTGTGCTTCCTGTACAGCCAATTGTTTTCTCACCAGGTCTATTTGCGGCTGCGGTGTAGTGGTCTTTTCACTCAGCGCCTGTATAGACGCTTCTACCTGTTCTTTTTGTAATTGCACATTTTTTACATCTATCATGCCTACAAGCTTTCCGGCGCTAACCGTATCGCCTTCATTTATATTAAAAGAGAGTAGCTGGCCGTTTTGCTGTGCAGATACAATTACTTCATCTGCTTCAAAATTGCCGGTGGCGTCAAATTTATTGCCGCTGCCTGTACAGGCGGCAAAAAGCGTTGCAGTTAAAATTGGTATGAAAGAAAATGATCTCATATTTTTTTAGTTTGTCTGTGTGTTAAATTAGTTGCCTGATGTTGTTTGATAATTGTACTCAGCCTGCAGTAATTGTATTTCGTGAAGAATAAAACTTTGCCTTGCCTGGTCTTCTGCATTAAGCTGTGTAATATAATCATGGGATGTTATTACGCCGTTTGCAAGTTGCGCGGCCGCGGCATTTTTTACTGATGCCCGCAAAACAATTATATCATTGTCTTCGCTCAACAGTGCGGTATATTTGGCAACATCCGCGCTTTGTTGCTTTAGTGTTATTCGTGTGTTGAATAAAAATGTCTCCTTTTGAACATCAAGGTCGTTCCTGTTTATGGTTGATATAAGTTTATCGTTTTTGTAGGTGTATAAATTACTTAACGACCAGTTTAAACGCAGCCCCCCTGTATAATAAAATGCAAAGTCAGTTTTTAATAAATTTAAGCCGGGTTTGCCGTAACCACCCTGGGCAAAGAACTGCAGTTTTGGAAGCGTGTTCGACTTTGATAATCTATCTTGTATATCGTAAGTTTTTTTCTGGTAATCATATAATGATATTTCGGGCCTGGCAATATTATCTGTAAGCACTTTTGGCTGCGGCTTTTCAAGCACTGTATTATTATCCAGCGTTTGGTTAATGAATAACCCCAGCATATTTAAATAGGCCTGCCTGTTTGCGTTAAGTTCTATCCTGCTTTGGTCTGCCTTCAGTAGCTCTGCTTTCAGTTCGTCAAGGCTGCTGCGAAAAGCAGTGCCATTGGCTATTAATGCATTTGTTTTATCTATACCATTCTGCACATCTTTTTGCTGAATATCATTTTGTTTTAATTGCTCATCTATTAATAAAATACCGAAAAAAAGCTGGTTTATCCTGTCCTTTAATGCATACAGGTTTACTTCAAGTGTTTGTTCTTTTATAGATGCGGTTGCTTCCTGCGATTGTTTTTGGTATTTTATAGTGCCACCGTCAAAAATAGTTTGATCTGCTTCGCCATAAATTTTATACTGGTCTTTGGTAACCGTGGGAATGTTGATGCCAGGTAATTTTATAGGGATGTTTGTTACATCTGATTGATAGGTTGCCTGGCCGCTGATAGTTAATTGAGGCAGGTACCCCTTAGCCGCGTTGCTGACTGAATAATCCCTGCTTTTTTCTATTAGTTCATGCTGTTTTACCAAAGGATAATTTTGCCTGCCAAGCGTGTAACATTGTTCTATCGTAAGCGGAGCGGTAGTTTGTGCACCAGCGAGAAGAGCAGCCAACGATAAGCCTGCTGCAAGAAGGCAGCGGTTCATATTTAACGATAACCTTGTCATACCATTTCAATATTTAATTTTAATCATTTGATTAAACGGGTATCAAAAAAATTCATTAATTCCAACCGACGAATGAGTGAGAAGAATATTTTATTACTCATTCATTTTTATCCTGGGTTAAGTATCATATTTATCCATTTCGGCACAAGCTTTTTCCGCTCCTGCATCAGCGTAGCAAACTCTTCATTGGTAACCCCGCTAACCCTTTGCAACAAGGGTTTGCCAATAAAAGGAAATATTGTTAACCCCACCAGGTTAGCCATGAAATGGAAGGGATGAATTTTTGCTATCTCGCCTTTTTCCATCGCTTCTTCAAGCTGTTTTATAAAATTGGCCCGTATCGGCTTCATCACAGGCTCCATCTTTTCAACCAGCTTTGAAGGGACATTTTGCATCTGGTTCATCACAAATATTGGCAGGTATGGGTTGGCTGTTATCATATCAATATATGCAATTACAACCGTCTCTATTTTTTCCGCTATGCCGATATTGCTTTCGCTTATTTTCATGATGGTACCCTGTATAAACTGCTGCATATTCTCCATCATAATAATGTCAAACAGCCTTTGTTTACTGCGGAAGTAATAATTAAGCAATGCCAGGTTTATCCCCGACTCCTCGGCAATATCCCTTGTTTTAACAGCAGCAAACCCTTTTTGCGTGAACAACCTTTTTGCAGCTTCTTTTATCCTTTCCTCTGTTGAACCATCTTTTGGTATTTTTTGTTTCTCTGCTTTCATATTTATTTCAAATCCTGTACAAAGATAAAGGCAACTTTTTGAATTAAACAAATTTTTTAATCATTTGATTAAAAATAATTTTGCAAATGGTTTTGAGCAAATTTCGGAGCGGTTGTTGTCCCTATTTTGTTTTTGGTAACTTTTTATAATAAGAGCAAATATCCTTCAACCCGCATTCCGGGCATTTAGGGTTGCGGGCGGTGCACATGTACCTTCCAAATAATATAAGCAGGTGATGGGCTTTATGGATAAGCTCTGTTGGGATATGTTGTACAAGCTGCTTTTCGGCAGCCAATGCAGTAGTGGCATGTTTAGTTAAGCCAAGCCTTGCTGATACCCTGAAAACATGGGTATCAACGGCCATGTTAGGTTGCTCATCTATAACTGATGTAATTACATTTGCCGTTTTTCGCCCCACACCGGGTAATTTTATCAGTTCTTCAACCGTCATAGGCACTTTGCCGCCAAAATCTTCTACCAACATTTTTGCCATGCCGATGAGGTGCTTGGTTTTATTGTTTGGATACGAAACACTCTTGATATAAGGGAATAATTCATCAAAACTGGCTTTGGAGAGCGCTTCGGCAGTGGGGTATTTTTGAAATATTGCCGGGGTGGTCATGTTAACCCGTTTATCCGTGCACTGGGCAGATAAAATAACGGATACTAAAAGCTGGTAAGGGCTATCATATACCAATTCTGTTTCTGGTATGGGTATTTGTTCCTGCAAATAATCAAGCACTCTTTTGTAGCGTTCTTTAATCGTCATAGCAGGCCAAAAATAAGCCAAATAGTGAGTTGTCCTATGAAATACGAATCAATACGAATTTACGAATAGAGAACGACACGGGTTTAAAGTGTCTTAGCATTAAGAATCTCGTACATTGCAAATTCAACCCGCTTTCTTTATATCCTCCAATTTGTATATTCGTATTGATTCGTATTTCGTAGATGGATGTAGCCTCCAATTCGTATATTCGTATTTATTCGTATTCGTAGATACGGGAAACTACCTTGATAGATTCGTATTCGTAGATACGGAAAGCTACCTTGACGACGAAACTTCCGATGAATTTGCGGCATATTCCATAATAGCTTCAACAGTTTGCTTTCGGGGGGAATGAAGGCTTAATTTTTGCAACCTTTGTTCAGATTCGCTTAAAACACGTAATTTTTCCCTTAACGCCCAGTTAGTTTTAAGCTCCTTTTCAAGGGCAGCTTTTTGCAGTTTACTCATTTCATTATACATATAAAGTAGCAGGTCTTCAGTAGTAAAATTCGGCATAGCAAAAATTGTAAAATGAAGTAATAAATCACCTCACAGTATTATTGGATCTTATATAATAGCCTTGCAAGCCTATCTTTAAACGGGCAGGTAAAAAGAATATTGTTGTAAATAAATTATTTTTTTGTGTTATCCGCTGCACTGTCCACAATAAAAAGGTCTTCATTGTCTTTTTTCATCAGGTAATTTTCGCGGGCATATTTTTCCAGGGCGGCGGGGTTATCACGGAGGTTTGACAATGTTTTTTTTGTTTTTTCTATCTCGTCCTGGTAGAATTTTTTGCTTGCCAGCAGGTCGTTTAACTGCTTTGTTCTCTGTCTTTGTACAAACATGTCATTCCTGTCAACAAACAGCATAAGCACGGCAAATACCACAATAGCGATGACGTATTTATTGCTGATGAAATGGAATATCCCGGATGCCGTTTTCATAAATAAAAAATCGTTGGCTGATGTAAAAGTACAAAATCAGCCAACGATTAATAAAATAAATTATTTAAACACAAGGTGCTTCTTCCTATAATTCCGGCTTTTTCCTCCATTCTATTTGCATCACACCCTCCAGCCATAGAGAAGGGTAGGTTAGCTATTTTGAAAACTTAAACTTTCCCTTTGGATATATTCCCCCAGTGCCCAGAGCTTCTTCTATGCGTATCAACTGGTTATATTTAGCCAGGCGATCTGTACGGCTTGCAGAACCTGTTTTTATTTGGCCGCAATTAAGCGCAACAGCAAGGTCGGCAATAGTAGTGTCTTCCGTTTCGCCGCTGCGGTGGCTCATAATGGTAGAATAACCATTGGTTTGGGCCAGTTGTACTGCATTTATCGTTTCGGTAAGCGTACCTATCTGGTTAACCTTAATAAGAATACTATTGGCAACGCCGGTATCAATACCGCGCTGCAAAATTTTGGTGTTGGTTACAAACAGGTCGTCCCCTACCAATTGCACTCTGTGGCCAAGGGCATCAGTTAATTTCTTCCAGCCATCCCAATCTTCTTCTGCCATGCCATCTTCAATGGAAATAATGGGGTATTTGTTAACCCACTCAGTCCAGTAAGCAACCATTTCATCACTGCTTATCACTTTCTGGCTGCTTTTATAAAATTTGTAATTGCCGTCTTTATACATTTCACTGCTGGCTGCATCAAGGGCAATACCTATTTGGCTGCCAACTTTGTAGCCCGCCGATTCAACAGCCTGCAATACTGTTTCAATAGCTTCCTCATTGCTTTGAATATCAGGCGCAAAACCACCTTCATCACCCACATTTGTGCTGTAACCTTTTTTCTTTAAAACTTTTTTCAATTCATGAAATATCTCAACCCCCCAGCGTAAGCCTTCGCTAAAGCTGTCTGCGCCCATAGGCACTATCATGTACTCCTGGTAGTCAATTTTGTTGTCTGCGTGTACGCCGCCGTTCAAAATATTCATTAATGGAATAGGCAGCACACAACTGTTAACGCCCCCAAGATAGCGGTACAAAGGCAGGCCGCTTTCAACAGCGGCAGCTTTTGCAACCGCCATAGAAACCGCCAGCATTGCATTAGCCCCTAATTTACTTTTATTTTCAGTGCCATCCAGTTCAATTAGTTGTGCATCAACGCCTGTTTGGTCATTTACTACCCAACCAATCAGTTGGTCGGCAATAATATCATTTACGTTGTCAACAGCTTTAAGTACGCCTTTGCCCCCATAAACGGTTTTATCGCCATCACGCAGTTCAACGGCTTCGTGTATGCCGGTTGAAGCGCCGCTTGGCACGGCAGCGCGGCCTAACTGGCCATCTTCGGTAATAACATCTACTTCAACGGTGGGGTTGCCACGGCTGTCTAATATCTGGCGGGCGTGAATGTCGGCTATGTAGCTCATACTAAGTTGATTGTTTGCGGTTTAATGTATGTAGTTGGTAAAAGTCCGAAAGTCCGGAAGACAGAAAGTCTGCAAGAAATGGTATAGGTATCTTTCTGACTTGCCGGCTATTGAACTCCCAGGCTAATTTTGCTGCAAAGAAACGTTGTTTGTTTGAAGTGGAAAAATGAGAAATTTTGGGGGCGAGAAGAGGTTTTGAAGGGAATAAAAAAAAGATTTTAGGTTTACCGTAAAGGGGCTATCGGGGTTTTGGGGAATGCTTTAGAACGAACAAGTATAAACCCGCATCACTTTTTGACACCATTTCTTTCTATCAATTTGAATTTAATCCTTATAAAATAGGCTAAAATTTTTCGCAAAAAACTCGTCAAAATGTTTGAAATCCCGAAATAAAATAGGTATCTTGTTGGAACAAATTATTTAATCCTGAATTGGTCTTCGTAGTGAAAATTATCATTTCTAAGTTTAAAATAAAATAAAAAAATCCGGTTATGAAAATTGTAAATCCCTGGTATAATATACCACAAAATGAACCTTTTGTATTACCTGAAGACGAGAAAGCGATATTTAATCATAATGAAAAATGGAAAGGGAAGAATTACGAAATAATGCTTGATGTTATGCCCGTTCCATTTAGTGGCGACGTATTTAATAGTGAAATTGTAATCCTGATGTCGAATCCAAAATATGACAAAGGAACTAAAGCGAAAGAAGATAAGCACTATAAGGAAAAATTAATGAGTGTATTTAAACATGAATGTAAGCATTTTCCATTTTTTGGCCTTGACCCCAATATTCAGGTCGGGAAAGGCTATTGGGAACCCAAATTAAAACAGCTACTTCCTTTTTATAAAGATTGGGAGGGCGTTTCTAAAATAGTTTCTGTTATACAATATGACCCATATAGCTCCAAAGAATTTAGGCACATAAAAAATTTGCCATCACGTGATTATACGATGCATTTGGTAAAAAAGGCCCTTGAAAGAAAGGCTATCATAATAGTTGCTCGCTCAAAAAAATTATGGTTGGAACTAGTTGACAATTTGGTAGATAACTTTATAACTTTAAATGTTGCGAGAAATGCGACTATCAGTAAAGGAAATTGTCCCAAATTGTTTGAAATATTAAATAACCCGGACAGGGTTAAAGGTTAGCTTATTTTTAGCCGATTAACCTGAAATACTAATGGAAAAGGGAGTGCTTAAGCAAAAAATTATTGAATATATAAACGCTGCTTACAAATGGCATGAAGCTGGTGAAAGCTCTTTGGACGAAGGAATAGGGCAAACAATGGCAATTTTGGAAGAAGAAATCCTTACCGAGTTTGGACTCCCCTTTATGGCATGGCAATATTCAGATATACTCCAAGAACAGGGGTTTTCAAATATTAATGTAAAAAAAAGGGCGGACATACTATTTGAAAAATTAAAAAATGAGGCTGAAAAATTCTTGCTTGCCCCCATTGAAAAAGATATAGCAATTTTGATAGAAGCAAGAAATATGCTGCAAGATGCTGTAGAAGTTTTGCCTATAATTGGCATTACCGCGACGCGCTATAATTTATTTCTGTATTACGAAATATTTTTCCGGGGAATTTATAATGAAGATGAAATTTTAGCTGTTTTAAAGGCGGCCGAAAAACTTGATGAATTAGCAGAAACAACGATTCCTCATACTTATGACGCTTTGAATGATAATATTAACTTCGAAAGATTACAGAAAGTCGGCCTGCCATTTCTAAACGAATACAAAGAGTTTTTAAAATACAAGGAATCCAACCATGTTTGGGATGAACATCCAGGCAATTACGATTTAGAAGATTATGTTGGGCTACCGAACATTTTTGAATTAGATCATTTTATTATTACGCATGTCCATGTGAATGATGACGAAACCTGTTGTATAACTGTTTTAAACCTTTTTGGGAAAAAGCTATTAGTTAAATTAGATCTTTTTTGTAGAAAGGATATGCTTAGTGTTATTATGTTACATGCAAAATATTATTCTTTGTCTATACCGAACTTATATTTAGCAAGCCCCTATTATTTAAATGAAGAACAAGTTACCATTCAATTAAGAAGCGTTATCGGCAAGAATATAGAAATTGAAAAAATAAAAATTGGAATTGAAAAAATCTTTGATGAAGATGATGGACTACAAGACTTATTTGCTTATATGGTTACATCCATAAAAGCAAGTGAAAATATCCCTCAATTTCATTTTAAAGAACCGTAAAATGATTTGTCGTAATGATTAATTTCCCCGTCTCCTCACTCCCTTGCACCCTTACTTTTATCCCTTATAGCCTTAAACTCCGATCCCTCTTTCCATTCGGGCCAGGTATGGTCAAAAGCAAGCCTTTTGCCCACAAGGAATAACAGTTGCAGGTCGTCTATTGCGCCACTCATGTCCCAGCTTGTGTTGTATTCATCAGACGGGCTGTGGTAATGCTTTTCATTAAATTCTTCTTCTTTTTGCTGGCCATATTGCTTGCCCTTGCCTATCACATCAATACCAAAACTTTGGGCAAGAGCGGGTATGCCCGCTTTGGCAAAACTAAAATGGTCTGACCGGAAATAATGCCCGGCCTGCGGTGTATTGTCATAGGAAATATAGCGGCCACGTTTTTCTGCTTCTTCTTTCAAAATATCTTCAAGCTCATTTTGTCCTTGCCCGACAACCATGATATCTTTTGTTTTTCCATAGTAGTTCACTTCGTCAACATTAATATTGGCTACTGTTTTTTCTGCAGGATAAACAGGGTGTTGGGCATAATAGGCGGAGCCAAGCAAACCTTGTTCTTCACCGGTTACGGCAAGAATAATAATAGTTCTTTCAGGCGGCGTTTTAAGGCTTTTGAACGCCCTTGCAAATTCAAGCAGTGAAGCGGTGCCACTGGCATTATCAAGTGCGCCATTGTAAATAGAGTCGCCTCTTGCATCGGGTTTGCCAATACCTAAATGATCCCAGTGTGCAGTATAAATAATATATTCATCGGCGTATTTACTGCCGGTTATTTTACCAATTACGTTGTGCGATTTGTTATACGTTGCAGTTGCCTTTATGGTGGTAGATAATTTTACATCCAGGGGTACGGCTTTAAAACCCCTTATATCTGCCTTGGCAATTATACTGGTGTCCTGCCCGCCCGCTATGATCAGCTTCTTTGCTGCTTTGGTCGTTATCCATCCCTGCGCATCTAATAAATTTTCATTTTTGTTACCGTTATTTAAATGCAGTGCCGAAGTGTTCCAGCCGTTTTGCACAACGCTGAACGGGTAGCTTGCCGCCGCGGTGCTGTGTATAACCAAACATCCTTTCGCGCCCTGTCTTGCTGCTTCCTCAAATTTGTAGGTCCAGCGGCCGTAATAGGTCATGGTTTTGCCTTTAAATAAAGTAGTATCGTTGTTATTAAAACTGGGGTCATTTACCAGCACCATTACAATTTTACCTTTTACATCAAGGCCTGCATAATCATTCCAGTTATACTCAGGCGCAACTACACCATAGCCGGCAAAAACCAATTGATCATTATTAAGGGTGATAAGCGAATCGGTTTTTGGTGTTGAAAGAATATATTCGTCAAAGCCCTTTAACTGGAAATTTCCTTTAGCAGATTGTACCTGCATAAATGGCGCAGGTTGTGAGAGGATATTTACCATGGGTACATCCTGTAAATAACTGTTGCCATTGCCAGGCTCCAGGCCAACTGAAGCGAAAGCTTTTTGTAGATAATCAACTGTTCTTGTTTCGCCTGCTGTAAAGGGTTTGCGGCCCTGGAACGAATCGGATGAAAGTATTTTAATATGCTCAATAAGGCTGTCTGCACTAAAGGCAGCAAGGCCATCATCTTTATTCGCATTATTGTTTAAAAAGCAGGACGTTGCAACCGCGCTGGTTAGTAAAAAAGAGAACCATAAATATCTTTTCATAACAGACAATTTTTTAATTGAGATCGTTGGCAATGTTTTCCTGTAGCCATTTATCAAGGTCGTTGATGCTATAAAAAATTTGATCCGGCTGCAATAGTTTTAATTTTTCGGCATCAGTTGTTTCAGCCCATGCAGCGCCAATTACGGGGATGCCCGCTTTTCTGCTTGCTATTATATCGCTTGGTGCATCGCCAATATATGCCACTTCGTTTTTATCAAGATCATTCCAGTTATTCAATACTTTTTCAATGCAAGCTGCTTTTACTGGGCCAAGCGGCGAGCCTGTTTCTATTTGCGAAAAGTAGTGCTTAATGCCAAATTGGTTTAAAGATATTTCTGTGCTGCTGTGGCCTTTGCCTGTAACCATTGCTATACGCACCCCTCTGCTGTGTAAAAATTCAAGCATTTCAATAATACCATCAAAAGGGGCGGGGCAATGGTTGTGCAATGCTTCGTAAAAAACTAAATAATCCGCAAGCCCTTTATCATAAAATTCCGGTACCAGGGCCATAATGGTCCCTTCCTCCGAAGGGCCGAATGTTGCAATAATATCTTCATCAGTTAATGTTCTTCCGGCTAATGGCTCAATGGCTATTCTAAAGGCGTTTATGCACAGGGGTAATGTATCAGCAATAGTTCCGTCAAGATCAAAAATGACTGCTTTAATGCCCCCATCCCCTAAAGAGGAGCGTTTATCCGGGTTAATATCATAGTTACCTACTTTACTCAAACTTCTGGTGTTAATAAATTATCAGTATGTTTAATCAAAAATTACCTGTTTATAAAGCCCCCTTTAGGGGATGGGGGCTAAGGAGGCTTCTTCCCCAATCAACTTTATAAACTCATCTTCGCTGATGATCTTAATGGTATTTATTTTTTTTGCTTTTTCTAATTTGCTTCCTGCATCTTCACCCACTACAAGGTAATTTAATTTGCTGCTTACGCCGCTTGCAATTTTGCCGCCGTGTTTTTCAACCATTTCTTCAGCCTCGCTGCGTTTAAGTTTCAGCATCGTTCCGGTAAATAAAAATGTTTGTTCATGCAGGGTATTGCTTTCTGTTGGGGCAGACCGCTTTATATTGTACATCTGCAAACCAAGCTCTTTTAGTTTGTGAAGTATTTTTATGTTTTCTTTATTCTGAAAAAATGCAAAAATGCTTTGCGCTACTTTAACGCCAACATCTTCCATTTGCTGCAATTGCACATCGCTCATATTTTCCAATTCAAATACATCGTGTATTGCATTGGCTACTGTTTTGGCAGTTGTTTCGCCTACATAACGAATGCCAAGCGCATATATTAAACGGTATAATGGCTGCTGTTTAGATGCTTCAATGGCGCTTTGAAGATTATCAATTGATTTTTTACCAAACCCCTCAAGCTTGCTTATCGCATCAAAGTCCAGCGTATAAATGCCGGGTACATCTTTCAGTAATCCCAATTCATAAAACTTGCGCACGTTTGCTTCCCCAAAACTTTTTATATCCATCGCATCTTTGCTTACAAAATGAATGATGCGTTCCACCACCTGTGCGGGGCACTCGATATTTATGCATCTCCAAACAGCTTCATCCTCTGTTTTGTATAATTCACTTTTGCAAACAGGGCAATGCCTGGGGAAATGAATATGTTTTTCATCGCCTGTTCTTAATTCAGGTAAAGATTTTACAATTTGTGGTATTACATCACCGGCCCTTTCAATCAAAACGGAATCGCCTATCATCAGGTCTTTTTCTTTTATATATTCTTCGTTGTGCATAGATATACTGCCAACGGTTACGCCGCCAACGGCCACGGGGTCAAGTTTTGCAACAGGGGTAACGGCGCCGGTTCTGCCTACATTAAATTCAACCGCCCGTAATTTAGTTGTCGCCTGCCTTGCTTTAAATTTAAATGCAATTGCCCAGCGCGGGTGGTGGGTGGTCATGCCCATTTTATCCTGCAGCGCAATTTCATTTACCTTTATTACCATACCGTCAATTTCATAAGGCAGGGTATCGCGCATTTCTTCAAAATCGTGTACATGCTTAATTACTTCATTAATGCCCTGTACAACGATCTTTTCTTTTTGGGGAGAGCGAAAACCACACTCCCATAACATTTGCAGTGTACCGCTGTGGGTGGAAAGAGGGTTGACAGATGACAGATGAGAGTTGACAGAAGCGCCTGAAGCCTTTTCCTCCTTCTTCCTGTCATCTGTCATCTGCCATCTGTCATCTCTAATATAATAGCTCACATTATACAAAAACGCTTCAAGATTTCTTTTGCCAACTATTTTGGGGTCTTTAATACGCAGGCTGCCACTGGCTGCATTACGCGGGTTGGCCAATGGCGGAAGCCCCTGTTCTGCAAGTGCATCATTATATTTTTTAAAGGCAGCCTTTGTCATTAAAACTTCGCCGCGTATTTCAATTTGCTGGATGCCGTATTGTGAAAACGGCGCAGACAACGGTATAGAGCGTATGCGTTTAATATTGGTGGTAACATCTTCTCCCTCTACACCATCACCCCGCGTAGCACCGCGAACAAGCATATCATCCTCATATATTAAAGAAATACTTGCTCCGTCAAACTTCGGCTCTATGCAATATTCAATCACATCAAGTCTTGTCAATTCACGCGCTTTCCTGTCAAAATCAAGCAGGTCATCGGCATCATAACTATTGTCTAAGCTTAGCATGGGAACCAGGTGCTGCACTGTAGGAAACGACTGGTTAAGGCTGCTGCCAACTCTTTGGGTGGGGGAATCGCCGGTGATCAATTCCGGGTTTCCTTCTTCAATCTTTTCAAGTTGTTTAAATAACTGGTCGTATTCGGGGTCGGCTAAAAGAGGGTCATTTAACACGTAATACCTGTATTCATGAAACCGTAATACATTGCGCAAAGCTTCAACGTCATTTTTATCTATCTGCGCATGGGCAATAAATGCTTTTGTTTGCTGCTGTAAATGTTTTGTTTGCTCTGCGGAATACATACAATAAGTTTGGGCGATAAAATTAAGGTGGAAAGATGAATAAGTAATTAGTTAATAAAGTAAAAGAAAACAGGGTGAATATTTAAAATGGGCGGCTTATTTTTTTATTTTTCTAATTTTTTAGCCTTTTTAATAGATATTTGAAATTTTAGTTTTACATGTGTTAATTTTACACAATAGAAATTTTATTACTTTTGGGCTGCCATACATTAAAAATAACATTAGCCAACTAACTAATTGCCATGATGAATAACGATTCCTCCGTAATACAACAACCTGTGCGCACCAAAAATGGCGGATTGATAAAAAGTGCTGAAAAGCTCGTTACCTCCTACCCGCGCGTGCCTATTACCGTTGATTGCGTGATCTTTGGTTTTGATGAGAATGAATTAAAAATACTTTTAATAAGAAGCGACCTTGAAATATTTAAAGGCCAGTGGTCGCTGCTGGGCGATTTTGCAGCAGATAACGAAGAATTAGATGATGCCGCTTACAGGGTATTGTGTGAAAGAACGGGTATGGATGATGTTTACCTGGAACAGGTACGCACCTTTAGTAAGCCGGGCAGGCACCCCGGCGGGCGTGTTTTAACGGTTGCTTATTGCTCATTATTAAACATTGAGCAGCATAAGCTTGGGAAGATGGATAATGAGTTGCACTGGCACAGTGTGCAGAATATTAAGGAAATGGCATTTGACCATAAAGAAATAATGGATTATTGCTATAACTGGCTGCAAAAACGTATTATGGAGCATCCCCTCGGCTTTAACCTGCTGCCCGAAAAATTCTCCCTTCGTGAACTCCAAAACCTATACGAAGCAATTTTAAACGTAAAGCTTGACCGCAGGAATTTCAGGAAAAAATTCTTTTCTATGGATTTTTTGATTGATACCGGCGAGTATGAAGACGATGTTCCGCACCGCCCGGGCAGGCTTTACCAATTCAATTTTCAAAAATATGAATTGAACAAGCGTCGTTGGACGGGTATTGATTTTTAAGCTTGCTGGGTTCCTTTTTATTCAACCCGGCACTTTTTAAGCAAGGCATTTAATGAAAGCCCCGCAACTGAATTTCCTGCTGCATGCGGTTTTTTGGCTTTTTTTAAAAAATCGGCGAAATCCATAAAAAAAATTTTTTTACGTTGTGTAAATTATACACATTTGTAAACGGTTGTGTATAATTTACACTTATTGCCAAAAACGAATTGCTGTCAGAATGAAACCTTACCAAACAAAATTATCTTCCAAAACTGTGGACTGCTTGCTTCCTACTGTATATAATGTTGGATTTTTTGTAATGCCACAGGCAATTTTTTTGCCTGTGAATGATCTTGTGCCTATTCAAATTTCTATAAACAACCACTAATTTTTTGATTTGAAAACCAGAAAACTTTCTATTATGAATTTAAAACGACTGCTAATGATGCTTGTTTTGCCAGCGGCGCTTATAATAAGCTTGCCAGCCCTTGCGCAAAACAAAGTGGTAGCTGGAAAAGTTACTGATTCCACCGGCTCGCCAATTGCCGGGGCATCCGTTCTTGCAAAAGGAACGACTATTGGAACACAGACCGCTAACAACGGGGCATTCAGGCTAACTGTGCCTTCCAATGCCCAAACATTGGTTATTTCTTCAGTAGGGTATGCAACGCAGGAGGTAGCGATTGGTTCAGGAACTATTTCTGTATCAATGATACAGGTAAGCGCTTCATTGAATGATGTTGTAGTTATTGGTTACGGAACAGTAAAGAGAAAAGACCTTACAGGTTCAATTGCTACCGTTGGTGAAAAAGAATTTCAAACCGGTTCTATTACTTCGCCGGAACAATTGATTGCAGGTAAGGTAGCTGGGGTAACTATTACATCAAACGGCGGCCAGCCAGGGGCTGGCAGCACTATACGTGTAAGGGGTGGTGCTTCTTTAAATGCAAGCGGCGACCCTCTTATTGTTATTGATGGTGTGCCTCTCAGCTCTGTTAACTTACAGGGTATTAATCCTAATGACATAGCAAGTTTTTCTGTTTTAAAAGATGCTTCGGCTACTGCCATTTATGGCTCAAGAGCATCTAACGGGGTTATTATGATTACTACAAAACATGGTAAAGGAGGGAAGCCTGTAATAACATTCAGCACCGGGCTTTCTGCGGGTTATGTGCCAAAGGAGTACCCGGTAATGTCTGCGGCCCAGTTCCGCAACCTGATCGATTCTATTGGTACCACTTCCCAAAAAGCATTGATGGGCAGTTCAAATACCGACTGGCAGAAGCAGGTGTACCAAACGGCTATCACTTCGGATAACAATTTAAGTATCAGCGGTAGCTTAAAGAACCTGCCATACCGCATCTCGGCCGAATACCTTAACCAGAGCGGTGTTCTTAAAACAGATAACCTGAAACGGGAAGCTGTATCTGTAAGCCTTACACCTTACCTGTTTGATAGGCACCTGAAGATTGATATAAATCTCCATGGCTCAAGCACCGATTCGCGCACTGCGAACACAGGGGCAATTGGCAATGCGGTTTCTTTCGATCCCACACAATCTGTGTTCAGCAACAAAGGCAGCTTTGGAAGTTATTTTGAGTGGCAGACCAACGACACCACGCCTAACTCCTTATCAAACCGTAACCCTGTAGCCTTATTGCAGCAGTATGATGCGGAGAACCATGCATTAAGAAGTTTTGGAAATATACAATTTGACTACAAATTTCATTTTCTGCCAGACCTGCATGCAAACCTTAATTTAGGTTATGACATTGCCAAGTATAACGGAACAACGATGGTACCTTCGTATGCGGCTCAATCATATAATGCTATCCCAACCTTACGCGGGCAGGATAACCAGTATTATAATAATTACCAAAATAAGGTTGGCGAATTTTATTTGACTTATGTAAAAGATATCAAATCAATAAAAAGTAATATTAACGCTATAGCGGGTTATGGTTACTATGATGACTATTACCATAATATCAATTACCCGTCGTTCAGTGCCGCTCATGATACTTTACCGGGCACTGCACCTACCTACCCTACATCCTACAGCGAGGTAACACTTATCTCTTATTATGGCCGTTTGATCTATACTTACGATAATAAGTATATCCTTATGGGTTCTATCCGTACCGATGGTTCTTCACGCTTTGGCCCAAGTTACCGTTGGGGCGTTTTCCCGTCAGGGGCTTTTACATGGAAGATCAACCAGGAAGATTTTCTTAAGAATTCAACAGTTGTATCCGATCTGAAGCTGCGTTTAGGTTACGGTATCACTGGCCAACAGGATGGCATACCTTATTATAGCTATCTTAATTATTATTCACAAAGCGGAAACACTTCCAAGATCAATTTTGGAAGCAACTATTACAATTTCTGGAGCCCTGCTATTTATGCCAAAGACCTTCAGTGGGAACAAACAGCCACTTCGGATGCAGGCTTTGATTTTGGGTTCTTAAATAACCGTATAACCGGCAGCGTAGATTATTATTATAAAAAAACAAGCCACTTGCTTGCAAATGTATTTGTGCCATCGCTTACTGACTTTGGTAACCAGTTAACAAGAAATGTAGGCAATATGACCGACCAGGGTGTTGACTTTAGTATTGATGCAACCGTAGTAAAGACCAGAGACCTTGCATGGCAGGTTGGGTTTAATGTTGCTTACAACCAATTTAAGATCACCAACCTGTCTGTATCACAGGATTCATTGGCCCAATCAAGCAGCAGCCTTGCTGTTGGGGGCATTGCAGGCGGTACAGGTAATACCATACAGGAGCATTCAGTTGGCTATACCCCTTATTCCTTCTTTGTGTACCAGCAGGTGTACAATGCAAATGGAAAGCCTATTGAAGGTTTGTATGTAGACCAGAACAGGGACGGGATAATTAATCAGAAAGACCTGATACACTACAAATCGCCTTTCGCACCGTTCACATTCGGCTTTACAACAAGCGTAACGTATAAAAAATGGAGCATCAGCACAGTACTGCGTGCAAGTGTTGGTAACTACATGTATAATAACGCTGCCTCAAACCTTGCTGTAACAAGAAATGTATTGAACCCGACAGGATTCCTGCAGAATGCTCCGGCATCTGTATTGACAACCAACTTTTACAATAACCAGTTCTTTTCTTCGTATTACGTAGAAAATGCTTCGTTCCTGAAAATGGATAACCTGGGTATTACATACAATGCCGGGTTCCTGTCAAAAAATAATTACAACCTCAGGCTGTCTCTAAACTGTCAAAACGTGTTTACTATCACTAAGTACACAGGTTCAGACCCTGAGATATACAGTGGGATAGACAATGTTCTTTATCCACGGCCAAGAACTATAACAGCGGGTGCAAGCCTGTCGTTTTAATTGAATGAATTTAAAAATAAGAAATATGAAAAATATTCTTTTCAAAATACCTCTTTCTTTTATCGTTGTTACAGCAGCATTTGTTTCCTGTAACAAAGACCTGAACCGTTTACCGGCGAATACGGTCTTTTCGGATAGTGTTTACAGCAACGCTGCAGGGTATAAACTGGAGCTTGCAAATGTTTATGGCGGTTATGTTCTAACAGGCGTTTCAGGCCCCGGTGGCTCAGATATACAGGGTGTTGATGCAGGCACCTCGGATTTTATCAGGTGTTTATGGAATGTGCAGGAGTTGACAACTGATGAAGCTGTTTGCGCATGGGGAGACCCCGGTGTACCCGATTTTCATAATATGAACTGGACTGCAACAGACCCCATACTGATAGGCTTGTATGCAAGAAGCCTTTACCAGGTAACACTGGCCAATGACTTTATTACACATTGTACAGCCGCTGCCCTGCAAAGCCGCAACATTACCGGCGCAGATGCGGCCAATATAGCCTATTACAAAGCAGAAGCCCGTTTTTTACGTGCGTTTCAATATGCAACCTTGATGGATGCATTTGCCAATCCGGCATTTGGCACAGAAACCACACCCGTAGGCCCTTTGTCTTTTCCAAAACAGATACAGCGTGCTGATCTGTTCAAATACGTAGAGTCCGAATTGCTTTCATGCGACAGTGCCATGGTTGCGCCGCACCAAAATGAATACGGCCGTGCAGACCAGGCCGCAGCATGGGCATTACTCGCCCGTATATACCTGAATGCAGAAGTTTATACAGGTACCCCAAGATATACTGATGCGATCACTTATGCAAGCAAGGTTATTAATGCGGGCTACAGCCTGATGCCGAGTTATGCAAACCTTTTTAAAGGCGATAATAATTTAAACAACCCGGAAGTAATTTTAGCCATTCCGTATGACGGCATAAACACACAAACTTATGGTGGTACAACTTTCCTGGTTAACAGCGCCTGCGTAAATTCTACTTATACTGCCGGTGCCCCCGGTTATGCAATGAGTTCCGCCAACTATGGCGTGCCAAGCGGCGGATGGGGAGGTAACAGGAGCACTGCCAACCTTCCTGCCCTCTTTCCAACACCAGATACTACTGTAGATAAACGCGCTATATTCCTGAATACTACAGGGGTAACCAAAACTATCTCTAATATAGCTCAATTCAACCAGGGGTTACCCGTGATAAAATATACCAATATCACTTCTGCCGGTGTTGAAGCAGAACCCAATGCAGGAGGAACTTTTGTTTCTACTGATTATCCGTTATTTCGCCTGGGTGAACAATATCTTATATATGCCGAAGCTGTGTTGCGTGGCGGTGCAGGCGGGGATGCTGCAACTGCACTTAATTATATCAATCTTTTAAGAACGCGTGCTTATGGCAATACCACCGGTAATATTTCTTCTGCTGACCTTACATTGCCTTTTATCCTGGACGAGAGAGGGCGCGAATTATATTGGGAATGCTTTCGCCGTACTGACCTTGTGAGGTTTAACGAATTTACGAGCGGCAGTTATTTATGGCCCTGGAAAGGTGGTGTTGCAAGCGGAACCGGCGTGGATAGTCACTACAGTATTTTCCCGCTACCAATCACCGACCTGCAGGCAAATTCTAATTTAACTCAAAACAAGGGGTACTAATTTTTAAGCGAAAAATTAAAAATATATGGAAAAGTTTTTAAATAAATTACTACTTATCGCCACATGCAGCATACTTCTTTTGCAGGCATGTAAGAAGGAAGGCACAGATGTTACTTTCAGTGGCGGTACTGTACCTGTATTGACTGCTTCAGTAAGCGACTCAATACCGCTGGATAATTCCATTAAAGGCAATACTGCGGTAGTGTTTGCGTGGACAAATCCCAACTACAAGTTTAGCGATGGTATAAGCTCGCTCAATGTTACCTACAACCTGGAGTTTGATACAGCCGGGGCAAATTTTAGCAGCCCGCACATGCAAACCGTACAAATAAGCCCTGCTTTGGGCACCTCATTTACTGTAGATGCATTGAACAGCCTTATAGCAAATGGCCTGCAGCTTTCTTTAGGGCAGCAGCATACGTTAGAGGTTAGAGTGGTCGCATTGTTGGCGCCTTATACTTCCGGCTCTGCAAACATAGCTCCGTTAGCGTCTAGCGCGATTGATTATAAAGTTACGCCGTATGCACCCCCACCTGTTGTTGAACCACCTGCTTCAGGTACATTGGTTTTGGTTGGCGGCGATCCCTTGATGGGCGGTTGGTCTAACCCGGTGCCAAGTTCGCAGCAATTTACACAGGTAAGCCCAACTGATTACCAGCTTACCATAGCGCTTTCTGGCGGTGACCCAACAAATTCCAACGCAAGTGACCAATATCTTATATTACCTGTTAATGGTAGCTGGAGTCATAAATATGCTTGCAGCAATACAGCAAGCCAGCCATTTTCGGGAGGTACGTTTGGATTAGATTTAAGTTCAAATTTCCCTGGCCCTATAGCAGCCGGCACCTATAAATTTGATGTAAATTTTCAAACCGGTATAATAACCGTTACCAAACAATAGGGTATTAAAATTGACAAAAAAATTATTTTAAACTAATTGTATGAAACATATTTTAAAACTCATTTTTGTTATGGTTAGTATCGGTTTTATATATACCGACTGTAACAAACTGGCCGATCTGCCAACAACTATGTGGGGCAATGGCAAGGCGCCTGTGTTAACAAGCAGCGTAACAGCCATAATGCCTAAGCCAGCTGATTCAACAAATACAGTGCTCACGCTTAGCTGGAGCAATCCTAAATATGCTACGGATTCCTTGAATCAGAAATTTATAGTGGAGCTGGATTCTTCAGGAAGAAATTTTAGCAAAGAGGTCACTTTTACAGTTACCGGGCCATTAAAATATTCCTTTACCGGAAATTCATTGAACAGCATTTTAGCCAACTTTGGTTTTACTGCTGGGAAAGCTTTTAATGTTGACATACGGGTTACATCATCTTATACTAATAATAATGAACAGTATAAGTCGAATGTTATAACTGTTGCAATGACGCCTTATTTAGTACCCATAACACTTACCCCGTCATCCACGGCTGCTTTAACTTTACAGGTACTTAACGCTACCAGCAATGCGATTTCGTTTAGCTGGAATGCAAGCGCCTATGGCAGTAACACGATTAACTATGCATTGCAGCTTGATACAGTGGGTGGCAACTTTGCCAACCCCCAGGTGTTTAAATATGGCGCATCATTAAATGCAACCCTTATTGAAAATGACCTGAATACAGCGGCTATTAATGCCGGCGTTATTGGCGGCTCTACAAAAAATGTTGAGTTCAGGATCGTAAGCTATCTCGGCACCACTTATAGTAACCCGTTGGTTTACTCAGATACCGTTAAGATAAGTATTACAACGTTTGCGCCTGTTCCGCCCAACCTTTATATTGTGGGCGATGCAACGCCGGGCGGATGGAGTAATCCCGTTCCAACACCTTCCCAGCAATTTACTAAAGTAGATGCATTTTCGTTCAGCATTAACATTGGCCTCACTGCCGGGAAGAGCTATTTGTTTTTGCCTGTTAATGGTGACTGGAGCCATAAATATGGTGGTGCCAGCGCTACAGGCGGCACATTGTTAGCGGATGGGGCAGTACCAGGTTCTAATACACCTGCGCCCGCAACTTCAGGCGTTTACCAGATTGTTGTAAATTTTCAAACAAATACCTATACCGTTACAGCAGTTCCCGTTCCGTCAAACCTCTATATAGTGGGCGATGCAACGCCGGGTGGATGGAACAACCCCGTTTCGTTACCTTCCCAGCAATTTACGCAAATAGATGCGGTTTCTTTTGGTATTATACTCAACCTTAGCTCAAGCGGCAGCTATTTATTCTTGCCGGTAAATGGCGACTGGAGCCACAAATATGGTGGTGCAAGTGCTACGGGTGGCGCATTGCTCGCAGATGGGGCAGTACCAGGCTCTAACACACCGGGGCCATCTGCAAGCGGGCTTTATGAGGTTATTGTAAATTTTGCCACAAATTCATATTCAGTTACACCATATACCGGTCCCCCATTGCCTTCGAATTTTTATATTGTGGGCGATGCAACAGCCGGTGGCTGGAACAATCCTGTTCCGGTGCCATCGCAGCAGTTTACGCAGGTAAGCAACGCCGAGTTTAAATTAACATTGCCGTTAACCGCGGGTAAATCTTATTTGTTCTTACCCGTAAATGGAGACTGGAGTAATAAATTTGGCGGTAATAGTGCAACAGGCGGCCAACTGCTTTATGATGGTGCGGTGCCTAATTCCAATACTCCTGCGCCTTCAACAAG